>Ga0102920_1000132_pt1 | contig 17570 bp, 9 predicted proteins | sample Colrivmeta1568A3_FD_78204 | JGI IMG/M metagenome (GOLD analysis project Ga0102920, IMG submission 78204) | Estuarine microbial communities from the Columbia River estuary - metaG 1568A-3 | ecosystem: Environmental > Aquatic > Marine > Intertidal zone > Estuary | place: USA: Columbia River Estuary...
AGTGCCTTTCCCGTGCCGAGCACGGAGTGGGTGAGAAACGGAGGCAGCCTCCACAATAGGGGCAGCCTTCACTATATGGGCAGCCTGAGAAATAGGTGCTGCCTCCACTTTATGGGTGCAGCCGAAACAGGCAGCCGACAGCCGATTTTGTCAAACGCGCGTTTCGGGAGGCGCGCAGACGAGGCAGCAGCAGGCAGCCGATTTTGTCAAACGCGCCCCGCGCGCAGCGGCAGGCCAGGCGCAAACGAAAGCACGCCCGACCCGCCGAACGGCAGGCCAGGCGCTGGGAAAGTGAAGCCAAAAAAAAACCCCACACGCCAGAAGGCGCGTGGGGTTGTTTGAGATGCGGGACTGGATCGGCTCACTTGCCGACGACGGACGAACCGAACGCCTTGCGGATTTGAGCAGCAGAGAGTCCGCAGGGTTCGCCAAGGAACGCAGCGAGGGCGACTCGCAGCGAGAGATTGCAGTCTCCCACGCGCACCGTTTCACGCTGCGCCCACGCGTACTCTGGGCGATTTGTTGCGATGCCGACATAGCAGGCGATAAGGACCGACCCCGCATCCTGCAGCGCACCCGCGATCATGGCGGGGTAGTCAGCGAATGCCCCATCCGCGCCGATGCGGCGCGGTTCCTTGCCCTTGCGTGACCACGCCTTGCAGGCGTTGACGGCGTTCACAGCAGAGAGGACCGACGAACGATCCACAATGCGGAGGTCGCCCGTGGCATCGTTCCCCGCTGCGGGAACATATCCAAGGATGCGAGTCTTGACGGAAACGACATTCTTCGTAGACTTTGCCATGATCGTAACTCCCGTGCCTAGCACGGCTCGTATGTGTCCGATAGTGGTCGCTATCGGTCGATATTCGCTAGCAAACGCGCTAGCGAATCGGGAAGCCGATCCACACTCTTTCAAGTGTGGATCGGGGTGGGTTTGTTGGGCGATTCCGCTTTGGATCGGCTTGCGTTCAACGGCTTGCTAGGTCCGTTGAATGGTGCAAGTCTTTGGTTTATAGTCGAAGTCATTAGCGGGGGTTATCGGATGGGGTTTACAGTCTCGCTAGCGGACCATGGTCGGCTAGGGAGAATACCTACCTAGGGTCATTGCCTACCCTACGCTAGCCCTGTACTACATGGGGTTTGCGCCTACCCTTGACGGGTAGTGTGGATAGGTCCGATATCCTAGGCTTGCCCTGATGCATGGCACAGGGCGCATCCGCAGTATCCTGCGGGGTATCGACTCTTCCGACACACACTGCTCTCTGTAGCCTCTACCTACAGGGAGGGGCGTGTGTCGGGTTGGATTGTCAAAGACGGTCGCGGAAAGAAATGCGACAACGGGAGGATAGCGACTACTTCGGCTATGTCAAGCATTCGACTCCAACAAAGTCACAAGATTGTGCAAATCTTGTTATCGGTCCTAGCGATGCGACTCCTATATAGAGAGGAGCATTCCACTAACGGATACCGTACAGATACCCTAACGGACGCCATAACTTCAACGGCACAGGCGATAGTGGAAGTTCGCTAGGATCGCATTACAGACTTCGGACGGTAGGGGTAGGGGTACGGGAGGGTCCGAATCGTAGCGCCGCAGGGACGATCCTAGGCGCCCTAGCGACGAAGGTTATTTGGACCATGTATCGTCAACATGGGCTAGTGTCACTTCGCAATGGGTGGGCGGACAATGGGCTAGGGATATGTCAACGGAGGGTGAAGTGGACAAAGAGGGCGCCCCTTGACAATCTCCCAGCGGAGTGTCAATGGGACGCCCTATCGTTGACATCTAGCCCTGCGGGCGATGCGCCATGCCGCCACGGGAGGGCGGATGGATGCGTACGGGTGGTGGGATGGGCAGGAGGGCAGCGGGTGGGGGGTAGAGGGGGGTAGCGCGCCGCTGGCGGAGCTCCATACCCCCGCTTGAATATCCGACCCCCAGTCGATTTCGGGTCTACGCCCCCAAGGGACTCCCGGGGAGGGAAGTCCGCATGTGAGCCCTATGGTATACCTATGGTACCATAGATACTATATATGAAGGAGAACTGCGTTCTCCTTCATAATGGGTCGGGTAATACCCCCCCTACTTCTTCCTACCCAGGCGGGAGATACCCCACCTCTTCGTCGTAGTCGACCTAGCTTGCCACTCCCTGCCAGCTTCCTTCGAGAACATCCCACCCGAGATGGGCAGGACGAACCGGGACGGCACAGGGTTGTTCCATTCCTTCACGAACTCCTTGGCGACCTTCTCCATCTGGAGCTTCTCCAAGGTATCGACACGGTCACTTGAATCCAGGGCCATCATGTCCTTGTACCACCCGACAGCACCAGCCAGGGCCTCGACCTGATCGTCGTGCCTCAGCGAGTCCTTGTCCCTGGTGATCCTGGAGACCTGGTTTCCCAGGGTAGCGTTCTTGGCTACCTTGGTCGAAACGCAGATCCTGTGCTGGGCCATGGCAGGCTCCAGGGTGTCGATGATCCGCAGCTCCTTCTGTCCCTTGTTCCTCTTCTCCTCCACAGCCACTGATCCAGCCAGACGGGCCAGATGGGGCTGCAGGAGCTTGCCGTACATGCCGTCGCCCCAGTTGCTTTCTACAATGACCGTCTTCACGACGTACTGGGCTGCGATGGTCGCAAGCTTGGCAAGGGTGTCGTCAGAGTGACCTCCCTCCAGTCCGTCGCACTCCGGGATGTGGATGATGCCGTTCAGGAGACGAGCCACGCAATATCCAGTCTGGTCCTCGCCACGGCCTGCCGGGTCGATGTACATGATGGAGTTCTCGTACTCCGCCCACCTCTGGTCCATGTAGACGGCGTTGTACCACCTGTCACCGGCCAGGCCTGCGCACTCGATGTTCGCTGGTGAGGTCGTACCCCACACCACGTTCATGGGCGCCATGTTGGTCGCCATGTCCCAGACGATGAAGCTGGACAGCCTGAGCGGATACCGGTCGGCATCGCTGAGGGTCGTATCCAGCAGCATCTGCAGTGCGAACATGGACGGGCCCATGATGGCCTCTCGTTCGATCAGCAGGTCGTCCGGATAGTATGTCGGATAGGTGGGATCCCCGGGCTTGGCGGTCTCGGCCTCCAGGTGATCCAGCAGCATGGGAGCCAGGCGGATCATCTGACGGTCGTCCGCAGGATTAGGATACCGTGCAGGCCACCTGCGGCACTCGTAGTGCTCCGCAAGGCGGTTGTACACCGAGTCCTCGGTCTGGGGGGTACCCAGGTAGATGATGTCTCCACCCGGGTTGAGGACGTTCTCAAACTCCCGCAGGCGGTGCATCAGGGTATCCCGTGCCTCCACGGTCCTCGAGTTGTCCACGATCTCTACGTCGTCATTGATGATCACGTCCACGTGGGTACCGGTGATCATGCTCTTGATGCCGTAGGCCGCCACCGAGGGGTTCTTGCTTGGGGTGGTCCTACAGCCGACGTCGAACCGGTCTGCACCGTCCCGGTCCCACTCCCCGGGCCGCAGGTGCTCCAGCTCCTCCATGCTGTCCAGCAGACGCCGGACCAGCAAGATGAACTCTCGGGCACGGGTCTGGACAGCCGATACGCACAGGATGGTGGTGTCTGGGTCGCAGTACAGGCGCCAGGCCGTGTAGGTAGCCGTCAGGTACGACTTACCGGCGCCACGCATGGCCTGGATCATCCGTCGCTTCGGGCCGTTCTGGAGGAAGTCGCAGATGTCGTACTGAACCGCCGCAGGCTCCGGGAGACCCAGGACCTGCCATGCCCTGAAGGCGAAGTTCCGGAAGTCCGACTTCAGCATCAGGGTGTATTCGTTGTCTACCATGGGGTGTTCGCCTTACCGGGAAAATCGCATTACAGACCTCGGAGGGTCTACCCCTCCGGAGATACCCCCTGAGGCACAGAAAGCCTCAGCGGGGCTCCTAGGGGCCTTAGAAACGATCCAGGGGCCTTTCGGCCCCCGGGATCTCAGCCTATCTTCTTGAACGGGAGGATCTCCCGCATCTTCTCCAGCTTCCCATTGGGGATGTCCATTGCCTGGACACCGTTGTCCTTCAGGAAGCGGAGACCTGCCTGAGCCCAGCCGGGGGATACCCGGTCTGGATCCTTCATGGCGTCGATGATGGCATCTGCGGTCAGGTGCCAGATCTCGTTCGACTTGTCGTCTTTACTTGGGGTGCTCATCGTCAAGCCCCTTTCGTGCAAGACCCAGGGTGAGGGCCTGCAGGGAGTTGCGGATGTCGTGGACGTGCTTCTCTAGCCGCACGATGCGGTCCTCGTAGGCCTTGTTGCGCATGTCCAGCTGGACCTCGATCTTCTTGACGTCCGACTTGATGGACATCAGCATCGTGACCAGCCAGGCTACACTACCTATCGTGGGGGTACCGACCATGGCGACCAGCTTGAGCAGGTCCTCAAGCGTCATGCTCATGACTGGGTATCCTCCCACGCAGTGATGCGGAGACGGCCGGAGGCTGGCCAGTTCTTCAGGTTGAGCGATGCGATGACGGTGCCATCGGCCTCGAAGTCGGCTCCCTGGTCAATCTGCGAGATCACCAGGACGGTTCCGCTGGTCGTTCGGTCCACGGCGCAGTGGCACGCCGCGCCGCCGGTGACGCCACGCGCCTTGCGGTTGGTGACGTTGTTTGTCTTGGTTCCCGAGTACGACCGCATGTTTGCCCACAGAGTGGCGTAGACATCGGTAGCGTCGTCACTGCCTGCGGTGACCTCGATGAGCACGGGACCGACGACGAACGAGAACGCACTGGTGGTCTTGTCCGCGGCTCCTCCGCTGAGCGTGATGAGCTTCGTCTCCACCCGGGCTCCCGAGGAGTAACCGGCGATCTGGTTCGTCTGAATCTGTTCAGTAGCCATTAGCTAGACCCCCTTGCGAGGAACACTCGAGCCTGACGGCTGGTGTCGCACTCGATGTTGCCTGCGCCAACAGCACTCTGGGCGGTACGGGCGAACGTGAATGCCACGCTCGAACCGCTGCCGATGATCGTGCGGGTGAAGGTCAGGTCGAAGTATGCACCACCACCGGCGTCGACGTCAGGGACGAAGACACGGATGGGGTTGCTGGGTGCGTTGGTCGTCAGGGACGACGTGATCACACCGGTGGCCGACGCGAAGTGCGCGGCACCGCTGTGGACGATGGGAACCATGACCGTGAAGGTACCAGCCGTGAAGCCGCACGTTGCGGAGAAGTTCACGGAGGTGACCGACCCGGTCAGGGTGCAGTTGGCGGTCATCGCCGTAAGGTCGCGGATGTTGTCGACGTACGTCTTGGTAGCCGCATCCGTTCCCGTAGTCGGCGTGGCCAGGTTCGTGATGCGCTGGCTGTTCAGGGACACCGAGGCCGTGGGAGCGGCCATCTGGTCGAGGCGGTTGGTCCGGACCTGGGTGTCGAAGTTGCTGACGTATGAGCTGGTCAGGGTCGTCCACTGTACGGCAGAGCCGACCGTGGCAAGGACCTGACCGCTGGAACCCTCGTCGATCTTGGCCGGGGTGACGGCATCGTCCTGGATGGACGTGGTCGTCACCGAGTTCGTGGTCAGGATAGCGGCGACTGCACCCTCGGGGTACGCCACCAGGATCTTGTCCGATGCCGAGGGCGCAGGGGTGATCGTGATGTCGGTGCCGACGATGGTGTAGTGGGTGCCGGGGCGCTGGCGAAGACCGTTGATGTAGATCTCCACATCAGACGGATCCGTGATGGCCGAGATTGCCGAAGGCAGGGCGAACGCCGTGGTCGCACCGTCTCCTGTGTAGACAACTGTACCGATTCCGCTAAGGGATGCGGGAAGTGCACCGGTGACGGCGGCCTGAAGCTGGTTGACGGTGACTGCATCGGTGCCGTTGACGCCCGAGGCGATGTTGCCGACGCGGCGTCCACGTCCGTTCCACTGACCGTCAGTACCCAGGGTCATCGCATCGGTCTGGAGGTCGAACGCCTCCTGCACGATGAAGAACAGCTGGTTGCTGTCGAGGTCAAGAAGCTCGGACGTGATGTTGGTGCTGTCGACGTAGTCGATGTACCGTGTGTCCTTCTTGGTCTCGCGTGCGCACCGGAGGAGATCGGTGTCGTATAGGTTGGCCGTGAGCGTGATCTCCTCGTTCACCGTGTCGATGGTGTAGTCGGTGGTCACGGTCAGCAGCGTGCCGTTCTTGTAGACCTTCAGCTGCGTAGAGATGCTCTCGGTATCGGCGGGAAGGAAGTCCACGGGGCCCCCGTATGAGAAGGGCCCCGTGGTTCCGCCAGCCGTACCGACATGCTCCGTGTAGGAGTATGCCATGTCTTAGTTCTCCAGGTCTCCAAGCATGAGCCGGGAGTACCAAGTGTTTAGAAGAGGTGTGTGAGACTGCATGAACTTGAAGTCACGTTCCCCGGTCTTCTCGTCGGAGAACACCATGCGGGAGAACTGTGACCCTGACTGCAGGATTGGACCGAAGATGTTGTTGCCGCGGATCGTCTGTCCACCACCACCGGTCAGCGAGTCGACGAGCGACATCGCGGAGGTGTGGTGGGCTCCGAGCCATGGGGTCTTTACGGCACGGCTGAGGAAGAATCCCGCCGGGTTGTCATTCCACTGCTGCTCAAGCTTGTCGGAATCCGACTTGCCCGTGGCGACCTCACGAACCGCCTGATAGATGTTCTCTCCAACCATCAGTGCAGCGTAGGTCGTCGCAATGGTCGAGAGTCGACCGTTGGCGGCGGTGCGGAACGCCACATTGGTGGCGAAGGCACGGCTGTACGAAGTCAGGTTGTAGAACATCTTGTCAATGGCGGACCCGGCTTCAACGGAAGAAGCAAGGCTTGCCGTGGGTACGTGGAAGTTGTGGGCCGACGTCAGGAACTCGAGCATCGCGCCCATGGTCCTGTCGTCGACTCGTTCCCGCAGGGTCCACAGGCTGAAGACCTGATCCTGACCTGCGAGTCCGTTCCTCAGGTTCCTGACGACATCGGGCGTCAGTAGTCCTGCGTGGTTCATCTGGATGGCGACGTCCCAGGGAATGCCTGCATCCTGTGCAAGCTGCCTGAACCGTGCCCGTGCCGCGTCGGTGTTCTCCGCAACGGCTCCGGCCCCCTCGAGCGAACGGGCAAGCCGTTCCATGTTGTCGAGGCTGCGGGTGATGAACTTCTTAGCCTGGCGGTCTGCGACGACGCGGGCGATGCCCGAGAAGTACTGCATTCCACCGGAACGCATGCCGGTCTCGCCGAACGCCTCTGCAAACGCAATGGCTGATCCGGTGACGCGACCGTACGCTTCGGATCCTTCGGTCACCGCCTCCTGTCCCGTGGCTACGTGCCAGAACCGTTCCCAGGGCGCGATGAAGCGCTCCGAGACCGAGGTACCGACACCTGATCCGAAGGACGAGTGGGCGTGGGAGATGTACTGGTCGACGCCATGCGAGACGTCCTCGTAGATGCCGAAGTCACCTGAGTGACGGATGGCATGAAGTGCGTCGAACATACCGGACATTCCACCGCCGTACATCTTAGATGCCGTGATGGCACGTGGAAGCTCGACGGCAAGACCCGCCATTCCCCAGAACGCACCTGCGGATCCACGGACAATGCCGGTGGAGATACGCAGAGCCGCGTCAAGGGCTGGCTTGGTGTTGTACTGGGCGCGACCGGTGGCGAACTGCCACTTCTTCTCGAGGGCGTCGATGGCCGACTCCATCTCCTTGCGGACGACCACGTCGGTGACCGACACCGCCGACTGCTTCAGGGCAGCGAGCACCTCGTCAAAGGTGCACGGAGTCCCCATGGCTTCGGACAGCTGGGCATCGAACATGATCTGAGGAGCACGGATCTCCATGTAGAGCTTGTGCTCCATCATGGGCGATCCGATGTACCAGCGACGGACCCGTGGATCGTTGGCGACCGCATCCTCGAGGGTGCGTGCCGCCGTGGACCGGGATCCCTGAGCCGCACGACGGAATCCGATTCCATCCTGGGTCAGGCTGTTGGAGAGACGGCTGACCGTCTCGGCTGCCATCTCGTTGGCGTGCTGGACGATACGAGCATCGAACGCCGCCTGATCGGCTGCGCTGAGGACATTGTAGGCAGTCCCCCTGGGAAGTCCCAGTGCATCCGCCAGTTCATCGGGGAGAGGCTCCCCTGACGTCCTGAGACGATCTGCATAGACATCCCTGAAGCTGTCCTGGGCCGCTCGCTGGTTGGCGAGGATGGCCCTGGAGTTTCCTTCGCGCGGCCGGTAGTTGGGACGACGGACGCCAGGATGGGTTACATCCAGTCGGTTGCCGACCCGGTCATAGGCATCGCGGAGGAACGCATGGACCTCGAGTTCACCGGGATTGAGGCCCGTGGTGACTCCGGTATCCAGTGCGGTCTGGACCCGAAGGTCCGAATCCGCGGTCCACTGTCCCGCCCTGCGGACACGCTGCTCGATGGCCGCGAGACGCGCCACCGACAGCTTGCCCTGGTCACGGAAGTTCTGGAGCGAGCGGAGGTTTCCATTGTTGAATCCGAGCGCCTTGACAAGGGGCTCGGGGCGGTCAAGCATGTTGAACGCCGTGACGATCATGTCGAACTGACGGGAGATGTTGTGGATCTGCCCGAACTTGGTTCCTGCGGTCTGGAGACGGAACAGGGCACGTCCAAGGTTGCGGAGCGCAGGGATGCGTCCCATCGACATCATGATGTTGTTCATGATGAGGAGACGCTCTCCCGGCTTGTCCTTCGAGGTCAGCTTCTCCAGGATCTGGGTCCTGACATCAGCTGCCTTCTCGGCCTTGGTCTTCGGAGCATCCTTCTTTCCAGCAGGGGCCGGTGCCGACGTAGCGGTACCAGCTGCCTTGGGATCGGTGACTGCTCCGTTCTCGTACCGCATCTCGCGTCCAACGGACGGAGCACGGGCTGCCCGGGCTTCAGCATCTGTATCCAGTGCGTTCTCCATCAGCTGGGCATCGCGCATCGCCGCGGCTTCCTTGCGGGAAGTTTCGGTCGGAACACTACGTCCCCTTCCGGAGGACATCTCTGGACGGGTCCTGATGCCAGCCGCCGCCTCGTCGAGGCCTTCGGCAATCACAGGATCTGCACGCTGGGCACCAAGCACGGAGAAGCGGATGTTGCGTCCATCCATGGTGGCGCTGACGAGATCCTCGGTGGGTTCTCCGGCAAGGACGGCACGCTCGCGCTTCACGAAGAAGTCCTCGAGCGCAGTCCAGCGCGGAAGCTCGGTCACGTCGCCGTACATGTTGTACAGGCGGCGGTTCAGCTCTTCCGCGAACTCCACGTCCCCGTTCTCCATCGCTACGGCGATACGGGCTCGCATGCGCGAGACCTCGGTCACGTCCTTCACGTTGGGAGTGGTCGACGCAAGTTCATGTGAGCGACGGATCATCGCGGGTCGCCCCTCGATGCCGTCGATCTCGGCCTTCACCTTGTTGGCACGCTTCTCGAGGGATGCAATCTCCTCGTCGTACTGCTTGATGCGGGGATCCGCATCGGTGGCTCCGGAGGCCTTCAGCTTTTCTCGAGCCGCCTTGGTGGGCTCGAGTTCGTCATTGATCATCTTGAGTTCTGACTGACGTGCCGTGTACGTCGTTCCGCCATTGGCTTCGGACGCAGCACGACGCACACGGTTCCTGAGCGTGCGACCACCCTTGGTGTACGCAAAGTCAGGGCCCTTCTCAGCCAGTTTCTTATCCAGCGCAGCTGCTTCCTTGGTCCAGGCTGCCTTTCGTTCGGCTGCCCGGGCTGCATTCAGCATGTCAGGGGTGACTGCCGATGCAGGGGTCAGGTCTTTGTTCAGGTCTGCGACCTGTCCAGTGAGCTGAGCCTCGTATCGGTCGGCCAGGTTGCTGAGACGCTTGGCTGCGCGTTCCTTCTTTGCAATGAGGGCGTCAAGAGCCTTCAGGGTCTTGGCGCTCTTGAGGGCACCAGATTCCTTGAACCGCTTGGCATCCTCAGCCGACTTCCTGAGACGGCCGACTCCCTCTCGGGCTGCCGCGATCTTGTCGTCAAGCGACAGGTCCTTGGCACCTTCCTGGATCTTCGCCACCTCGGGGTCGACCTTCGCCATCTCCTCGCGGAGGATGGCTTCCTGCTCCGCAACCGATGCACGCGGCATGACGGGACGCTCGGTCCTGACAGGCCTGAGGGGATTGGATCCCGACATCAGTGCGTTGTCAGTCGAGTTCTCGCCAAGGAAGCGGTCGACGAACTCGACCTTCCAGCGGTTGGCGGCACGGGTCTGCTTGACAGCCGCCTTGCGGACGGCCTCGGTGCCAGCGGCGGAGATCTCGACCTTCCACAGCGGGAAGCCGAAGGCCTCCGTCATGGTACGGTCGAGGGCGTCCTTACCGGCACGTGCCACGATCTCTCGACGGGTGCGCTTCACCTCGTCGAGGGTACCGGTCACTGTTGCCTCTGCCTCGTTGAACTTGGCAAGGGCCTTCTTCAGTTCGTCCGTGGCACTCGACACGTCGGTGTGCCACATCGGATCCTCGTCGACGATCCGCTGCGAGTCCAGGACCACGGCTGCATTGTCTGCATCGGGATCCATGGCCGCATCGAGGCGTCGACGCGTCTCTCCAGCCTTCTTGCGGTGGGCGACGAACGTGTCGCGCACCTTCTTCAGGCTGATCTGGAGTTCCTTGAAGTGGTCAAGCTTCTCGAACGCCTCATCGTTGAGGCGGGTGAATGCTTCATTGAGCTGATTGATTGCTCCGTCGATCTCGCCAAGCGTACGTCCGGTGCGCTCCATGACCTCCGTGTGCATCTCGTTAAGGATGTCCACGGCTCCACGGAACCGTCCCTGGGTGACGTTGTCGTTCAGGCGGTTGACGGCCTGGGTCATCTCGTCGGCCGCGGAGGCCTCGTTGATGGCCCTGACGCGCTCAACGGCTGCACTGAGCGCCTTGTCCTCGAGCAGGTTGACGCGCTTACTGGCAGAGATGGCGTTGGCGGCACGGGTCACTCGATCCTTGTCACCACGTGCCATCCACTGTGCGACAAGACGGGCATCCCCGGAGGCTTCCTCCAGGTAGTCCACGACGAAGCGGAACTGTTCGAACTCGTCGCCCATGTGGGCACGGAGCAGGTCGATGGCCTTCTTGCGGAAGAAGTGCTTCTCGTCTCCGCCGCCGAGGACATAGTCCGCGACGTCGTCCTGCCACTCGTCGATCTGGGCCTGGGTGCGCTGGGCTGCCTCGAGGCGATCGGCGACGTGACGGTTGAGCTCGGCGGCATCGGGCTTGTTCTTCTCGATCCATTCCGACAGTCCGTCCATGTCCTCGGTGGAACCGAACATGGCTCCTGCGCGTGCCTCGTCGTCCATCAGGACGCGGCGAAGCGGATCGTCAGGACCCACGATGGTATCAAGACTCCGCTCGAGGCGGCTCTTGGACGTGCGGTATGCGCTCTGAGTGACGTAGTCGATGGTGGTACCGAGGGTACCCTCATCGCTGTTCGCGGCCATGTTCTCAAGCGCTGAACCGGTGTTGTTGACGTTGTCGGCTTTCCTGAGCCAACGCCCGATCGCATCGCCACCGGCTGAGAAAGTCACTCCAAGAAGAGACCCGAACGCGACGTTGTCGGTCCAGTTCTCATCCTTCTCGTAGGTCTTTCCATAGACGCGGTAGCCGTCGTCGTTGAGCTGCTTCCACTCCGAGTAGGAGGAGGATGCACCATCAAGGCCGTCCCACAGGTAGGTGGCTGCCTTCCACGTGCGATTGTACTGGGTCGACAGGGCAGTGATGCGCGCTCCCATCGACAGCGTGGTCGCAGGAGCGGCGGCAACAGCCGCGGCTGCACCGGCCGCAGGAGCGGCAAGACCTGCGGTGGCGACGATGGAGATCGTCGTCATCGGGTCGACGGTGACGTAGTTGACGACGGCTGAGAAGATTTTCTGAGAGGCGTATCCCAGCATGTACGACTCGCGGTCGTACTGCTCGATCTCCATCTGGGCGCGGGTCACGACCTCGATCTCGCGCATGCGCTGGTCGAGGTGCTCGGCTGAGACGGAGTTGTTGATGATGTCGTCGACCAGCTCCTGACCACCGCGCTGCAGTACTGCAACACGCTGCTCGAGTGGCATGGTCTCGTACATGGTCTTGGCCTGGGTGGGGTTAAAGTTGGGATCGGGCTTCGAGCCAACGTCGGGATCCCATCCCTGCCACCAGTCCACGACTGCACGCTGGGGCGTGCGCATGTATCCGAATGCCCACCGACCTGCACCGCCGTCAGTCGCGCCGTAGTAGGCACGGTCGACCTGGGTGGCGATGAAGTCGGGAAGGGCGGAATACCCCACGCCTCCGTCAAGAAGCGTAGGGGCTACTCTGACTCCAGAGTCCTTTGGAAACTCGTACGGCTGATCGTAGTTGAAAGTACTCATGGAGTAGAATCTCTTATTTGAAAAGGTTCTCGTATGCGTCGGGGATCCAGGGATTGTTGTCCTTGGCTGACTTGGCAAACACCTGCTCCAGGGCCTTTGCCCGGGATGCACGCGTTGCCTCAAAGTCATCGGCTGACACGCTAACTGCATTCACAGGAATGCTGCGCCATTCTCCTGATACCTTGGCCCTAACGGCCACGTATCCTTGCTTCACGTCCTGGTCATACACTGCAATGTGCACGTCCTCGACGTGTTCTGGACGGAAGATGGTTTCTACAGCCCCGCCACCCGGAACATCAAGCTTGGGCAGCGCGTTGAGTGCGTCTGCAATGGCTTGCTTCTTTGACAGAAGATAGGACCGCCATCCGTTTGACTCCAGGACAGCAGGAGGAGGCAGTGGAGTTGATCCCTGCTTTCCTCGCACGTTCTGGACGATCTGGAACGACGTATCTCCGTTGTCTGCCTGAACCGGATAGATGGCGAATCCCTGCTGACGCAACATGTGTGACATGGTAGCGCCGACGTCCTGGCTGCGCGGGGCCGATCCAGCAATGGTTGCCATGTTGAGCAGCAACGCCTGATCTGCCGGTGGCAGCTTGGCGGTTACGTCTTTGGCCTTGACTCCAGTGAAGTCAAACCATCCCGTGTCAAGACCAGCACCCATGGTCAGGTCCAGCACGGCCTTGGAGCGCTGTTCTGCAAGTGCCTTAGTGACAGGTCCATCCTTATCCGGAGTGGTGTTCTTGGCTTGCAGGTTACGAGCCATCTCAGTTCCAAGAGCAGCGGTCGTCCGACCATCAACCTCAGGACCGAGGGTTTGGAGGAACGCTCCCAGACCCCAGGACTGCATGGTGCGTGCGTCACTGATGGCGTTGTTACGGGCAGTGGGGTCCATCGACCGATTCATCACGTTCCAGTACGCAGTCACCAGCGAGAAGTTGTTGGGATCATCAAAGGCACCGACGACCTTGGCCTTGAGTTCATCCGGCATCTTGGTATCGGAGTATCCGACCATTGCTTCGACGATCATCGGCTCGAGGTCCTCGACCTTGGTCTTGCTATGGGATCCATCGGCAAGGGCACGTGCAAGCGGGGTGAACTTCCAGTTCTCCTCGATCTTCATGCCGCGACGGCGTGCACGGTCGGCTGCGTTTACTTCAACCTCAGCCGCTCTCTGCGCTGCGCCGCTGGCCTTGGTGTCCTCTTCCCACTGGTTGACAAGTCGGTTGACAGTCGGACCAATCAGGTTGGACACCTCCGGATCCTGAAGCGAGTTCAGGTCGGTTCCGAAGTGGCGTTCAAGGACGTCAGTCAAGAACTCGTCCCTTGTGTTGTACTTGGCTGTCCAGCCCTTGGAGAACTCGTCTCCCTGCTGCTGGGTCAGGTCCACCAGTCCTGTGCGTTCCTGCTGCACTCGAGTGCCGATGTTGCCAATGATCTCCTTGGTCATGCGGACTGACTGTGAATCCAGGATTGGATTACCACGTCCGTACAGACCGGCGGCGGCCCTGAGCTTGCCAATGTCCGTGTTCTCGGCAGAAACGCGAGCCTTGGCGACCTCGCCATAGGCACGCCTACGGGCGGCATCGGACACGGTGGTGTCGTTGTCGATGGCCTCGATGGCTGCATCGAAGTTGACAGAGCCTTCAGCCACCCATGCCGAGACCTTGGTCTCCTCGGCCTGTCGACGGTACTTGTCGTTTCGAGCGGAGACCATGTCGCGGACAAGGACCTCAGACTGCTGCCTGATTGCTTCCGAGACCGCCTTTTCTTCCGCTGGAGACATGTACGCCACCAGACCAACCATGCGTTCGTCTGACAGGACCTTCTCTTTGACGGTGTCGAACACAGCCTGTTCAAGGGCACTGTCGGTAGCCGACTCGAACATACCGGCCGTCTTCATCAGGTCGGCCCGGAGTCCCGTGACGACTGTGGATGCGGCTTCACCAAAGGTCTCCCGAGCCGCGGTGACGAGAGCGGCTTCCTGCCGCTTGTCGTCCAGCTCTGCCTTGCCTTCCAGGGCTTCCTTCTTGGCGAAGGCCTCGGCACGAAGTCCCGTGTAGGTTGCCTTCATGCGGGGGTCGGTCTCTTGCTCGGCCCGCCAGGCATAGCTCAGTGCAATGTCCTCGAGAGCGCCTGGATCGGCTGCCTCGAATGCGTTCTGAATACGCTCGTCGCCCATAGCCCTGATGGCAAGGGCGTTGTCGAGGAACGCCTGGCGCTCCTCCTGCTTGGTCTTGTCGATCTCGGCCTGAAGCTGACGGGCTTCGCTCTCGGCCTGCTCGATGACCTGGGCCCTGGTGGCCTTCATCTCGGTCGTCTCGCCCTCACGGGCTTCCTTCAGAAGACGTTCCTCAATGGTCTTGGCTTCTTCAGGGGTCTTGGCCTTTGCAATCTCGAGCTTGGCGGCCGCTGAGAACTCAGCTGCAAGCCGTGCGTTCTCTCGGTCGGTGTCGGCCTCAGCGCGGCGCTTGAGGATGTCCTCGCGTTCCTGCTTGGCCTCGACTGCCTTCTGATACGTGATCTTGCCCTCGATCTCGGCGGCCTGGTACCGGAAGGCCTGTGTGCCCACCTCGGTTGCCATGCCAAGGATCTTCTGAAGGGCTGCGAACGGATCCTCAGGCATTGCCACGGCCGTCTGTGCGACGAACCGTGGCGTCTGGAGATTTATGTCAGCGGAGCCGAATCCAGATGGACTCGGGGCTGCCGGTCCTCCGGTGGTCCTGTACTCACGTGGCATGTTGTCTCCTTAGATGTTTGGGATGCCGTTTAGCGCTGCCTGCTGCCGTGCAAGATCAAGTGACTGCTGTCCCTGCATCAGTCCCATGCCCATGCTGAGGCCCTGAAGTCCACCCTGGATTCCTGCGAGGAACGGAGAGGACGACTGGGCCACTTGCCACTGAGGCATGGCGCTGATTGCAAGATTCTGCTGGTTGAGGTTGTTTTCCATGGAGATCTTCGCCGACTCCCGCGCTGCCTGGATGGACAGACTGGAGGCAAGTGCCGAGGTGGATCGGCTTGTGGCCGTACCACGTTCAGCCGCAGACACCGCAAGCGCGCCCTTGTAGGCATCGTAGCGGTTCTGGAGCTGTCGGCGCTTCTCGGTCGCAGTGATCTCTCCCTGCGCCCTGGATACAGCCAGGGTCTTCTCGTATGCAAGTTTCTGCTGTGCGTTCTGGTAATCCGCCGCCTTCCTCTGCTGCTTGTTCTGATAGGCAGAGGAGGCGACGGAAGCTGCCGTGGATACCGCACTGATGGCCACGGCCACTGCCGGTGTGATTGCCATTAGGTACTCGCTGCGCTTCTACGCCCGACGACGAAGTCCGCCACAAACTCGAGGCCACTGATGTTGACAGGAGCTGGGCTGTCCGATCCAAGATACAGATCGACTCCACCGCTGCTGCCCATGACCTTGAAGTTCTGGCTGTCCCTGTCCGATAGCGTGTTGAGGTTGGTGATGAATCCGATTGCCCCAAGGCTCTTTCCCGTGTACTTGTAGACGCGGTTGGAGGCGGGATCGGTACGTGGATCCACGGTGAACGTGAAGTATCCGGTGTTGCGGTGGTGCACGGAGCACTGCTTGATCTGCAGGGCACCGACTGCCTGTACGCCGTTCTGGTCCCTGACGTACTGCTTGGACAGCTGCACGTTCATGTCGAAGCCGTATCCGATGTACACGTCGTGTGCGCTGAGGTTGCCGTTCACGACGATGGTCGTGGTGGCTCCCGGGGTCAGCGAGTAGACGCCGTAGCGGACACCTTCCTGGTTGCCCCATGCCGATCCGAGGTAGACCTCGTCGGCGTCGGGAAGGAAGTGCGACACGGTGAACGTCGTGCGCTTCGTGGTCGAGTTGAACACGCCGCCGGAGGCGACGACGATCGAATCGAACCGCGGGCGGTACGACGGGAAGGCGTCGGAGTGACGGAGCGGAGTCCGCTCGATCCTCAGCCGGTGCGTCCCGCCGCTGCTGATGCGGCTCAGGGTATACAGGTGATCGTCGATCACGTGCATGCCAAGCACGGTGTGGAACGACGTGTGCGTCCAGCGACACCACGACGACTGGAGCTTGCGGTCGCCCTGCCAGAACATGTAGTTGACGAAGACCTCGGAGGAGGTCCTCAGGAACAGCATGTCGTTGGCCGGGGATGCCTTCAGTTCTAGCACGCCCGAGCCGATGTATCCATCGACATGGGCTGCTGCGTCCGTGGCGATCGACTGAGCGGCGCCTTCGTCCGTGATGTACTCGTAGACCTGCGACCACGGGCCCTTGGGGGCTGCCCAGTAGAGCTGGGATCCGATGATGGCTGGACGGGAGGACGGAGACGTGTAGGCGGTGGAGGGAATTACCGACACGGTGGTCGGGCTCATGGCTTCCTGCGCCCTGATCTCGTACTGCTGTCCACTCTGGGTGAAGACAACGATGCTGCGCTGGAACGGAGCCATCCACAGGATCTTGGTCACCTGCGCGGAACTGAGCTTCACGTCGATCGGGTCGGAGTCGACGACTCCAGCGTACGAATCGAGCCAGAAGTTGTAGAAGTCTCCGGCGGCGGATCCGACGACATTCTCACCGGCGCTGAACCACAGGCGGTTGCGGTGGATGCAGACGTCGGTGATCTGCTTGCCGACGAAGGACGGTCCAGGATTGGTCTGGCTGTCTCCGCTGTAGCGGGGAACCCAGGGACAGAACCGGACCTCGAAGGTCGTAGCTCCTGTCTGGACCAGCCGTACCGGTGCCGTGGCGTTGTCGAGTGTCGAGTCGACCATCGGGGTGATGATGCGCTTGTACCACGGCTGAGTCGTCGTGCTGATGGACTCATACCACCCGGCCGGATGGCCGAGGGCATCGTCCTTTGCATACCAGTATTCGGCGGCTACCGAAGGAGGAAGATCGAAGTCTTCCCACGACGTCTTGTTGTGTGCGTTGCCTGTGGCATCGACATCCGTGCCGCCGAACGTGTACGACACAGGGGAACTCGGGGAGAGGTCCACTGTGACGGACGTGTTGACGATGATGGTGGTGTCGTCCACGGTGACGGCTCGGATGTTGGATCCAGCCGTGTTGAGGTAGGCCTTCTGGGCGGTCTGCTCGGCTCCCGTTCCTGTGTAGGTGACGGTGCACGAAGTGCCGTCGATCTTGCGGACATGGAGCGGAGTGGTAGCGTCCTGGTGAAACAGGACCACGTACTTCTCAGTGGCGCTGCGCTCGATCCAGTGGACTACGAC
>Ga0102920_1000139_pt1 | contig 17235 bp, 15 predicted proteins | sample Colrivmeta1568A3_FD_78204 | JGI IMG/M metagenome (GOLD analysis project Ga0102920, IMG submission 78204) | Estuarine microbial communities from the Columbia River estuary - metaG 1568A-3 | ecosystem: Environmental > Aquatic > Marine > Intertidal zone > Estuary | place: USA: Columbia River...
GCATGCTATCATTCTCCCCGGATCAGGGAAATGAAAGGAGAGCATCATAACATCCTCGTTCCCGTCGTTGTCTGGTGAGAACACAACAGGATTCACACTCACCTCTCCTTTCAAATCGCCTGATTCATAATGCTGTGAATTCTCCTTGCCCGGCGTCGCATATCCTACCTCTCCGGCTGCCGAATGCCAGGTTGATCGATCGCCCGAATCGCCGGATCTGCTCGTACGTTCCAGGCTTACTCCTTTTGTATCCGTCAACAACGGATAGTGCCAGGCAGCGGCGTACTTCATCCGGTCCAATACGCTTCCATCGGCTCCCACTAAAAGAACTCCACCGTCTGCCGAATTAAAATCCGGCAATTCACTAAGTCTTTGCATACACTGATGACAGTTTACTGGATAAGTCTGCTGCAAGGCGCGTTCATTTTCTGTAAAAAGAAACAGCTCGCCCGGAAAAAGCAGACGGTGATCGCGTGTCAGCACTTTCGGTGTTCCGGAAATGATTTCATTTTCAAAATCCGTCTCGGCCACCTGTAGATCTTTCAAATCAATAATGAAGGAGGAGCGATTCAACAGTTCTACAAAATCAGTCGTTCCGTCTGCCGCATCAAACAACAATTCATTCACCACCACATCTCCGGGCAGTGGCAGCACCGGAAATCCCACATCAACGACTGGAACAGTATCGAGGTGGTTTCCTGAGCAATCCGTGATAGCATTTTTTACTACTACGCGCGCAAGATTAACAGCAGCAGAAAGCTGTAGCTCGACTGTGACGGCATCTGACAGGTTCAACTGAACGATGCCAACAGTATTTCCTGACGTTGGTTGAATTCGGTAATTATCCGGATTGATGATTTCAACTGCATTTACCTCTTCCGAAAAGCGTAACCGAATCGTGGTACTATCTTCCAACCATGCGTTTTGTATCCACGGTAACAACGTATCACGAAACAGTCCTGAGACCGCATTTACTCGGCCTGGCGTTCCGCCGGTGGCATTTGTGCTGGCCAACCAGTTCTCTTCGTTGTAGCAAAGAAATGATGTGTCAATACGTTCCACGGTCCAGCCGCCATCGTCCTTGGAGGCATCGCGATACGTGCGGTCGGAAAAAACGACTTTATCGATAAGTACTCCTGCCACATCGGAAAGAACCAGTTGATCTCCTACGTCATTGTTCAACGCCGGAAATCCGGTAAGTCCAATGATAAAGCCTCGTCCTGTAAATAATACGGTATCATCCTTCGCCGAAACAATACCATAGGTTTTAGGAGGAAGTTGACAACGAATAGGGAAACGAGCTGTTGTAGCGCCATCGCTTATCGACCAACCCGCCAAAGAGACCGTATCTTCCGTGCGATTGTAAAGTTCTACGAATTCCACCGGAGGAAGTAGCGCATCAACATCGGGTTCAAAGTAAACCTCACTGAATATAACGGCATGCGGCAAAACGGCTGGTAGTGGCGTCGTATCCACTACCAGCGGTCCTACATAAAAATCATCAACATAAAATCGTGTCGTATTCGCTGACGTATACGAACAGGAAATCCCGGTCCAGCCGGATTGAGAATACATACCTTCAGCGCCCAGTGCGACCTGGTGATAGACAGCAACTCCGGCAGTGTCCAAAAAAATTCTCCACACTCCTACGTCATCCCGCGTGACTTTCACTCCCAAGGAAAAAGCGGAAGCAATCTGTCCATTCGTACCACGGCATACGGAAACATAATTGCTGCCATCTTGCCGGAATAGTTCGACGGCATCATTTGACAGCGCTTCGCCGAATTGTAAAAAATAGCCGTTGCCGGAAAAATCATCACGGTCCGAAACCAGGTAGACTCTGGCGTAATTGGAGGATGAGGGTGAAAACGCCAACTGCAAGGTAAAACGCCATTCCACATTGGATAAGTCTGCCAATGGAACAGCCGCTGACAGCCGGCTGGTGGATGGATCTGTTGCCTGCAACTGCAACTGGCCGGAACTGTTTACCATAAAATCCGCAGTATCTCCTATCCAGGCGGGATTTGAAAGAAATTCTCCGTCCGAGAAGTCATCCGTCCATTGGGCAAAAACATCGACCCAACTACAGCAGAAGAACAAGAACAACACCAGTTTTTGCACGGGTAAGTAATTAACGGTGCGAAGAAACAGGCTGTTGATTTCTGCTGCAACCAACAGGTGCGGGATCAGTAAAAATCCTGCTTATTTGTACCCTGTAAAAATCAAACTCATGAAAGTTGCTGTCGTTGGCGCTACCGGACTTGTAGGAACCACCATGTTGCGCGTTTTGGAAGAGCGTAAGTTTCCGGTCACCGAACTGATTCCCGTCGCTACAGAGCGATCCGTAGGTAAAGAAGTTTCCTTTGCCGGAAAATCATGGAAAGTAGTTTCCGCTGCTGATGCTATTTTACAAAAACCGGCAGTCGCTTTATTTTCTGCCGGTGGCAACACGTCGCTAGAGTGGGCTCCAAAATTTGCGGAGGCCGGCATCACCGTAATCGACAATTCATCGGCATGGAGAATGGATCCGACCAAGTGTCTGGTCGTACCCGAAATCAATGCCGACATACTAACAGCAAACGATAAGATTATCGCCAACCCGAACTGCTCGACGATTCAGATGGTTATGGCGCTGGAACCGCTGCACAAACAATACGGAATTTCCAGAATCATCGTATCCACGTATCAATCGGTTTCCGGTACAGGGAAAAAAGCGATCGATCAGTTGATGAACGAACGTAAGGGTGTACCGGGAGAAATGGCTTATCGTTATCAGATCGATTTGAATGTATTACCGCAAATCGATTCCTTTTTGGAAAACGGTTATACCAAAGAAGAGATGAAAATGGTGAATGAAACGCGAAAGATTCTGCGCGATGATTCGATTCGTATCACCTCTACCACGGTGCGCGTTCCGGTAAAAGGTGGACACAGCGAGTCCGTAAATGTGGAATTCAAACGCGACTTTGAGCTGACCGATGTGCGCCGTTTACTGTCTCAAATGCCGGGAGTAGTTGTCGTAGATGATCCCGGTAATCAGCAATATCCAATGCCGCTCGATGCTGAGGGTAAAGACGAAGTTTTCGTCGGAAGATTACGACGTGATGAGTCGCAACCAAATTCGTTGAACTTATGGATCGTGGCCGACAACTTACGAAAAGGAGCCGCCACCAATGCCATTCAGATTGCAGAGCATCTGATGACTAAAGGACTGCTAGGTTAATCGACCTGAAATTCCATACGGATCGTAATACTTGCCGTCTTTTCCCGCGATTCCGTATTGAACGCACCGCCGTAACTGTAATCTTCGTTAGAATTCTGACCGGTGATCTGAAAAACACCCATAGTCGCTTTTCGCACTTTATCGATTTCACTTCCGCTGTTCGTAGCAATGGTCTCTGCCCGCTTACGCGCATCCTCTGCCGCTTTGGCCAGCAGGTCCAGCTTCAAATCGGCAAGTTTAGTGTAGTAATACGCCGGCTGACTGGAATAAAATTCTATACCCTGCTCGATCAACTCAGTAACCTCACGAGAAATGGCTTCTACTTTGTCGATGTTTTTCGATTCAACAGTAACGGATTGTATCAGGTTATAGCCGGTAAATTCCATTCCGGTCTGCCGTCCATTTTCATCGTAGGTATAATTGAACTGTTTATCGATACCAATAGCGGAAAAGACCAACTCTTTATCGGACAATCCTTTTCCGATAAGATACTTTCGCAGGTTGTTCTCATCAGCTTTCAGTTGCGCATACGCGGTACGCAAATCGAGATTTTTACGGGAATAGTTGCCACTCCATACGACAAGGTCGCTCGAGAAATCCTTGGCGGCAAGTCCGGTTACAGAAATAGTCTCCTGTGTTTTGAATCGGTAATTCCAGGAATCACCTAGCAGCCACGCTGTAGCTATAATGGCGAGTGAAAGGACTGCGGTACCTATGTGATTTTTCATCGGAAAACAATAACGTTGTCCGAAGGTAATTATTTTATCAAAATGGAAATCAGACCCCGAAGGTGCTCCGGTAATTCAGATAAGCTCGCTGCGAAATAGTAGCGATAACCTCTGAAAGGTCTTTGAGGTTGGAGCCGGAACTCATTACTCCTAAAAGGTAAGGCTGACCATCCAGATAAACGATGCCATACTCGTGAAGTTGTGCTGTGTTTCCTAGAATCCGCTCCCCGAACTTGTGGGCAACTACCATTGGACGATCAAGTCCGGCTACGATCCCCTGATTAAAATCCGATTGCGACAATAGCTGTAAAGCAAATTCACTGGATTGGTTATTGAGATACGTGCCATTATACAATACGCGAAAGAACTTTCCCATATCGACCGGATTGATGAAATACTCTTTTGAATTATCAGGTTGCGGAATGTTCAGTTCACGAAATACCTGCTGAAAAGTGTTTTGATTGATGTGCTCCGCCAGTATTGCCGTTGCATCATTATCAGAATGAGCAATCATCTGATACAACAAAACACGAACAGAATATTCTTTGCCCGGCTTCAGCTTTTTTTCAAGAATATTCTGCTGGCTAACAGGCGAATTCCCCGCCAACAGATAATTCTTACTAAGCAATTCCGGATGGTCTTCGGCATCCTTAAGGTATGCGATCAAATAAGCTACCTTGATCATGCTGGCCGGATTATACACCTGATTGGCGTTAATGGAAAACCAAGATCCGTCACTCAGTTTACGAAAGTAAACGGAAACCTCTGCTGCCTTTTGTCCGGACTTCACCTCGTTGATATACTGCTGAACAGCAGTTTTAATCGGTGCCAGCGAGCCGCTTTCTTCAGCAATGTCTGACAAGATCAGTTGATGAACCATTTTTTCATCGTCGATACGCAACTGCTGCATCGATGAAGGACAACTTGGCGACACCGCTTGTAAATGCGAATGTTTCGATTCCAGTAATGAATGTCCGAAATAAGCAAGTGTCAGAGTACCGGCCACGATAACGACCAGCAGATAAAAGGGGACATCTTTTTTAAAGAGTCCGACGATACTATTACGCATTATGAAATTACTATTGCTCCAAAAACGGAAATAAATTCTCCGTGTATTGTGTTTACTTTAAATCAAAGATCATAGTTACACCACTAATTCGAAGGTTAAAATCGAAGTAGTTGATAATTAACAAGATGATTGATCGGTAAATGCGTCCAATGCCCGTTAATAGGCGATGAATAAAGTACTAGTAAGCGCGAGCAGAGATGCCTTCCACGTAATTCACGAACGCCTGGTTCACGACTTTGTTACCACCTGGGGTCGGATAATTTCCGGAGAAATACCAGTCTCCGCGATGATTGGGACAAGCGCTGTGGAGGTCTTCAATCTTCTGAAAAATGATTTGCAGCTCGGCACGACACTCTTCGGGTTTCACCAGTTCAGCAATCTTGGCACTGATTTGTTCGGCAGAAAACGGCTGATAAATCATACGCACGTAATTTTTGATTTCGTGCACTCCCAACTCGAGTTGTTCCTTGCAGCGCTGATATACTTCATCAACGATATGATCCATATCGTGTTCTTCCAGCAGTTTGATCGCGGCACGAAAAGCAACGAGATCCCCGATACGCGCCATGTCGATACCGTAACAATCCGGATAGCGGATTTGCGGCGCTGAGGAAACGACGATGATTTTCTTAGGTCCGAGTCGATCGAGCATTCGGACGATGGAATTCTTCAAGGTTGTTCCGCGAACAATAGAATCATCGATGATAACAAGATTGTCCTGATCACGACGTACGCTTCCGTAAGTTATATCGTACACGTGAGCCACCATTTCGCTGCGATCGGTATCATTCGTAATGAAGGTGCGGAGCTTCGCATCTTTCAGTGTGACTTTTTCTGTACGGGGACGAATAGAAAGTATTTCGGTTAGTTTCTCATCAGAAGGATTGGCGCCTAACGCTTTAATCTTTCGCTTCTTCACTTCTTTCAGATAGTCCTCTATACCGCTGGTCATTCCGTAGAATGCAACTTCGGCGGTATTGGGAATAAAGGAGAACACGGTGTTCTTCACGTCATAGTCAATTCCCTGAAGGATGGACTGACAGAGTAAACGACCCAGCTCCTTCCTTTCCTGATAAATATCCGCATCGCTGCCGCGGGAAAAATAAATGCGTTCGAACGAACAACTGAGTCGCTGCACCGGCTCTTTAATCATTGGTTCGGTAATTTTTCCGTTTTTACGAATGATGAGTGCGTGGCCGGGTTTGATCTCTTTTATCTCTTCCAGCGGTACATTGAACGCGGTCATGATCGCAGGACGCTCGGAAGTAACAACAATGATTTCATCGTCTTTGTAATAATACGCGGGACGAATTCCGGCCGGATCACGCAATACAAAGGCATCACCGTGACCCATCAAGCCGGCAATGACATAGCCGCCATCCCATTGCTTGGAAGAACGTTTGAGGATCCGTTCAATATCGAGATGTTCTGCAATTAACGGAGATATCTCCTGCTTACTGTTTCCCAGTTCTTTGAATCGTGCATATAGCGCTTCGTTCTCTTCGTCGAGAAAGTGTCCGATGTTTTCCATCACCGTGACAGTATCCGACTTTTCTTTGGGATGTTGTCCAAGATCCACCAGCTGACGAAACAATTCCTCCACATTGGTCATGTTGAAATTGCCGGCAACTACAAGGTTTTTGGTCATCCAGTTGCTTTGCCGTAAAAAAGGGTGACAGGCTTCTATGGTGTTGCCGCCATACGTACCGTACCGAAGATGACCGAGCCACAACTCACCGGTGAACGCCACATGTTGTTTTAACCATTCGGTATCGTTCAGCTTTTCCGGATCATGTTGTGCAAGCTCCTCGAAACGGGAATTTATCCGACTGAATATGTCGACCAGTGCTTGCTTCTCTACCGAGCGTGTCCGACTGATATACCGAACTCCCGGAGGAACGTCAAATTTGATGTTGGCCACTCCAGCGCCATCTTGTCCACGGTTATGCTGCTTCTCCATAAGGAGATAGAGCTTGTTTTGGGCGTAAAATGCGCTTCCGTATTTTTTACGGTAATAAGAAAGGGGTTTTAGCAATCGTACCAGTGCAATTCCGCACTCGTGGTGGAGTGAATCCGACATCTTGACAACAAATATACAGCTTTATCCGGGAGTGAAAAAGGAGGGCGGCGCTTTCAGGCGTTGTTTCGACGCTCTTTAGGAAACTGCACGTAAAAACGGTGTAAGTCTTCGTCGTAACGATACGAAAGGAAAAAATGGTAATGATCACATATCCGTTTTACGATAGCCAATCCTAAACCGACCGAATCCGGCGAATCTCCTCGTTTAAATCGTTCAAAAATTCGATGATCGGGGATGGATAATGGTGTACCGGAATTACTGACCATTAAGGAATCGGCAAACAGCGAAACGATGAGCTTTCCACCTTCCCGGTTGTATTTTATAGCATTGGAGAGTAGGTTGCTCACCAGGATGTCGGCCAGATATTTATTCATACGCACACTAACATCCTGCGCCAGTACAGTTTCAACCGAAAGTCCACGCGACTGCATGAAAAGTTCCAAATCTTCCAGTCGACTTTGCAAAAGCGCACCGATTTCTACCAACTCCTCCTCTGCATACTGATCGTTCTCGATACGTGTCAACATGATCAACCCGCGGTTCATCTTGGTCAACCGGTTGATGGCATCCAACGTAGCATGTACCTGTTCCATTTGCTCCGGGCGAAGATTGTCCGACTGTAAGAGTAATTCCAATTTCGAACGGATGATCGCCAGCGGTGTCTGTGTTTCGTGCGACATGTTCTCTGTAAATTCTTTCAGATTACGGTAGTCACTGTTGACTTTTTCCGTCAGCTTGATTAGCTCTTCGTTCAATGCATTGAACTCGTCAACGCGGGAGGTTTCGAAACGAACCTGACCTCCGCGCTGCAGGTCGAATTTTTTCAATGTGTCTAACGCTTTGTAAAACGGACGCCAGATGGAAGAAGAAAAATACCTGTTCAGGAAATAAAAGCAGGCAATAATATCGATAGCCACCAACAAAAATGTGATAGTAAGTCCACTCACAAGATCATTATTTTGAGTGAGCCGCTGTGAAATAGAAATACGATACGCTTCGCCGAGAATCTGCTGTTCGTACGTCATTTCCCGGAAGGGAATCAATCCTTCTTCGTATTCATCATACCGAATTGTGTCGCGAAGCTGTACTTTAAACGTAGAAAAGCGATTGATGGGCTCTACACGAATATTGTCGCCAATAGTAAAAGCGACTTTTTGTAGCTGAGGCTGCGCGATAATCTGTTGCTCCACCCGCAACTTGGTATACAACATATGTTCAGTGGTCTCTGTATCGATCAGATAAATAACGCGATATGCCAAAAAAACACTACTCACCAACAGCAGCGTTAGCGCCACAATGATATAAAATCGGTTGGTGAGGTTCAGCAGTTTCATTCCGCTGTGAACTTATAGCCAACTCCATATACCGACTTGATATAATCTTTACCGCCACAGTCGATGATTTTCTTACGAAGATTCTTAATATGGCTGTAAATGAAGTCAAACGAATCGGCAATATCCGCATGATCTCCCCACAGGTGTTCGGCGATCGCCTCCTTGGTGAGTACGCGGTTAGGATTATTAATTAGATAAACCATCAGTTCGTGTTCTTTCTTCGTAAGACTCAACATTTTCTCGCCGATGTACATGACCATTTCATCCGGAATGAGCTTTATTTCATGAAAGATAAGCGCCTTGCGTTCTGTGGAAGATCGTCGGCGGGCTACTGATTTTATCCGCGCAATGAGCTCGGGCATGTGAAACGGTTTCGTAATGTAATCGTCGGCGCCAATGTTGAGTCCGGTCAAACGATCATCCAGCGAATTGCGCGCGCTGATAATCAGAATTCCCGTCGCATGATCTTTTTCTTGCATCGCCTCTATGACTTTGAAGCCGTTACCATCGGGTAATCCGATATCTAAAAGGATACAATCGTAATCATTATTGGAAATTTGGAGTAACGCCGCTTCCAATGTTTCGGCAGTATCACAGTGCATGCCGGTGCCGGTCAGGTAATCGGTCATGGAACTCAACAACGCTTTTTCGTCTTCAACAATCAGAATATTCATTTTCGCGATTAAATTGGGGGTGGTCCTAAAAAGGGAATTATCAAATTTAAGAAAGCTCGCGCGATTATCTATATAAAATCCTTGCCTTGGTCGCTATTTCAGCATAGCTACAGAATTGGTGTAGTAAATTGCAGCCTCATATCCGTTTAAACGGATTTTCTAACCAACCATCAAACCTTCATCATGAAAAAAACTGTTTTTATTGCTACTTTAGTCTGCGGAATGTTTGGCCTGCTGACGGCAGAGGTTATGGATGACAACGGACGCGCAGGTGCTGTCGGATCTCCTGGCGAAGGCACTTGCTGGACAGGGTGCCACAACTCCTTTGCCATCAACTCCGGAGCTGGAAGTATTGAGCTACGTACCAGAACTACCAATAATGAATACGTTCCCGGACAAACGTATTCCATGACGTTTAAAGTGGCCTATCCTGGTCGCAGCTTGTTCGGCCTCGGCGTAGAAGCACTCAATGATAATAATACCAATGCCGGCACATTCGTTATCACTGATGCCGCCCACACAAGAACTAAAACATCAACACTTACCGGTTCTGTTGGAAGAATCAGCGTAACACATACATTAAACGGTGGCGCAAGCGCCGACTCCATGCTGTTTAACTTTAATTGGATAGCCCCTGCTGCCGGCACGGGCAATGTCACGTTTTACTATTGCGGTAATGCTGCAAATGCAAACGCAAGCGATGCGGGCGATTACATCTACACCGGAACCACTGTATTAACAGAACGCTCTACCACCGGTATTGAATCGCCGGATAACAACAGCAGCTTCTCCATCTACCCAACAGTTATCTCTAATGAAATGAATATCCGTATTACTCCTCAATCTACAGGAAATCTGTTGCTGAACATCTTCGATGTGCAAGGGAAGCTGGTGCGCTCCGAAACAACCTCTGTTTTCACTATGAATGAATTGACCTGGAATGTAACGGGAATGTCAAGCTTGGGCAAAGGAACCTACATTGTATCTATTCAAAACGGTAGCCAATCACTGGTAAAACGAATTGTTCTTCAATAAAACTAAAGGCGGCGAACAGGCCGCCTTTTTTATATCCTTCTTACCGGATGAAAAAAACGTATTACATTTTAACTGCTGTTATATTGCTGGCCGGCTGTCAGCATGAAGCAGATCTTACCATTGAAGAGGATGTGTCATTTTCCGAAATTCAAGGCATTCTATCTTCTAATTGTACCATGAGCGGTTGTCACGGTGGACAACAGCCGCAATCTTTCTCGTTGGAGTCGTACGAAGATGTGATGGATAATGGAGAGATCGTCCCCGGAAGTGCCTGGAAAAGTGAACTCTATCGCGTCGTCGCCAACCGACAAGAACCGTTAATGCCTCCGCAAGGACCATTGTCGGACGAAGACCTTCGTAAAATATATTTGTGGATCGAACAGGGAGCAGAAAACAACTGACCATGAAAACAATTCTTTTTTTCCTATTACTTACCTCCGTTTTACTCACGGGTTGTTATTACGATCATGCTGAAGAACTGGCGGGGCCGGAACCTTGTAAGGATACTACCGGAACTATTTCTTTTGCCAACGACATCCAGTCGATCATGAACGGAAGTTGTGGCGGAAACAACGCCGCATGTCATGCACAAGGCAACCCAACAGGCGTAGAGCTACACGATTACACGAGTATTTATAATCAAACATTATTTGATAATCCGCTAATGAGTTCCATCACACACGATGGCAACTATAACGAAATGCCTAAAGGCGGTGGAAAACTTAGTGATTGTAAAATCAATTTAATCAGTGCCTGGATCAACAGGGGTGCACAGAATAACTAAATTTGTGAAATGAAAGCTATCCTGAGAAATTTACTCGTTATTGCCGGAATCCTGAGTTTAGGATCTCTACACGCGCAAGATCTTTTAAGTGAGATTGGAACCGATGAAAAACCCGCTCGTGAATTCAGTTCTGCGGCGTTTAAGTCTACGCGACTTATCAATTTCCACACCCTGGAAACTGTTGGTCCAAAAACATTGGACTTCCGTATCTCTCACCGCTTCGGACCGATCAATAGCGGTTCCTACGATGCGTGGGGTATCGATGGTCCTGCCAACATTCGACTGGGGCTGGAATACAGCTACAACGGTCGCCTCATGTTTGGTATTGGACGTAGCTCCTACGAAAAAATGGTCGACGGCTTTCTGAAATTCCGTTTGCTGCGACAAACAACCGACAACTCCATGCCGGTCAGCGTAACGCTATTAAGCGCCGCTTATCGCACGGCTCTGAAAGATCCGGCGGCGGCCGTCGGACTGGATAAGTATTATTATGGTATTGATCGCTATTCGTATTGCCATCAGATCATCATCGGAAAAAAATTCAGCCCCGGTTTTTCGCTTCAAATCGCTCCGTGGTTTGTGCACTACAACCTCGTAGACAATATCACTGATAAGAACGATGCGTTCGGACTCTCTGCTGCAACACGTATCAAGTTTTCCAAACGATCGGCAATTACCTTTGAATATGCATGGCGCTTTCCAAATGACTTCGTCCTGGATAAAGAAAAGTATCACGACAGCTTCAGTATCGGTTACGAATTGGAAACTGGCGGACACGTTTTCCAGGTTCACCTGACCAACTCATTCGGTATTGTGGAGAACCAATTCCTGGCCCGCACTACGGACACGTGGAGCGACGGAGGAATTCGTCTCGGATTTAATATCTCCCGCGTCTTTACCGTACCCGCCGGCGGAAAAGATAAAGACAAAGACAAATGGTAATTCAGATTCCCGAAAAGAAAAACCCCGGTGAAATCACCGGGGTTTTTTAATGCGAGTATATCATCCGCGAAATTGCTTGCGATCCAGATTGAGCCATTCAAGTGCGGTTCCGCTAAGCAAACGTTCTTTCAATGAATCATCATACGGCATCTCTTTAATCAATTTTCCTGGTGATAATTCACCGAGCGGAAACGGATAATCTGTTCCCAATGCAATTCGTTCCGGACCCATGAATTTCACGAGGTAATCGAGCATCACCGGATCATGTACGAGGGAGTCGAGATAAAACTGTTTTAAATATTTCCGCGGATCCTCCGGATTGTCGACCGCCACCAGATCAGGACGAACGCGATAGCCGTGTTCAATTCGTCCGAAGGTAGCGGGAAACGATCCGCCACCGTGTGCAAAGGCCACACGCAAATTAGGAAGGCGTTCGAAAATTCCGCCGAAGATCATAGAGCAAATGGCCAGCGATGTTTCGGCAGGCATTCCGACGAGCCATGGCAACCAGTACTTATTCATTTTTTCTTTGCCCACCATATCCCATGGATGAACAAAAATCGAAGCGCCCAATTCCTGCGCCGCCTGAAAAAACGGAAACAGCGCCGGTTCGTTCAGGTTCCATTCGTTGACGTGGGAGCCGATCTGTACGCCACGCAATCCGATTTTCATGCAACGCTCCAACTCTCGAATAGCAAGTTCCGGATGTTGTAACGGAACTGTACCCAGTCCTACAAAACGGCCCGGATAACGGCCTACAATGTCAGCGATATGATCATTAAGGTACATGGATACATCCAATGCATCCTGCGGTTGCGCCCAGTAACTGAACATCACAGGGATGGTCGATAATACTTGCACATGAACACCGTGATGATCACACTCGTGCTTGCGCACTTCCGGATCCCAACAATTGTCCTGAACTTCACGGAAAAATTTTCCGTCAATCATCATGCGGGCGCAGCAGGGCTTGTGATGGTCGAGCGACACAAATCCGCCGTAACCGAATTTGGACTTGAAATCCGGTAGTTTTTCCGGGAGGATGTGGGTGTGAATATCAATTACCAACATTGTATCGCTTGATCTTTTTTACTTCTTCAGATTTTTGGATGTACGTCCGTGCTGTCTGTTCATCGCCAAGATTACGGTAGGTTATTCCCATCAGGTAATACGGCGTTGGATATTCCGGATCCTCTTTGATAGCTTTTTGAAAATAACCGATTGCAGTTTCGTAATTACGCTTTGCATTTGCACTGTGCTGCGCAGCATTCAAAGGGTCGGCTTGTATCGCCTGACGTTCCCCTTCTCCCATGACTCCATATATACTGGCCAGATTGTTCAATGCATGCGCGTAACGCGGATTATAACGTATCGCTTGTTCAAACTGTACTTTTGCTTCGTCAAATCGGTTGGAGTTAAATAATAAATTACCATAATTATTATGCGCGACGGGTTCTGTAGGATTTATGTCAAGTGCTTTTTTAAAGTCAACCTCCGCCCGCGGATATTCTTTCTTTGAATATCGAATATAGCCTCGGCGCTGATAGGCGTCCGCATATTTCTCATTGATCATGATAGCCGTATCTAATTGAAGAATCGCTTGTTCTTGCGATAGCGCCGCTTTCACCGAATCGCCTAAATCAGTGAGGTATTCTTCGGATGTAATGTGGTTCGCCAGATAAAATCGCATGTGTGCACTGTTCGGGACCTTGGCGATGTCTGTAGTGTATAACTTATAATTCGTTTCCCAAGCTGCATTGCGAGAGGTCGCAACTCCGAAAAACACCAGCGACAATACCGCGGTGAACGCGAGTAGCCGACTGTGTTTTTTGAAAAACGTCATTAGCAAAAGCGGCGGCTGGTCTTCGCTGGTTTCACGTTCAAACACCCTTCCCAGTACGACAGCAATTGCCAGACACCAACCCAGCGATGGTGCAAACAGAAGTCGTTCCGCATAGTTGGTACCGATCAGCAACAATACGTTAGAGACGATTGAAATGGTGATGAAAAAATAAAGGATAGCGAATGCTACCGGATCCTTGGCGGTGAAGCGACGTAGTGCATACCAGATTAATCCTAGAAACACGAGGAGCGTTACCAAAAAATGCCAGTCGTTCCAGTTATAAGGCGGGAAATGACTGAAGGATGCGTCCGCCATCAATGGATACGGAACGAAAAGTTTGTAAAAATAAAACCCTAGAATCGCGATAGCGGAAGTGCGTTGCGTCAGAAAATCCGGAATACCGGCCAGGTAATTATCTGCAACCGGTATCGGTAAATCAGCCGATCCGAGAATACTCCGGCGGATCAACAAAAAGAGAACGGAAGGAATCACCGCTGCCAATGTGACGTTGAACACGTCTGACTTTTTAGCTTCAGTAAAAAAATAAAGCGCAAGAGGTATAACGGCAATCCAGGTAATGGACGACTCTTTAGAAAGCATGGCCAGAAAAAAACAACCCGACAAGATGAACAACGGGACTACTCCTTTTCGTGTCACATACGTCAATGCTGCTCCCAGCGAAAGAATTAAAAAAATCATCGCCAAAATCTCGTCACGACTTTTGATGTTGGCAACGACTTCGGTGTGGATGGGGTGAACGGCGAAAAGTAATGCCGTAATAAACGGTACTATCCATTTTCCATTGAACAATCTAACAAGCACAAGAAAGAGTAAGTAACAACAAAGTCCGTACATCAGAATATTATTGATGTGTCCCAGCTGCGGATTGTTTGGCGCTATCTCCCACTCTATTGCGAAAGTCGCTTTGGACAACGGACGATACAGCGAATAATCCGGAATATCCATACCTGTCCGGTAACTGGTTTTGAAAATCTCCCCCAAGCCTTCCGTGCCCTTACGCGTTATTTTATTCTCGGGAATCAGTCCCCAATCGTCGAGTACGTATTGGTGGTTGACGGTATTGGCATAAACGAGCATCGCAACCGCCGCTAGCAATAAACCCAGCCATCTTTTTGTTTTTTGAGTGGCAGCAATCAGGGAATGCTGCTGTTGGCGGGAAGGACCTTTCGGTTGAGCGGCTTGCTTTTCTTTTCGGGTGAGCTTCTTGTTCATCCGGAACGGATTTTAAAAAAATGGTTGATCAAAAGACGAACACTATCAGACCAGCTTCGGTGGCGGTTCCATGATATGTCCGCACTGTTTACACGTACGAAGGTCCTTATTTTCATAATACGCATTCATGGCTGCGGCCAGTTGGGCTACAATATCCTCGAGCTCGAAATAACTTTCGTGTAGCTGATGATTGCATTTTTCGCAGAACCACATGAGACCGTCTTTCATTCCCGGGCGACGCTGCACTTCCATGACTAGTCCGACCGTATTAGGGCCACGCTGTGGAGAATGGGGGACCTTCGCCGGTAAGAGAAATATCTCTCCTTCCTTAATCGGAATGTCGAGCGGCTTGCCGTCCTGCATGATACGCACGACAATATCTCCTTCCAGCTGATAGTAGAATTCTTCAGTTTCGTTGTAATGAAAATCCTTGCGTGAATTCGGACCTCCAACGACCATGACGATGAAGTCCTGGTTGGGCTTATAGACGACCTGATTGCCTACGGGCGGCTTGAGCAGGTGTCGGTTTTCATCAATCCATTTTTTAAACGAGAATGGCGGTGTAATCGTCATGTTGTGGGGAAGGATTAGAACGTGAATGTAATTGTACAAATGCTTTTGTTAGCTTTATACCCTGAAAGTGCTACAAAAGTCACCTTTCAAAGTTAACGAAAACGATCGTTCTATTCAACCGACATGAACTTAGATCTTCGCGGAAAAAGAGCCTTAGTATGCGGAAGCACACAAGGTATCGGAAAGGCCGCTGCGCTAGAACTGGCGCTGCTTGGCGCTTCTGTAACATTGATTGCCAGAAATGAAGAGCAGCTGGAAAAAGTCAAGCGAGAACTGTCGGCTCTTTTCCAGCAACAGCACGAGTATTTGGTGGCCGATTTCACCCGGCCGGACGAGCTCCGGCAAATCGTAACCCGCTACGCTGAAAATCACCCGGTTCATATCCTGGTCAATAACACGGGCGGACCGGCTTCCGGTCCGATTACGGAGGCAGAGGAAGGTGCATTCCTGCAAGCGTTTAACAACCATTTGATTTGTAATCAGGTGCTGGCCAAGGCGGTATTCCCCGGAATGAAAGCCGCCGGTTACGGACGCATCATCAACATTATTTCCACCTCTGTCAAACAGCCGCTCCGTAACCTGGGCGTATCCAACACCGTTCGTGCTGCGGTAGCAAATTGGTCAAAGACCTGGTCTATTGAAGTAGCACGTTACGGTATCACGGTGAACAATGTTCTCCCCGGTGCTACGAATACCATCCGGTTACAATCATTGATTGAATTGAAGGCCGGTAAAACGGGCATGAAACTGGACGACGTACGCAAAGAAATGATAGAAGAAATTCCGATGGGACGATTTGCCGAAGCGGCAGAAATAGCGAATGCTGTAGCGTTCCTCGCCTCACCGGCTGCCGGCTATATCACCGGGATAAATGTACCGGTAGATGGCGGACGAACCGGAAATCTTTAAACTAAACCCTTAGAAGATCTTGTAAATCGTGCCGATCAACTGGTCCTCCTTCTCACGGGCAGAGGGATGATCAACTTCCACATCATTTTTCAAAACAGAAAGATCAATGCGTGTAACGGTATCGCTGATACGCTTTATCTTAAGATCAAGTCCTTCCACGATACGCATTGGAAACAAAGAGGACTTACGCGCACGAAAATGAAACACTCCGTCTTCGTGATTAAGCGTCTGACTGACCAGCTTAAACTTCTTACGCTCGAACAGACGATTTATCCGTTCAAGAACCTCTTTATCCTTGCGATGGAGTAGGGCCGATTTCATACGAAGCTGATGTGTTTGACTCGTTCGTGAAACACTAATATAGAGCATTTTATGTAGAATCCAAATCGGGCTGTATTTTTGTTAAAAAATCGGATAATCCTGCCCGAAAAGTTCGTTTTTTTGCCGGCCAAACGTTTCATCCTCTATTTCCCGCTCCGCAGTGCTCACCATCAAGAACCTCATCAACGGACAATCGGTAGAACCGATCGCCGGCAATTACCTCGACAATATCAATCCGGCTACCGGTGAAGTATATGCACGCATTCCGGATTCGAATGAACGTGATGTAGACGCCGCAACAGCTGCGGCAAACGCGGCCTTCCCGGCATGTTCAACTACACCAAAAGAAAAACGATCCGCAGCGTTATTGAAACTTTCATCGCTGATCGAAAAAAACCTGGACAAACTTGCGCTGGCGGAAACGAACGACCAGGGTAAGCCGCTGTGGCTATCGAAAAGTGTAGATATCCCTCGTGCCGTATCGAAC
>Ga0102920_1000143_pt1 | contig 16873 bp, 15 predicted proteins | sample Colrivmeta1568A3_FD_78204 | JGI IMG/M metagenome (GOLD analysis project Ga0102920, IMG submission 78204) | Estuarine microbial communities from the Columbia River estuary - metaG 1568A-3 | ecosystem: Environmental > Aquatic > Marine > Intertidal zone > Estuary | place: USA: Columbia River...
GTAAGTAAAAGAAATGTTGATCGCATGGTTTGTGAAACGCAAAAGTATCAGTTAAGTTGCATTACTTAATGCCCGTATAAATCGTAGCGATCCCTCCACTTACCAAGGTTGAATCTACATGTTTATAGCCTAATTTACTTAATATGTCTGTAAATGCCTTACCCTCAGGGAATGCGGCTACACTTTCAGGAAGATAGGCGTATGCCTTTTCATCTTTTGAAATGCGCTTTCCGAAGAAAGGAATAATGAATCGGGAGTAGAACCCAAATGCTTGTTTAATGGGAAAACGTTTTGGTTTAGAAAATTCTAAGATTACAATTTTACCTCCACTTCGAGTTACTCGAAGCATCTCAGAAAGACCCTTTTCTAAGTGCTCATAGTTTCTTACCCCGAAGCCTACTGTTATCGCATCAAAATAACCATCTTCAAAAGGCATGTTTTCAGAATCTCCCAATTGCATGTCAATGATGTGGCTTACTTGTTTTGCCTTCATTTTGTTTTTACCCACTTCAAGCATACCCGAAGAGATGTCCATCCCTATGATTTGACTTGGATTTAGTTTCAATAAGGCAATCGCAAAATCTCCGGTTCCCGTGGCTAAATCTAAAATCCGTTTAGGTTGAATCTCACGCAACTGGTTTACGGCTTTTCGACGCCAAATGTGATCAATTCCCAAGGATAAGAAATGATTTAAAAAATCGTAGCGCGCTGAAATGTTATTAAACATCTGAGCAACTTCTTCTTTTTTTGATTTATCCGTGTTGTAGGGTTTTACAATCTCACTCATGGGTTTACTATTTTTTTTGCTTCATTCAATAGCGTTGCTTTATCAACACTTACAACACCAGAGTGTTCACATACCAATCCTCCTGAAAGATTAGCAATGGCAGCTATTTCGGTAGGACTCATACCTGCAATTAAACAGAGGGTTGCCACAGAAATAACCGTATCACCGGCACCACTCACATCCGTAATTTCTCTCGCGTGGGCGGGAATAATATGCGAAGCAGAGCCATTTTCTATAAATACGCCATGCTCAGAAAGTGTAATGAGGGTTAATTCATGGTGCAGCTTTTCTCGAAGTTTTTTTGCCCCATCAACAATGGAATCAGGTTGGTTAACCACATCGATGTTGATATCAAGCCCTTCTTTGATTTCCTTGAGATTTGGCTTGAACAAGCTTACGCCTTGGTAGCTTAGAAAATTATCATTTTTCGGGTCTACCGTTGTAATAACTCCCTTTTGCTTGGCATACGCGATAAGTTCCGTAATTACCCGATGGGTTAAGACGCCTTTGTTATAATCTTCAAAGATTAAGGCATCAATTCCCATGTCAATTCGATGTTTTGTGGCATTGATTAAAGCATCTTCTAGGCTACTACTGATGTAACGTGTATCTTCTTGATCAATTCGTAATACATGCTGGGTTCCAGATAACACCCTTGTTTTTACTGTAGTTTTACGATCGTTTGATTTAATTATTTCTTGATTGTGGATTTTCGCTTCTGTTAAAAGCCCTTGTAAATTCGTCCCAGCGATGTCGTTTCCAATGACGGAACAAAGGTAAACCTCTGCTCCCAACGCTTTTAAATTCAACGCTACATTTGCTGCGCCACCCAAGCGATTCTCTTCTTTGACAAGCAGCAATATAGGAACCGGAGCCTCTGGGCTCATGCGGTGAACTTTACCCATGACATAGGAATCAATCATAACGTCACCAACAATGGCAACCTTCATGTCATTAAATGAATTGAAAATAGCCTCTAAATTCATCGAGTTAATTTGGCTAAGGCAGCAGTAAATCGTTCCATTGCTTTGATAAGCTGTTCTTCTGATGCGGCATAACTTATACGGATGCAATTTGGTGCACCGAATCCTTTGCCGTCTACCAACGCAATGTTGCCTTCACGTAATAAATACATGCACAAGTCATCGCCATCTTTTATTACTTGGTCTCCATCTTTAGTTCCAAAATAAGCGGATACATCAGGAAATAAATAGAAAGCACCGGTTGGTACGTTGCATTTTACTCCTGGGATTTTATTTAAATTGGAAAGAACTAAATCACGTCGTTTGTGAAACGTTTCTACCATTTCCTTTAATACGCCTGGATCAGCATCCATCGCTGCAATTGCTGCGCGCTGTGTTATTGAACTCGTTCCCGATGTAAATTGGCCTTGAATTTTATTACAGGCATCTGCAATTTGTTTACTCGCGCCAATGTACCCTAATCGCCAACCCGTCATTGCCCATGCTTTGGATACGCCATTGACGGTAACAACTTGATCGAATATTTCTGAAAATTGTGCTAAGCTCGCGTGCTCACCTTCAAAACGGATATGCTCATAAATCTCATCCGATAAGGCAATTATGTTAGGGTGTTTAACTAAAATATCTGCCAAACCACGTAATTCTTCTTTGGTATACACAGAACCGGTTGGATTACATGGCGAAGAGAAAATAAACAACTTAGTTTTTGGTGTAATTGCTGTTTCGAATTGCTCCGCATTTATCTTAAAATCTTGGTCAATTCCAGCATGAATTACCACAGGAATCCCGCCTGCCATTTTTACGATTTCTATGTAAGAAACCCAATATGGGGCAGGTATAATTACTTCATCGCCTGGATTAATTAAACTTAAAACAACGTTTGCAATCGACTGTTTTGCCCCGGTAGAAACAACAATTTGGTCTTTCGGATAATGGAGTCCGTTGTCACGCATGAATTTGTGCGAAATCCGTTCTCTAAGGTCATCATAACCAGATACCGGTGTGTAGGTGGTGAAATTCTGTTGAAGTCCTACTACAGCTGCATCCTTTATGAATTGCGGCGTATTAAAATCTGGTTCACCTAAAGACAACGAAATGATGTCTTTTCCTTGCGCTTTTAATTCGCGACTTAATCGAGCCATTGCCAGCGTAGCTGACTCTTCCATGGCGTTTAATCGTTCAGAGAGTTCAATCATGCTGCAAAGTTACGAATTATGATTGTATCCGTTAATCCAATAAATCTGGTCTTCTGGATTTTGTGCGTTCAAGCGCTTGTTCTTCTCTCCAACGATCAATTTCCTGGGAATTACCGCTAAGTAATACATCGGGTACATTCCACCCGTTATAAACTGGTGGTCTAGTGTAGACCGGGGGTGATAATAATTGGTCTTGAAAACTGTCCGTTAAGGCTGAGGTTTCGTCGTTTAGTACGCCTGGAATGAGTCTAACAATCGAATCCACTAGTACAGCAGCTGCAAGTTCACCTCCGGATAGTACATACGATCCGATGGAAATCTCTTTGGTGATGTAGTGTTGTCTAATACGGTCATCTACGCCTTTATAATGACCACATAAAATCATGAGATTACCTTTTATAGAGAGTTGATTTGATGTTCCTTGTTCTAAGAGTTCGCCGTCAGGTGTCATATAGATGATTTCATCATAGGTGCGCTCCTCTTTGAGTTGTTCGATACATGCCGCAATAGGTTCAATGCGCATTACCATTCCGGCGCCGCCTCCGTATTGATAATCGTCCACATTTTTATGCTTATCGGTTGAATAATCTCGGATGTTGTGTAAATGTATGGATACATGCCCCTTTTCTTGGGCACGTTTAAGGATGGAATCGGAAAATGGACCATCAAAAAGTTTGGGCAAAATCGTCAGGATATCAATTCGCATGTTCAAAGGTAGGAAATACCCGTCAATTCGTTTGCATGTACTACCTTTACGTTATGATGAGAGTTGTTTTTTCTTTGCTTATCATAAGCACGGGCATAAGTTTATGGGCACAATCGAAATGGACAGGAAATACATCTCCTGATTATTATCGGTTAATTGAAGAGCTCAAACGGATGGATAAAGAAAGTCCGTTGGTTAGTTTATACAATATGGGTCCATCTGATGTTCCCGGCTTGCCACTATATGTATGTATATTAAATGGTGCTGAAGATTCTTCGGCTACCTTTCTAAAAGCAAAAAAAGGGACAACACTACTCTTTAATAATGCGATTCACCCTGGAGAACCCGATGGTATAAATGCGTGCTTGATTTATACGGAGAACTTTATGCGCTTGGATAGTATTAATCCGAATGATCCCGTAGTGGCTTTTATTCCAGCTTATAATGTTGGTGGTATGTTAACTAGAAGTGCAACAAGCAGAGCAAACCAGAACGGACCGGAACTCTATGGGTTTCGAGGAAATGCCCAAAACCTGGATCTAAATCGTGATTTCACAAAGATGGATAGCGAAAATGCACTCACCTTCGCAAAAATATTTCATGCCTTGAACCCCGATGTATTTGTGGATAATCACGTTTCGAATGGCGCTGATTATCAATATACCTTAACGTATATCTCATCACTCCGAGAGCGAATCGCACCTTCATTACGAAAACTAATCTATGGTTCGATGCTTCCACAATTAACGCAAGCACTTAAAAAATCAAAGTGGGATTTGTTTCCCTACGTAGAAACGGTCAAGGAAACACCTGATTCAGGAATATATCAATTCAATGATCTCCCAAGGTATGCCATGGGATATGCTTCGCTTTTTAATGTCATTTCATTTACCGTAGAAACACATATGCTAAAACCCTTTCCAAATCGGGTTAAAGCCACGCATGACTTTATGAATGAACTGGTAAAATGGACTGTAGTTCATGCACCTCAAATTGAATTGGCTCGAGAAAAAGCACATGAATGGGAGGGGAGTCAACGCTTTTATAAATTTAATTATGCCCGAAGTACGGTGGCTGATTCAATACAGTTTAAAGGGTTTGCAGCGGTGAGGGATACAAGCGATATAACGGGACTTGCACATTTGTCGTACGACCGGAACTTGCCGTATCAAAAAACAATTCCCTTTTACCGAAGTTACCTCTCAATGGATTCCGTTCAAATCCCTCAGTTTTATATCATTCGTGGGCAAGAACAACGAATTATTGAGCAGCTTAAAGCAAATAATATCCTATTCGATGTCTTGAAGCAAGAAAAAACGCTCGTGGTGAATGCGCAAGTGGTCCGCTCGTTTGATGCGCTTTCTAAACCCTATGAAGGGCATTACATGCATTCCACTAAGCATATCGAAAAAGTAAAAATGAGCATCAGTTTTCGAGCGGGCGATGTATTGGTGCCAACGAATCAAAATGGTTCGTTTTTTCTACATGCTGTCTTGCAGCCGATGTGCGAAGATTCATATTTTACATGGAATTATTTTGATTCATACCTTCAAGAGAAAGAGTATTTTTCGAATTATGTATTCGTGAGTAAATTAAGAAGCATTTTGCAAGCTAACCCTGATTTGAAACAAGAGTACGAAGCTAAAAAGGCCGCTGATCAAGAATTCGCTAGTTCAGAATGGCAGCAACTTTACTACATTTATCAGCATAGCCCATACTTTGAGCCAAGTTATATGATGCTGCCCGTATTTGAATTAAAATGATTCGCGAAAGCTATAAATATGCTTTAGGATCTTAAGTTCTCCTTCTGATAGTGTTTTACCTCGTCGAGACATCATGCTTTCAATTCCCTCTAATGCCTTATCAAACCGATATGGAAATAAGCGTGTTGGTTCACCAAAACTAAATGAAGGAATGTGTTTTTTAAAGAATCCTGGTCCGTAAACATTACATCCTACACCAATTGCGGTGCCTGTATTAAACATCGTGTTAATCCCACATTTTGAATGATCTCCCATGTGTAAACCAACGAATTGTTCTCCAGAAGAGGTTGTTTTGCCAGTTTCATAGTCATGTACGTCCACGATGCCGTAATTATTCATGAGATTTGAAGCATTGGTGTCTGCGCCGATATTACACCAAGATCCAATATAGCCATTACCTAGAAATCCGTCGTGTGACTTATTGGAATATGCTTCAAATACAACGTTATTGACTTCACCTCCAACCTTACAATGCGGACCAATGGTTGTTGCTCCATATATTTTGGCTCCCATTTTCACTTGACCGTATTCGCAGAGCGCAAAAGGTCCACGAATTAATGAACCTTCCATAATTTCAGCATGTGCCGCCACGTAAATTGGACCTGTGGTAACGTTCAACGTGGATGCATTTATTATGGCACCTTCCTCAATAAAAAGAAATGCTGGATTTCCAATAAGCGTACAAGATGATGGGATGGCTTGAGATTTCTTAGTAGAAGTAAGTAAGAAAAAATCCAATGAAAGGACCTCTCCATTACATTTAAATAAATCCCATCGATTACTTAATTGAACGAGTGGTGCACCAACATAAGTAACTTCGTTTAGTGCTTCACCAAAGGTAGCAATTACCCGATTTTCATAGGTAATATATTCGTTCGGATTTAATGCGCTTAAATGGTCTATTAATTCTGGGTTGGGAATTATGGTTGCATCTACATCTATTGATTGATTCAAGGCAGGAAAATGGTCCTGTAAATGCGTTGCTGTAATAAATCCAATTTGGATATCCGGACAAAGCAGGTTATACCGTTCTATATTGGTTAAGATACCACATCGAATATACGGAGAAGGCTTGGTGAGTGAATGCGGTGCAAACTTAAGATGAGAGCGGAGGTCATTAAGATTAATGCGTAGTGACATGGTTATTGGGTTTGCTTACTATGAATAATAAAAGAAAGGTCAGGGCGCCGTTTAAAATCAATAATTCATTGCCAAGTTGATAGGAACCAAGTAATAAGGTTGAATTAGTTTTTAGCCCATAGCATAATAAAGGGGAAATTAGCGTAATAAAGGCTGTTTTTGGATGGATTAATTGCCGTTTAGTAAGTATTCCAAAAGCAAATAATCCCAGTAATGGACCATAGGTGTATCCTGCAATATCAAAAATTAAATCAACAATGCTTTTATTATTTAGCCATTTGAATAAAAACACAAGTACCATAAATACTGCAGCAAAACCTAAATGAATCCAACGTTTGATTCGCTTCTTTTTTTCTTCTTCGAAGTTATTGCGGTTAAATCCAAGTACATCAATACAAAAAGATGAGGTTAACGCGGTGATTGCGCCGTCTACCGAAGGGAAAAGTGCTGAAATTAAACCAACGATAAAAATTACGAAAACCCCGAAAGGTAAGTAGTTCTGAACGATGTATGGAAACAAATCATCTGGTGCTACTTTAATACCTAATTGACCGATATAAAGCGAAAGTACTCCGCCCAATAATAAGAATAAGGCGTTTACCGCTAAGAGTGTGAAGCTAAATACCAACATGTTTTTTTGTGCATCCTTCAGCGATTTAACACTAATGTTTTTTTGCATCATTTCTTGATCCAATCCAGTCATTGCAATCGTAATAAAAGCACCTCCTAATATATGTTTCAAGAAATAATCACCTTTTAACCAATTGGTTTCCCATAAACCCAATAAGTCGTTGGTGTTCATTTGGTTAATCACATCGTTCCATTCAAGGTTTAATTTATTTTGTATGGAAAAAATACATACTACTAAGGCCAATAGCATGAAGGTTGTTTGAAGGGTGTCGGTCCAAACGATCGTTTTTACTCCTCCTTTTAAGGTATAGGCAACAATCATTAATATAATAATGAGGGTACTTAACCAAAATGGTATACCAAGCTTGTCAAAGATGAAAAGTTGAAGAACATTGATTACCAAATATAGCCTAACTGTTGCCCCTAATGTTCTTGATAGAATAAAATACCCGGCACCCCATTGGTAGGCATTAAGTCCAAGGCGCTGTTCGAGGTATGTGTATATCGAGGTGAGTTTTAACCGGTAATAGATTGGGAGAAGTACATAGGCTACAACAAAATAACCGATGAAGAACCCAAGCACTAATTGATAGTAATGCCAACCGCTTGAAAGTACTTTACCTGGAACAGAAACAAAGGTGACACCTGAGAGTGAAGTTCCAATCATGCCGAATGCAACCAAGTACCAGGTACTTTTTTTGTCCCCGGAGAAAAAGCTATTCGTTGTAGCATTTCTTGCGGTAATCCATGAAATCACTAGCAATACAACAAAATAGAGTAGGAGGATACTCGTTAAAATGATGTCTTTCATATGGTAAAAATACTATTTTCGTGCTTACGCCAATTTCCTTGTTTGCCTTGCAAATAATAAAGTTATTAAAGAATCCTATCTTTGCGATAAATTAGTACATATGACTGAACTTCTGGTAGTCCTCGCAATTGTTATTGTTGCTTTAGCTAGCATTATATTTTTAGTATTGAATTTCAATAAAAAAATAAATTTTAGCGAATCCCTTGCTGTCCAAGGAGAGCTTCGAAAACAACGTCAAGAGTTTTTCTTGTCCCACAGAATGGAGGCGTATCAGCGAGCGATTTTATATATGGAGCGTATCCATCCAGTGACCATTGTAATGCGCATGAATCAACAAAATGTGAATGCAGTGTTGTTCCAAAGTATGCTGTTAAAAGCGATTAGAGATGAATACGATCACAACGTTGCTCAACAGATGTTTATCTCGCCAAATGCATGGCATCTATTGAAAAACGCTAAGGAAGAAACGGTTAAGTTAATCAATGTTGGCGCAAGTGACTTACCATCGGATGCCTCTTCTTCTGATTTAGCAAAGGCAATTATTACCCTAACTGCAGATATTAATCCACTACCTTCAGAAATAGCAATTGAAGCCTTAAAGGCGGAATTTCAGCAATTGTTATAAAGGTATTAGTCCAAGTTAATATAACTTTCTTTCCATCTCATAGTTGTTTGGATTAGGTTAACTTCTCCTGATATTTCGGCGCGCAGTTAAGCACTACGTTCTATTTGAGATTATAGTTTAATCATAAAAAAAGGCAGAAGTTATTCTGCCTTTTTAATGTATGAATGGAGGGTGTTTCTTTTACTATCTAACCACGTGGATAAATCCGTGTTTCTCATAGTTCTCGAAGATTAATTTATAGGTGTAAACACCATCCTCTAAATCGTTACCGTTCGCATCTTGACCTCGGAAGAAGGCAGTATTTTGACCTTGCTCAAATACTAGATTACCCCAACGGTTAAAGATGTAAAGTGTAAACTCATCGCATGTCATAAAATAGGATTTCAAATCCAAGAAGTCATTTGAACCATCATCATTTGCCGAAATCACATTTGGAAAATCGAAATCGTTAAAGCTCATGGTGTATGTTATAGTGGCATCAATTTCAGAAGTATCCGAAATACAACCATACTCTGATGTTACAAACGCGGTATAAATACCCATTCCGCTTTCGTCTAATGGGAATGTAACGTCAAATAAGGTCGAATTAAAGTTGTTTGGACCAGTCCATGCAATCGTAGAATTCGCTTCGGCTGTTGCGCTTAAAAAGAAAGGATCTCCTGGACATTCAGGGATATTAAAGCTTAGTACAGGTGGCTCAGGTGTAGCCATGATGTACATGTCAAAGGTGGTGTCTACTTCACAGCCAAAATCTGAAACTACGCTGTACGTGAATTGATAAACACCTGGTGTAGGGATCATAGTATTCAAATTAATGGTAGTGTCCTCAAGTGCACCATTGATTTCCCATGTATAAGAAATTGGTTCACTTGTAGAAATAGCTGGAAAACTATTTACAACGAAAGGCACATCCTCACATTGAATTGTATCTGCTAAATAGGCGAATGTCGGATAGTCATGTACAAAGAATGTATAACTAATGGTGTCGTCACATTGAACGGCAGGTGAAAAGGAGTCTGTGGCAACCAATGAAATATTGTGTATTCCTGGGGTGTTAAAGATGTAGGATAAATCAACAGTTGTGTCCAATATCTGATTGTTATATAACCATTCAAACGTTGTTGAATTTGAAAGTCCAGTGGTTGTATTATCGAATTGAACAGCCAAGTCTATACATGATTCAGTTACCGCAAAATTGGCCGTTGGATTGTTGAACACAGTAAAGTTTTGAGAGACTGTATCTGAACAGCCATTTTCTGTCATGGCCACAAGATCCACCAAGTAATTGTTCGGGCCATTAAAATATACAGTTACGGTGTCGCCAATTAATGTATCGTTGTTAACATACCAATAATTAGTAATGGTGTCGCCTCCAACTAAGGAACTTGAGGCTTCAAAAACAGCAGTTTGACCTAAACACACATCATCAAATCCAAAACTGGCTACTGGATTTTCGAAAACTTCAACTACAGTATTCACCGTATCTATACAATTGGCTGAATTGGTTACAATCATTTCAACCGTATATGATCCCGGGGCAGGAAACACGTGATTAAATGTGGTATCGTTAGAAGTGTACCCATCTGATGCACTCCAAAAAATGGAGTCTGGTGCAGCATTGGTATATGATGTATTGTTAAATAGTACGGTAGAATACCCATTACAAACATTGCTATCAACGATATCACCGATTACTTCAGCTGGTAGAACTGCTGTAGTCAAGGTGGCAACACACCCATTAGCTGAGGTGATTTGACAATCAACTGTATCAACACCTTGAATATTTACGTTGGCTACCTGACCAGTTGCTAGTTGTTGTCCTGTGGCAGCATTAGTCCAAACGTAATTTGAAAATCCATCAGGAGCAGTTAACGTTGCTGTGTTGTTTGCACCATTCTGACAATAAAATGCGGATAGTTCTAACGAAGAGCAAGACGCATTAACATACGCATATCCCCAGTGTCCACCAAGAGAACAGTCTCCTGTTGCTACATCGAGGGTAACTGTTTGCCCCATATATTGAGTTACATCAACCCCAAACGTTGTCCAATCCTTCCAACGGTAAGAGCCACAGTTTTGAAAACCAGGTACACCATTCGCTGCAGCAACTTGATAAAATGTACATGGTAATGGGTTACCCGCCGCATCATAGAGTTGTGCTTCAAAACGCGGCTGAGCTGATACACCATGACCTGGGTCCTCGAGTACCACAGCATATTTAACGATAATCATATTGGATTGTGGAGTAATGGTAAAATTATATTGTAAACGAGCCGCTTGAGCACCAGTACCAGTGAAATCACCGACCATTGCAGAAAAATTTTCTCCCGGAGGAACAATTGAAAGTGTCGCACATGCTGCAACCATGGGGTCCGTACCCGGACCAACCATAATTTGATGTTGATTAGTAAATCCTTGATTCGGGGTATTTATACCACAGCAAGAGCCGTAAAAGCCATTCCAGTTCGTGAACGAGTTGTCTTCAAAGTCTGCATTAAAACACGCCGATGGTTGCGCGAATGTTAAGAATGTTAAACTTGTTAAAATCGAAGTTAGAATTAATTTGAATGGGTTCATAGGTGCTTTTTTAGTTGTTAGCGTTCTACTGACGCACGAATTTAAGGCAAAATTGCATCAGTTAAAAAAAAAACAATGATTTTATGATTTACTCATTTTTTCCTTTACGTACGAATAAAGTATTGGACTCACTGAGATTATAACTATCGCGATCGCCATTAAGTCAACATGCTCACGAATCCAAGTAATTTCACCAAGTAAATATCCTGCAAGGGTCATAGACCCAACCCATAAAGCGCCTCCGAGTAAGTCATATATAACGAAGGTTCGATACTTCATGGTTGCTACGCCTGCAGCAAAGGGCGCAAATGTGCGAACAAAAGGAACAAAACGGGCCATAATAATCGCTTTTGTCCCGTGTTTTTCAAAAAATAAGGTGGTTTTATCAAGGTATTCTTTTTTTACTAAGGGCTTACCGCGGAATGAAAAAGAGAAGACATTTAATCCGATTTTTCTTCCTACCCAATAATTAATGTTGTCACCTAAAATAGCGGCTATAAACAATAACGGTAATAGCAACATTAAATCAAGTTGACCGCTTTTACAGAATAATCCTGCAGTAAACAATAAGGAGTCTCCGGGTAAAAATGGAAATGCAACTAGCCCCGTTTCAATAAAAATCACAAGGAAAAGCACTATATAAACGGCTGTACCAAATTCTTGAACAAACCATTTAATATCTAAGGCGAATAGATGCTGTATAATCTCAATCATGTTAATCTAGTTTTAATGAAGGATCAACTTCCATTTGCCACCCTTGAATGCCCTGTTCAATTATAATTACTTGAGTAAATCCTAATTCGGTTTCTATTAAATTTCCAGCGGCTTGTGCTCTTTTTCCCGATTGACACAACAAGATTAGTGGTGTGGAACGGTCTTTTTCTTGCAAAAAATCAATAAGGGTAGCCATCGGGATATTGATGAATCCACAATTGACATGGTGATACTCATAGGGCTCACGAATATCCAGTGCAAGAACATTTTCTTTTTCCAAGAGTTCTTTACATTGACTAGCATTCCAACATTTCATCCGACAAAAATAGAATTATTGATTGAATGTAGCGCGAATGGCATTAAGCAATTCAACCTTACACTGTTCAAAAGGAAGGTGTTCTGTATTTATCTTAAGCCATGGATTAACGGGTTCTTCATACGGCTGATGAATTCCCGTGAAATTCCCCTCGTTCTGCTTATTGCTATTTGAATAAAGCTGCTTGACATCACGTTGTTTACACCCTTCAATTGAGCAGTCCACATGAATCAAAAAGCATCGATTGATGCCAATGACATGCTTTATCATGGTTTGAATTTCATGGGTAGGTGAAATAAGGGCGGCCATTACATGAATTCCTTGATCATTTAATAGTCGAGCGATATGTGCAGCTCTTCGATTTTGCTCTATTCGATCTTCTGTCGTGAAACCAAGGTCCTTGGAGATGGTACTTCTCAATTCGTCCCCATCCAAAACCACTATATTATTCGCCTCTTTTATAAACGCTTCGGCCAAGGACTTGGAAAGGGTTGTTTTTCCTGCACCGGATAATCCTGTAAACCAAAAGGTATGTCCTGCTTGCATCGTAATCAAAGGTATGAACTTTTCTAAATTCTGCGCATGTGTAACACTTTGATTATCTTTGAAAAAAAATTAACTATGTTATTAAAAGATAAAGTTGTTATTATTACCGGAGCCTCAAGAGGTATCGGAAAGTCGATTGCACAAACGTGCGTTAATCAAGGAGCAAAAGTGGCATTCACCTATCTTTCCTCGGATGAAAAAGCACGGGCTCTTGAGGCAGAATTAACCGCACAAGGTGGGGTAGCCGTTGGGTTTAAATCTGACGCATCAAATTTTGACCAAGCTCATGAATTAGTAGATAGAGTAGTTGAGCAATTTGGAACGGTAGATGTCCTTGTAAATAATGCCGGAATCACTCGAGATACCCTCATGATGCGTATGACAGAAGAGCAATGGGATGAAGTAATCAATACCAATCTGAAATCAGCATTTAACCTAACCAAAGCGGTCATTAAACCTATGTTAAAAGCGCGTTCTGGATCAATTATTAACATGAGCTCCGTGGTAGGTGTAAAAGGGAATGCTGGTCAAGCAAATTACGCAGCTTCTAAAGCAGGGTTGATAGGTTTTACCAAATCTATTGCTGCCGAACTTGGTTCTAGAAATATCCGTTGCAATGCCATCGCACCAGGTTTCATTGAAACAGAAATGACCGAAGTACTAGATCCAGCGGTTGTAGAACAGTGGAGAAATGCTATACCATTAAAGCGAGGTGGAAAACCAGAAGATGTTGCGAATGCTACTGTTTTCTTGGCTTCAGACATGTCGGCATATATAACTGGTCAAACACTCCACGTATGCGGGGGTATGTTAATGTAATCCAATGGTAATTAGACCAAGAAGAAACCGGAAACATGCAGCCATACGCGATATGGTGCAAGAGAGTTTTTTGTCTGTTGATCACTTGATTTATCCGATGTTTCTTACGGATGGAATCGGGGTGAAAGAGGAAATATCCTCGTTACCAAGAAATTACCGATGGTCCGTTGACTTGATATTAAAGGAAATCGAATCCTCGGTAAACTTAGGATTAAACAAATTCGTTTTGTTTCCGGCAGTTTCAGATGACTTAAAAGATAAAACAGCCACCTATAGTTATGCAGCTGAGAATTTTTACCTGCATGCGATTCGTGCCATTAAAGAGCGATTTCCAGAGGTAATCCTAATGAGTGATGTAGCAATGGACCCATATTCATCCGATGGCCACGATGGATTAGTGCAGGATGGCAGGATTTTGAACGACGAAACCTTACCTATCTTGGCTAAAATGAGCATCGCTCAAGCGCAGGCAGGAATTGATATTATTGGTCCAAGCGACATGATGGATGGACGAGTTGGGTACATCCGCGAAGCCTTAGATTTAGAGGGGTATACCGATACAAGCATCATGGCATACTCCGCTAAGTATGCAAGTGCTTTTTATGGTCCATTCAGAGATGCATTGAATTCTGCACCAAAATCAGGAGATAAAAAAACATACCAAATGAATCCCGCTAATAAACGAGAAGCTTTACTAGAAGCATCCTTGGATATGGAAGAAGGGGCGGATTTTATAATGGTTAAGCCTGCATTATCATATTTGGATGTTATTCATTTACTTAAAGAACATAGCACAGTTCCAATCACTGCATATAATGTGAGCGGTGAATGCGCCATGGTATATGCCGCAGCAGAAAAAGGATGGATCAATTATGAGGCCATTGTCTCTGAAATTTTAATGAGTATGCGCAGGGCAGGAGCAGACGGTATTCTGACCTATTTCGCGAAAGATTTTGCAACGTTTATCCAAAAATAATGGCTCAATATATATTGAATAATCAGTGGATTTCACTGGAGGAATTGGAAGTTGTTTTGAAAAATTCCTCAGAGGTCATCCTCGGACAAAATGCAAAAACAGCCATTGAAACCGGCTTTAATTTTTTGCAAGATAAGCTGAAAAATGATGGAGCTATTTATTACGGAATTAATACAGGATTTGGCTCGCTTTGTAATACGGTAATTTCAACGGAAGATTTGAATCAACTTCAAGTCAATTTAATCCGGTCTCATGCATGTGGTGTTGGTGCGGAAGTTCCTACACACCTTGTGAAGCGGATGCTTTTGCTGAAAGCAATTGCCCTTTCAAAAGGATTTTCAGGTGTACAACTTGAAACCGTAGAACGCCTGTTGTACTTGTTTAACAATAACATTATTCCTGTGGTTTATGAGCAAGGAAGTCTTGGTGCCTCTGGTGATCTAGCCCCCTTAGCTCACCTTTGTTTACCGCTTCTTGGAGAAGGTGAGGTCCGTGTTCATGGCAAGCGTATGTCAGGCGCTGAACTTCAAGATAAATATGGTCTTAAACCTATAACGCTGCAAGCGAAGGAAGGCTTGGCTTTGTTGAATGGTACCCAATTTATGAATGCGTATGGAACGTATTCGGTTAGTATAGGGAATAATTTGTTAAATGAAGGGCTTAAGATCGCAGCGCTGTCGTTGGAAGCCTATGACGGTAGACAGGAGCCTTTCCAAGCGAATGTGAATGAATTGAGGAAGCAAGGTGGACAAATTCTGGTTGCAGCCAACATGCGTGGTTTATTAAATCATACGCAACGAATAAAAAACCATGTGCAAGACCCATATTCTTTTCGTTGCATTCCCCAGGTTCATGGGGCATCCTTGGATACCTTGAATTTTGTTAAAACGACCTTTGAAAATGAGTTGAATGCCGTAACAGACAACCCTACTTTATTTCCCGAGGAAGATCAGATTGTATCAGCAGGTAATTTTCACGGTCAACCCTTGGCATTGGCTATGGATTTTCTAGCCATAGCTCTGGCTGAATTGGGCTCAATTTCGGAACGTAGAATCTATAAGCTAATTTCAGGAACGCGCGATTTACCACCATTTTTGGTAAAGCACGCTGGCTTGAATTCTGGGTTTATGATTGTTCAATATGCCGCAGCTTCTGTTGTAAGTCAAAACAAGCAGTTATGTTCTCCGTCTAGTGTGGATACGATTGATTCCAGCAACGGACAAGAAGATCATGTGAGTATGGGGGCAAATGCCGCTACTAAATTATACCGGGTGCTTGATAATGTGATTTCAGTAGCAGCCATGGAGTGGTTAACAGCCGCGCAAGCCTATGGGTTCAGGGAAGGTTGGGAATTGACTGATGAGGTCGATTCCTTGTACAAGCAATTGCGGTCTGAAATTTCTTTTATGGCAACCGACCGATACCTTCATAAGGACATCAGCCACGCTCGAACTTTGCTTGTAAATCGGCTTAACTAGAATCTTATCGTTTGATAAACGATTTTTTCAGTTGTTTACCGTCTGTTTCGATGAGCATTAAATATGATCCAGCCAAGAGTGATTTAAGCGAAATAGGTTGATTGTTAGCTGCCGTTCCCTTTTGTTGGATTTTACCAAACATGTCATAAATGACATAGGTTGCCGGACGAACTAACTGCTCTATCCGAATTTCATCTGTGCTAGGGTTAGGGTAGAGGGTAATTCCTTTTTCAGAATTCATTGAGGTAATATCTAATAATTCATTCATTACGATGGTTCCATTTTGATTCACAATCCAATTGCTCGGATCAATTACAATGGAATTGTTGATTGTACCGATTCCAGAAATTTGGAAGGTGTTAGCGTTTGATGTGATATCAAAGCGAATCGTGGTGTCTGAGTTTCCAGGACGGGTAAACTTCAAATCAATTGGATTGGTAAAGGTAGGGGTGACATTAGGCATTGAGCTTGTGTGTGAAATCTTGACTAGCGCATCGGAACCAAGTTGTCTCCATTCTATTGAATAGGTAGGGAATCCCTCACCAAAATACCATTCATCGAAAAATGGTGTATAGTCAATACCTGAAGCTTGTGTGAAGGCATCTCGCACATCAATTCCGTAGGCTGTGGCGTAGGCTTTACTCGTTAGGAAATTCTGAAGTGTTTCAAAAAACAAGCTATCATTGTTCATGATGTAGCGCATGCTGTGAATGATTGCGGCACCTTTATCATACGTTAGACGTCCACTAAATATTCTGCTTTCATTTAAACTGTCCAGTACCCAGACACTTCCGCCCGCTTGTGAC
>Ga0102920_1000144_pt1 | contig 16828 bp, 11 predicted proteins | sample Colrivmeta1568A3_FD_78204 | JGI IMG/M metagenome (GOLD analysis project Ga0102920, IMG submission 78204) | Estuarine microbial communities from the Columbia River estuary - metaG 1568A-3 | ecosystem: Environmental > Aquatic > Marine > Intertidal zone > Estuary | place: USA: Columbia River...
CACGCCCGCGCTGTTTCAACGATTTCCCGATCCGTCCAGCCTGTCCCATGCCGATTTTGACGAGGTCTTCCCATTGATCCGAAGCATCTCCTATCCCAATAACAAAGCCAAGCACCTGATCGGCATGGCGCAAAAACTAATGCATGATTTCAAGGGAGAAGTCCCCATGACCGTGGAAGAACTGGTGACCCTGCCGGGCGTAGGAAGAAAAACGGCCAACGTGATCACCTCCGTGATCGACAAACAACCCAACATGGCCGTGGACACGCATGTATTTCGCGTCAGTCACCGCCTAGGCCTGGTACCCCGCACCGCCACCACACCACTGGCCGTAGAAAAAAAACTGATCGAACATTTGCCACAAGAACTCGTGCATCAAGCTCACCATTGGCTGATCCTTCATGGTCGTTATACCTGCCTGGCTCGAACGCCCAAATGCGCCTCTTGCGGATTGAAAGATCACTGCAACGAGTACCGGAAAAATCACAAATAAAAAGTGGATAAAATGAGGCTTGGTTCGTCGTCGTTTTTTCCGCTTCGAGGTAACTTGTTCACTCGATGCGTCGACTCCGATTATATCTACTCTTGCTTTTACTGGGACCCTTGTCTCAGGCTGCAACGGCACAGTACTATTTTCTGAACGATCGATTCTACGACAACGATTGGATCGTAGAAGCCGGTGGAACGATGGGCATCATGAACGCCCTCACCGATCTGGGCGGAAACAAAGGAATCGGAAAACCCTTCTTGAAAGACCTGAATCTAGAAACGACCAACCTCAGTGGCGGAGTCTATTTCACCGGCATGTATCGGAGTTTGATCGGCGTACGATTGGAAGCCTGCTTCGGGCAGGTCGAAGGAGCGGATAGTCTGCTGAAAGATATACGCACTTCCACCTTTGGTCGATTCGAACGCAACCTGAGTTTCAAAAGCAAGATCAGCGACGTACAGGTGGGCGTTGAGTTTCATCCGCTTTTTCTTCCTCGCTACCTGTCGGGCGAAGGCGATTCTCCGCCTTTCTCGCCCTATGTATTGGCTGGCGTTGGTTTCTTTGCCTTTGAGCCGAAGGCCGAGCTCAACGGACAATGGTATTCGCTGCAACCCCTTCGTACCGAGGGACAAGGATTTCCGCAGTACCGCGATCGGAAACCCTATTCACTTCAACAACGCAACTATCATGTGGGAGCCGGCGTACGCATGGAATTGACCAACTTCATTGTAGCCCGAATCGAGATCGATCACCGCATCCTCACCACCGATTATTTGGATGATGTTAGTCAAGACAGCTACATCGAGCCAACGTTGTTTGCTCAGCATTTATCACCGGGGCGGGCAGCGATTGCCTCACAAATCTTTTTTCGAAGCGATGAACTGAATCCGCCCGATGCATTCTCGGTCAACTATCAACGGGGAAATCCACGGAACAAGGATTCGTACTTCACGTTGCAATTGAAACTGGGGGTAATGCTCGGACGCCAGCGTCGATAACTCAGGAAGCCAATAGCTCTTCGAGCTTCATGACCAACTCCGTCTTGGTAATCGGAACGCCCATGATCTTATTGTATCCGCGGGCATCGACCAAAAATTCATCGCGTAAAATGCGCACCAACTGACCATTGTTGATCTCTGGCACCAATACTTGATCGAATTGACGAAGCAGTTTACCCAGATTGCGTGGGAAGGGACGGATATAACGCAAATGCAAATGACTCACCGAAGCACCCTTGGCTTGCAATTCATTCACGGCCGATTTGATCGCCCCATACGTTGATCCCCATCCAACAACCAGGATCTTACCGGTGTCCGATCCACTATCCAACTGCTGCTCCGGAATGGAATCAGCGATCTTATCTACTTTGGCCTGACGCAACTGCACCATCAACTGGTGATTCTCCGGTTCGTAATTGACGTTCCCGGTGATGTGTTGCTTTTCCAAACCACCGATCCGATGCTCGAATCCGGCGGTTCCGGGAATGGCCCAGGGACGAACCCCTCGCTCATCCCGTTCGTAGGGCTTGAACTTTGTTTCCCCTTCGGGCAACTCGGTCATGAATTTCACTTTAATACTCGGCAGATCTTTAGTCTGCGGAAAACGCCATGGCTCGGCACCATTCGCAATGTAGCCGTCGCTCAGGAACATCACAGGCGTCATGTGTTGCACCGCAATGCGTACCGCTTCGAACACCGCAGAAAAACAATCGGCCGGTGTAGAGGCTGAAATGATCGGCATCGGACATTCTCCGTTTCGACCATAATACGCCTGCATCAGATCACTTTGTTCCGTCTTGGTGGGCAATCCGGTCGACGGACCGCCACGCTGAATATTGATCACCAACAACGGGATCTCGAGCATCACGGCCAATCCCATGGCTTCCCCTTTCAAGGCAATACCCGGACCACTCGAAGTGGTAATGCCCAACGAGCCTCCATAGGCTGCACCGATCGCAGAGGTAATGGCTGCGATCTCATCTTCCGCCTGAAAGGTTCGTACGCCAAAATTTTTATGCCGACTGAGCTCGTGTAAAATATCAGAAGCCGGTGTAATGGGATACGATCCCAAAAAAAGTGGCAGCCCGGACTGTTGCGAAGCCGCGATCAATCCGTAGGCCAAGGCCTGATTGCCCATAACGGAACGATACGTACCGCTTGGCATCGTGGCTTTGGAAACCGTATAAGTCGTGGTGAATGTATCGGTCGTTTCGCCGTAGGCATACCCGGCCTTCAATACCTTGAGATTGCTCTCGAGGATCTCCGCCTTCTTGGAAAATTTCTCTTGCAGAAACTTTTCCGTATTCTCCATGTCGCGGTTGTACATCCAATACAGGAAGCCCAACACGAACATATTCTTGGCACGGTCCTTTTCTTTTTGTCCCAAAGGAATATCCTTCAACGCCTCTCGTGTCATCTTGGTCACATCCATGCGAATCACTTCGTAATTCGTGAGGCTGTCGTTTTCCAACGGATTTTCTCCCTCGGGATAATTCGCTAACCGCAAATTCTTCGCATCGAAACCATCGATGTTCGCAATGATCTTGCCGCCTTTTTTTAGCGACTTTACATTGACCTTGAGCGCGGCCGCATTCATGGCCACCAACACGTCACAGGCATCCCCAGGCGTAAACACGCGATCGGATGAGAAACGAAGCTGATACCCACTCACACCCGGAACCGTTCCCTGAGGGGCCCGAATCTCAGCCGGGAAATCCGGGAAGGTGGCCAGGTCGATGCCCAACATGGCGGTGTTGTTGGTGAACTGGGTGCCGGTCAATTGCATCCCGTCCCCACTGTCCCCAGCGAATTTGATCACCACATCGGCTAACTGTTCGGTCGTACGCGTCATGCGGCAAAATTAACGAAGCTGTCCCATCCAGACCTTCTTACCGCGGGCTTTCTGAATTAAGAACATAATGCCAACCAATACGAAGAACAGGGGACCGGTAAAGGCCAGCAATGCCACATATCGAGTTCCAAAGAAGTTCGACATCGGACGACGCAGTCTTTCCGCGATCAGGTACATACAAGGCACCATAACGAGGGTCAAGAAGAAAGAGAAGACCAGGCCGAAAATGATGGTCCAACTCAAAGGACCCCAGAATACGACGCTGTCGCCACCCAGGAAGATATGCGGATTGAAATGCTGGAACAGTCCGACGAAATCGATGTTGAATCCGACGGCCAATGGCAGCAATCCCAAAATGGTCGCTACGGCGGTCAACAGAACGGGGATGATCCGGATCTTACCGGCCTGGATCGCTGCTTCGCGGGTACGATAACCTCGTCCTCGAAGCTCATCGGTGAATTCAATCAATAAAATTCCGTTCTTGATTACGATGCCGGCCAGTCCGACGATTCCCACGCCGGTCATGATGGTTGCGATGGTCATGCCAGTCAAGGCATAGCCCAACAACACCCCGATGATGGAGAAGAAAATCTCGGTGATCACGATAAAAGGCTTGCTGAGGCTATTGAACTGCAGTACCAGGATGAGGAAGATGATGCCGAGTGCGATCAGCATGGCTTTCCCGAGAAACTCTTGGGTCTGTTTTTCTTGTTCGCTTTGTCCGCTCTGACGGATGGTTACGTCGGAAGGAATCCGCTCCAGGCTCTTGAAGGTTTCGATTTGTGCAGCCAGCGCCTGGTTGATCGGTGCCACCTGGGTAGGATCGTTCACACTGCTTTGCAATTGAATGGTGCGGCGTACATTTTTCCGTTTCACGGCACCGGTAGAGCTGGTATAATCAACCGCGGCTACGGTGCTGAGCGGAATGGATTTGATCTGCATGGTATTCATGTCCATGAAGGTCATCCGCATCGACATCAGATCCGTCACATTGTTTCGTTGTGCATCGGCATAACGCAATTGAATTTTGTATTCGTCCTCGCCCTCTTTGATCTTGCTGATCTCTTTTCCAAACAGTGCGGTACGCAAGGCCATCCCTACTTGGCCGGTGCTGAGTCCCTCCATCATCGCCCGCTGACGATCGACGCGCACGGTGATCTCAGGATTGGTTAGATCAATATCGGCTTGCAGATTTTGAATGCCGGGCACGCGGTTGGTATCGAGATAGTTCAATAAGCGCGTAGTAACTTGTCGAATGTGATCGAAATCATCCCCGACTACTTCAATGTTTACAGGTGGATCCGTGGGCGGTCCGGCATCCTCTTGCGTCACTTCGATCACCGTACCGGGAATTCCCTGTACGGCTGCCAGAATTTCTTCTTTGTACGGCATCGTTTTTTTGCCGTGTCGTTTTTCATATTCCACAAAAGAAACCTGAATACGTCCCAGATTGGATTGAACGCTGCGGTTGTTGTCGCGGGGATTATTCGCACTCACCGCCACGTTGGAGATGATGCTTTCTACGATTGATCCTTCCGTACCCGGCTTTTCACTCTCTAATACGTTGTAAACGCGTTGCTCCAATATTCGAGTTACACTGTCGGTGTGTTTGACATCGGTACCAACGGGCATTTTCAAATAGACATATACAAAATTCGGATCGCCACTGGGGAAGAAGGTGGTCTTATTGCCACGGATCATCACAGCCACCAGCGCCACAATGAAAAGTCCGAACAGAGAAGCCAGCGCATAAACGGGGCGCTTCCCGATGAGGATCCAGCGCAATAATTTTTCATACCGACCCATCAGTCCGGGCAATACACGCTCTTGGAAGGCGTGTATCCATTTGCTGAGTACATACACATGAAATACCATCAAGACCGACATGAACAAAGCGAAATTGGCCGTGCCATGGAATCCAAAAAGGTGCAACAGAACGCCGGCGATGAGCGCCGAGATGAACCACTTGTTTCGGAAGATCCTTTTCTTGGGCAGGTCGCGATCCAACCCATCGGGCTTCATGAAACTGACAGCAAAAACGGGGTTGAAAATAAAGGCGACGATCAGCGAGGCCGCCAGCGTGAGGATCAGAATCGTCGGTAAGTAGATCATGAACTTTCCGATCAGTCCTTTCCAGAACAGCAAAGGGAAGAAAGGTGCCAGTGTGGTGGCTGTACCGGCTAGTACGGGAATGAAAACTTCGCCGGCCGCCTCTTTGGCTCCTTGTATGATGGGGATCTTTCCATTGGCGTAGATGCGGTGCGTATTCTCAATCACCACAATGGCATCATCCACGATGATACCGAGCCCGAATAGCAAGGCAAACAATACAATGAAATTCAAGGTCACAGAGGAACCGACAATGCTATCGGCCACCGGCAAGAACAGGAAGGCCACAAACACGCTGAGCGGCACACTGAGTGCCACGAAGAAGGCGTTGGTGACACCCATGAAGAACATGAGGATCAACAGCACCAACAAGAACCCGATGACGATGGTATTGATCAATTCATTGAAGGAGGTTTTGGTTTGCTTACTCTGATCACCGGTAATATTTACAATGAGGTCCTTCGGCAGATCCTCATTATCCTGCATCTCATCCACTACGGCCTTGACCTTATCGGCCGCGTTGATCAGGTTCTCACCGGAACGTTTCACGATGTTGAGCGTGACTACATTCTTTCCGCCGAGACGAGCAAAACTCTCGCGCTCTTTGACGGTATCGCGGAGTTCGGCGATGTCGCGCAGATAGACGGTGGCGCCCCGAGCACTGCTTCGTACAACCACATCTTGCAGGTCGGCAACGGTCTTGAATTGTCCGCGTACCCGCAACGTCCGACGCATATCGCCCACTTCGATCTGACCGCCGGTGATGTCGTTGTTCTCCCGGGCGATCGCATTTTCGATATCCATAAAACTGACGCGCGCCGCGGTCATCTTATAGGGATCGACGTGCACTTGGATCTCGCGTTCGGGAGCACCCACAATCTCCGCGCGGGTGATCTCGGGGAGTTCTTCAAAGCGGTCTTGCAGTTTATCGGCGTATTGTTTCAGTTTAATTCCGTCGTAGTCACCACTCACATTTACGAACATGATGGGCACTTCACTGAAAGCAAATTCTTGTACGTTGGGTTGCTGCGTCAGGTCGGTGGGCAAGTTGCTTTTCGCCTTATCGATCGCATCCTTGACTTTTTGCTTGGCCAACTCAGTCTTGACGTCGGTGTCGAACTCAACCACGATCAAGCTGTAATCCGTTTGCGAAGTGCTCTGGATCTTGTTCACACGCGCACCACTGATCCCCTTGAGTTGTTTTTCGATGGGGCGCGTAACCAGATTTTCGATGTCCTGAGGTGAGTTGCCCACGTAGACCGTCGTGACCGAAATGGTGGGCACAACAATGTCGGGGAACTGTTCTTTGGGCAGGGTCATGAACCGATTGTATCCCCACCACGAGATGAGGATCGCAATGATGTATACGGCCGTCCGGTTATCGATGGCCCAGCTGGTGGGCTTGAATTCGCGGATGGTTTTTTGTATGCGGCTAGAGAGACTCATGGGATCAGTTTATTGGGTAAAGGGATCAGCGCGTACGAATGGCTTGTCCGTCATAAAGCGATTGATAACCGTCGGTCACGATTTGATCGCCGGCCTTCAATCCCTGTTTGATCTCTTGCCAGCCCTCGTAAACTTGTCCGGGCTCCACCGTACGGCGTCGGGCAATGACCTTACCGGCTACGGTTTCCGTTACAAAGAGGTACTTGCCTTTTTCATCGGATTGGATCACATTCACCGGCACCGAAATGGCTTGTGCCGCTTTGTAATCCAGGATTTTCATCACCGCCGATTGATTGGAACGCAACAGCGGATCGCCGGGCAATTTGGCTTCAACGGTAAACGAGCGCGTATTCGCATTGATGGAAGCGCTTATGACATCGATGCGTGAGTCGAACGGTGCCTTTCCTATCTCGGATACCACCACTTTAACGGGATCACCCTTGTGTACGCGCGCTACGTAATTGTCCGGGACATACGTAACGACTTTGAGCTGACTGTTGTTGACGATGCGGATACCGGCTCCGGGCGAGGCGGCCGATTGCGGTGAGAAGAACTCGCCTACGCGCACATTCATTTCATCGATCACGCCAGGAATAGCCGCACGCACATTGGTCATGTTCACTTGTTCATCGGCCATGCCCACTTGCGCTTCCACCGCGCGCAATTGTGCAGCAAGTGCATCCACATCGGCTTTGGCGTTGATCACCTGGATCTCAGCGCCAATATTTTGTTTCCAAAGATTTTGATAGCGTTCATAGATCGTCTGCGCTTGCGCCAGGCGGGTTTTCAATTGTCCCGATTGCTGACGGGCGGCCGACAATTGCTGCAGCGCGATGGCATCATCGAGCTTGAGGATCATTTGTCCTTTCTGTACCGGCGTGCCCAGTTTGACGAAGACGGCTTTGACCTGACCGCCCATGCCCGCCGGTGCCACGTAGGCCATTCCTTCGGCCTCGATCTTTCCCTGCAAGTCGATGTAGTGCAAGAATTCACCGCTGCGAACTGAATCGACCGTTACGAGGCGACTGGCTTGTCGCGCACCGGCTGTATCGAGTTTCGCGATCTTTCCTTCAAGTCCGCGGATCTCGACGTCCAGCTCACTCTTCTGTTTTTTCAGCTTGGCCAATTGGTCCTGCATCTTGGAAAGCTCACCGGCCGGATTCGATCCGCCACAAGCGATGAGCAGCAAGGTGGTTGCGATTAATACGGAAATACGTTTCATATTGAGGGGTTGAATGTGATTAAAGGGATTGACTGAGTTTGCCGGTAGCCTGCAGGTAATCGATTTTGGCGATGACTGCATCGTACAGAGCCGTGATGTAATTGGTTTGAGCGGATTTCAGATCGGTTTGCGCCACGTTGATCTCGATTTGCGAGCCGGTGCCGATCTCGTATTTTTTCTTGGTCTGCCGATACACCTGCTCGGCCAGTGTTTGTGTTTGCTTTTGCGTATTCAAGCGAGCGATGGCGCTGGAGAAATTGTTTTTGGCGGATGATACTTCGCGGTCGATCGAAAGTTGCAGGGCCGTGATCTGATTTTCTGTCTTCCGCAGATCGATGCGGGTTTGCTGGATGCGTGATTTGGTAACAAATCCGTTGAAGATCGGTATGTTGAGATTTAAGTTGATGTTGGAGATCGTAAACCAATCGCCTCGTCCGAAGAAATTCCAGGTGCTGCGCTGTGCGTTTTTCGCATAGACCGCATTCATGGAGAAGGTCGGAACCTGAGAAAGCTTGTATCGACGCAGGTTGTATTCACTCAATCGCTTGCCGATTTGTGCGTATTGATATTCTTTGCGGTTTTCGTACTTGTACCCTTCGGCATCCAGTGCTCCCTCGAGTACAAAAGATTCAACCAGGGTATCGGTGAGGATCAATTCATCGCGGACCGGCATCCCCATCAATAATTTCAATCCAAAGTAGCCATTGGAAACCTGATTCATCACTTTGTTGCGCTCGGTTCGGAGATTGGCCAGTTGCACTTCTGTTTTATCGACATCCAATTTTTCGCGAAAGCCGTTTTCATACAGAATGCGGGTATCGCGGGCATTCTTTTCCAGCAAGGCGATGTTGGAATCAAGCAACTCCACTTGGGAGCGGCTGACAATAAGTTGATAATAGACTTTGGCCACATTGGCTACGATCATTTCTTCGGTGACCTCGGCATTCTTGGCGGCGAACTCAATGGTGGCTTTGCGCGCAAGAAGACCGACGAAGACTTGCCCGTCAAACAAGAGTTGGCTCAAGCTCACCCCGGCATTGGCGCTGTAGCGGGTACCGAATTGTGCTTCGATGAATCCGAACTCGGCGGGCATGCGGATGGGATTTCCGCTTCCATCGCGAACTCCTTGATCGATCAGCACTTGGTACGTCGAGGGAGAAATGAAGTTGGGAAGGACGGTCGTGGCGATGCCCGGATTGAACACGGTCCCGATGCTGGCATTGATATGCGGATAGGCCATGGCGGTGACTTCCCGGTTGACTTGTTCTTGACGTTGTACATCGAGCAGCGCGTTCTTTACATTGACGTTGTTCTTCTTGGCGTAGTCAATGGCTTGCTTGAGGGTAAAGTCGTGCCGGGCCGGTACGGGATCCGACTGACCCATGGCGGTGAAGCCAAGCAAAAGGCACCCGACGAAAAGTAGATTAGGTAGACTGTTTTTCATAATAATTCATCAAGCGTTTATATCCGTTTTCAGTCACCAGACCGAAAACAAAATGTTGCAAAATGGTTTGTGAGAGTTGACCCAAGTTGTATTGGGCAGGCGGAAACAATTCGGTGTGAAAGGGGATCATCATGGAGGCCAATCGGTATCGACAGAGTATGTCGGTGTCGAGATCGGATCGATAATATCCCTCTTCGATCCCCCACTGCATGTTGGCCCGCACCAATTGAAACAAGAAAACTTCCTTGTGGGTTCGGAAATGCTGGAAGGCGCCCGGGTGGAATTTCTGCATGTCGTGGAGCAGGATCGGGTTCATGTTCGACAACTGAAGCTGAATCTGCTCCATTGTGATAAACATCTCGTGCAAGGCATCCTGGGCCTGCTCGCGCCACTGTCGGGCCTCCGCCTGCATCCGTCCCAGGTGATCCGCCACCACCGCCTCCACCAATTGATCCTTGTCGGCGAAAAATTGATACAAAGTCTTCTTACTCATGCCCAAACCGGCCGCAATCTCGTCCATCGAGACAGCGCGGATCCCCCGCTGCATAAACAGCGAATGGGCAAATGCGATGATCCGTGCGTTGGGTTCCATGGTTTAGGGGCGCAAAACTACGGAAACTCTTTTAGTTGCCAAAGTTTCTAAATCCTAAAATCACCCTATTTGTGTCATTTTTATCCCTTCGATTTCCCCCTACCTTAGCGGTCAATCGAACCTATGCCTCGCCCCGCCCTTACCTTCCGCATTTTTTTACGCCGATTGTTTCGCTATTTCATCCAGGGATTAATCATCCTGGCTCCAATCGGGATCACTCTGTACGCCATTTATTGGTTGTTTGAACAGGTTGATCAGATCCTTCGTCCCTATCTGAACGTGCCCGGCCTGGGATTTGCCCTCATCATTTTAGGCGTTATTCTGGTGGGCTGGATCAGTTCCTATTTCATCATTGGCAGCGTGATCAATCTATTTGATCAGTGGATGGACCGGGCGCCCGGTATCAAATTCATTTATACGTCGACCAAAGAATTGTTTGAAGCCTTCGCCGGGGATAAGCGAAAATTCAAAACCCCGGTCTTGGCGAGCATATTTGAACCCGATGTATGGGTCGTTGGATTTCTGACCGATGAAGAGATGAATAAATTTGATATGGGCCAGGAGCACGTCGCGGTCTATGTGCCGCAGGCCTACAATTTTGCCGGACAACTCTATGTGGTTCCCCGAACCCGAGTCAAGAAAATCGACCGGATCCCATCCGGAGACGCAATGAAATACGCGGTTACCGGTGGCGTAGCCGACCTCGAGTCCGATTCCAAAAAAAGTTAACTCATCCGGATGCGCTTTGTATTGACTGTCCTTCTGGGCGGATGGCTCTTGCTATGCCCAATCCGAGCCTGGTGCTGGGGATTTTATGCGCACGAACGCATCAATGAACTGGCTGTTTACCTGTTGCCACCCGGAATGCAAGGATTGTATCGAACCCAGCAGGATTATTTACGTCGGCACGCCACCGACCCCGACAAGCGACGCTATGCCGTTCCGGAGGAAGCACCCCGCCACTACATTGACTTGGACCGATACGGTACGTATCCGTTTGACTCCTTGCCCCGAAACTGGGACCAGGCAGTGATCCGCTATACCGAAGACAGCTTACAAAAACACGGCATCGTACCCTGGTGGCTGGAGATCATGCGGAATCGGTTGATCAAGGCCTTTCGAGAGAAAAACATCCCCAAGATCTTGCAGACCTCCGCCGAAATCGGTCATTATCTCGCCGATGCCCATGTGCCCCTGCATGCCTGCAGCAACCACAATGGCCAATACACCGATCAACGAGGCATACACGGACTTTGGGAAAGTCGAATTCCCGAATTACTCGCCGAGACCCAATGGAATTTCTGGATCGGCCAAGCCCAATACATCGAACGAACTGCCGATTATTTCTGGGCGCGGGTGCTGGAAAGCGCCCAGGCCTCCGACTCCGTATTACGTATAGAAAGAATTTTGAATGCGAATTTTAGAACCGATCACAAATATGCCTTTGAAGAACGAAACGGGAAACTGGTTCGTCAATATGCAACCGCTTATGCGCTGACCTATGATTCATTGCTGAAAGGAATGGTCGAACGCCGCATGCGGCAGTCCATTTACAGCATAGCCAGCCTATGGTTTACCTGCTGGGTAATGGCCGGCCAACCCGATCTACCACCGACCAACAAAAACAAACCCGATCCGGAAGCCCGAGAGATGATCCGTCAACTCGACCGGCTCTGGCGGATGAAGCGAAACAATGACTCAGATCATTTATGATAGGTTGAGGAAGTTTAGAATAATACCTCAACTAGCTCAACCCCCTCAACCCTCTCAACTATCTCAACTATCTTCGCCATTCCGATATGATGCTTCACAATTTCAACGCAGGTCCATCGATTCTTCCCCCTTCCGTTTTTTCTGGAGCGGCCGATGCCATCCGTGATTTCAATGGCACAGGCTTATCCATATTGGAGATCGGTCACCGCACCGCTTTGTTTGAACCGGTGATGGATGAAGCACGTGCCCTGATTCGGGAGCTGATGCAGCTGAATGATGATCAAGAGGTGCTATTCTTGCATGGAGGCGCGTCCACGCAATTCATGCAGATCCCCATGAACTTGCTTCCTGCCAACGGGAAAGCGGCTTACACCGATACGGGCACCTGGTCGGCCAAGGCGATCAAAGAAGCGAATCTCTACGGAACCGTTGAAATTGCCGGCTCTTCGAAAGAAGCGCATTACCGCTCGATCCCGAAAACACTCGACATCGATCCCGAGGCAGCCTATTTGCACCTCACCACCAACGAAACCGTGCACGGCGTGCAATGGCAACAACTGCCGATGGAATTGGATTTGCCGTTGGTGGCCGACATGAGCAGCGACATCCTCAGTCGCAGTCTTCCCTTCGATCGATTTGGGCTGATCTATGCCGGTGCCCAAAAAAACATGGGTGCCGCCGGCGTGAATCTGGTGATCGTAAACAAACAACTACTCGGAAAAACAGATCGCCGGATACCCACCATCCTCGATTACCGCGAACACATTCGCGAGGGCAGCATGCTCAATACCCCACCGGTATTTGCCATCTATGTAGTGCTGCTGACCTTGCGTTGGGTAAAAGAACAAGGCGGCATTCCCGAAATGGAAAAACGCAGTTTGGAAAAAGCCAAGCTGTTTTACAATACGCTGGACCAATTACCCGTTTTCCACGGACTGGTCGATGCAGCCGATCGAAGTCGAATGAACGCCGTCTTCACCATCAACGACACCCGGTTGGAAACCGAATTCCTCGATGCCTGCAAACAGGCCAATCTCATCGGTGTGAAAGGGCATCGCAGTGTAGGCGGATTTCGCATATCGATGTACAATGCACTTCCCTTGGAAAGCGTTCAGGTACTAACCGAACTGATGGAACAATTCGCAAAAAAACACGGATAAAATACTTGCATGATCACCCTCAAACCTTTTGCCGCTCTTCGTCCCCAAACCGCGCTGGCCGCGTCGGTAGCCGCACGCCCCTATGATGTACTCAATAGTCAGGAGGCCGCTGAAGAAGCACAGGGTAATCCGAATTCGTTTTTACATGTAACCAAAGCAGAGATCAATCTGCCCGCCGGTACCGATATCCATAGCCAGTCCGTTTACGATCAGGCCAAACAAAATCTGGAAGCCATGATCCGCAAGGAGGCGTTGTTCCAAGAGAGCAAACCTTGTTACTACATCTATGAATTGATGATGAACGGTCGGTCGCAGACCGGACTGGTCGCGCTTTCTTCCGTTGCCGATTACAACAACGACCTGATCAAGAAACACGAATTCACCCGACCCGAAAAAGAAAAAGACCGCATCGATCACATGCGTACCATTCGCGCACAAACGGGCAATGTGTTCCTGGCCTACCGCGAGGTGGCCGACATGGACCGATTGATTGAGCACTGGAAACAAGCGCATTCGCCCGTGTATAGTTTCACCGCCTCGGATGAGATCACGCATCGAATTTGGGTGGTGGATATGCGGGAAACCGTTGAAGCCATTACGCACATTTTCGCTGAACAAGTGCCAGCTACTTACATCGCCGACGGACACCACCGCGCCGCCTCAGCCGCTAAAGTAGCCGACCAATTGCCTGATTCCGATGACGCCAAATTTTTCCTCACCACATTGTTTCCGGCCAATCAACTGGCGATTCTGGATTACAACCGGGTCGTCAAAGACCTGAATGGGCACAGTGATGGGGATTTGCTTAGCGCCTTGCAGGATGATTTTACCTTGACGCGCGAAACAGAACCGGTGAAACCCGCACACCCGCATGAATTCGGGATGTACCTGAATAAAAACTGGTATCGCTTGCAGGCCCGTCCGGGTACCTGGACCGAAGACCCGATCGGTGTTTTGGATGTGAGCATCCTCTCCGAACGGGTGCTCAATAAATTATTGGGCGTTCGTGATCAGCGAACCGACAAGCGAATCGATTTCGTTGGTGGAATTCGGGGATTGAATGAGTTGGTAAAACGGGTCGATGGCGGTGAAATGGCAATTGCATTCAGTTTGTATCCGGTCAGCATTCATCAGCTGTTCGACATTGCCGACAGCGGATCCGTAATGCCACCCAAAAGCACTTGGTTCGAACCAAAATTGCGGGATGGATTGCTTACGCATCGTATTTAACAAGGGGAAGTCCGATTTCTCCCTATTTTAGACCGAACAACGATCCTATGCTAGCACGTACTCTTGCTCTTATCTGCTGCTTGCTGACCTGCTCATTTGCACAAGCACAACCTGAATCGGTTGCGATTTTACAAGCCCGTGCAAAAAATTATCTGCAGGCAGGTGATTTCGACAACGCTGCCCTTGTGCTTCGACAAGCCTTGATCCAATCACCCGATGACTTGGAATTGAATAAGGACCAAGTGTTGGCGTACACCCTCAAACGGGATTATGCCCGTGCACGGGAAACGGTCGTCGCACTCTGCGATCGTCCGAATGCCGATGCCATCTGCTTCCAACTCGCCGGGAATGTCTTCAAAGCGTTGGAGGAGGTGAAAGAATGTGAGAAATACTACAAGCGCGGTTTGAAAAAATTTCCCAATCACGGTCCACTGTACAGCGAATACGGCGAATTGCTATGGTCGACCAAAGACCCGCGCGCAATCGGACTGTGGGAGAACGGGATCAAGGTAGATCCCGGATACGGCGGCAATTATTACAACGCGGCCTTGTATTACTACTACACCACCGAAAAGGTATGGGGACTGATCTATGGCGAGATCTTCGTCAACTTGGAGGGTTTGAGTGATCGCGGTCGATCCATGAAAGAACTGTTGCTGAAAGGGTACAAAGAGAAATTATTCATCGACGGAGACCTGACAGAATTATCAGGAAAAACGATGAACCCGTTTGCCAAAGCCTATCTACAAGAAATGAGCAAACTGAGTTCATTGACGGCGCAGGGATTGAATCCAGAGACCTTGACCATGATCCGTACCCGATTCTTGTTGGGCTGGTTCGATGGCCCGGCCACGCAATTTCCCTTCAAATTATTCGACGTACAGCGTCAGTGGGTACAAGCCGATCTGTTTGAAGCATACAATCAATGGCTGTTTCTGACCCCGGAAACCCTGGCTGCCCACGAGGCCTGGAAAAAAACACACGCCGAATCCTGGAGTAAATTCCAGCAATGGCAACAGAACCGGGTTTTTCGTGTTCCGTCCGGACAGTATTATCAATCCACACTCTGACTAAGTTCATAGAGAATTTCGTTATTTTGGAAAGATCCCTTCATCCAAAACGATTGCCATGCATACCCCACGCCGCTTATTTGACTGTCTGGAATGGCAGTTAACGCAAACCCCCTTGGAAGACATGCTCGCCGCCAAGGAAGGCGGGCAGTGGAAGAAATACAGTACTGCCCAGGTCAAAGAAATCGTGGACACACTCAGTTCCGGATTGATCGCCATGGGTATTGGTCCGGGCGACGGTACGCCGGAAGGCCGTGATAAGATCGCCGTAATCGCAAAAAATCGACCCGAATGGGTGATGCTGGATCTGGCGGTGCAACAGGTCGGTGCGGTATTGACCCCGATCTATCCCACCATCAGCATCAATGAACTGGAATTCGTTTTGACCGATGCAGCCGTGAAAATGGTGTTTGTGAACGACGAAGAATTGTTTCTCAAAGTCGGAAGTCTGAAAGAAAAACTACCGGCCCTCCAAGCCATCTTTACGTTTGAGCACGTGGCCAATGCCCGTCACTGGAAAGAAGTATTGCAAGCCGCCACGACGGATAGTCGCAACAAGCTGCCGGAACTTCGGGATGCGGTTCAGTACGAAGACCTAGCTACGATCATCTATACCTCGGGTACAACCGGCGTTCCCAAAGGCGTGATGCTTTCGCACCGAAATATCTTGTCGAACACGCTGGCCGCCAAACCGTATTTCCCGCCCGGCGATCACATGCGGGCATTGAGTTTTTTACCCCTGAATCACATCTTTGAACGCGTGGTCACGTATTTGTATGCGTACAACGGCACCGCGATCTATTATGCCGAAAGCTTGGAGACCATTGGCGATAACCTAAAAGAAATAAAGCCACATCTTTTCACAACGGTACCGCGTTTGTTGGAAAAAGTTTACGACAAGATCATGGCCAAGGGCAATGAGTTGACGGGCATCAAACGGAAATTATTTTTCTGGGCGCATGGGTTGGCAGAAAAATTTGAGATCAACGAATCGCTGTCCCTGAGCTATCGAATTCAATTGGCCTTGGCCAATAAGCTCATTTTTAAAAAATGGCGAGAAGCGCTCGGCGGCAATGTGAAGTGCATTGTCACGGGTGGTGCCGCTTGCCAAGTTCGACTGATCCGCATTTTTACCGCTGCCAAATTGGTGGTGATGGAAGGATACGGACTGACGGAAACATCCCCGGTGATCTCGGTGAATCGATATGAAGAATCGGGACGGGCATTTGGAACGGTTGGACCCTTGATCGAACACGTAGAAGTAAAACTAGCAGAAGACGGCGAGATCCTCTGCAAGGGACCGAACATCATGATGGGTTATTACAAACGCCCAGATCTGACGGCGGAAGTTATGCAGGGTGAGTGGTTCTGTACTGGAGACATCGGTACTTACTCCAAAGAAGGCTACCTGAAGATCACCGATCGAAAGAAAGAACTATTCAAGACCAGCGGCGGGAAATACGTAGCGCCCCTTCCAATCGAAAGCAAACTCAAGGAATCAC
>Ga0102920_1000146_pt1 | contig 16758 bp, 12 predicted proteins | sample Colrivmeta1568A3_FD_78204 | JGI IMG/M metagenome (GOLD analysis project Ga0102920, IMG submission 78204) | Estuarine microbial communities from the Columbia River estuary - metaG 1568A-3 | ecosystem: Environmental > Aquatic > Marine > Intertidal zone > Estuary | place: USA: Columbia River...
CAGTATAGCTGCATCGTCGTTATCCGTACCCGTCCCCACGTCGCGGATCACTTCGGCGGTACACTTGCTGCACCTGTATTTCGTGAGATCGCCACACAATTGTACTCGCTGTACGTAGAATCGCCCAAGCCCAACCGAATCGAAGCGCGCATCGATAGCACTCGCTCACTCTATGCCGGCGATCGTCGTTCGCTCGATAAGGTATATACCACCCTCGGCATCGGTCGACTCGATTCGGCACAGGGAAGCAACCTCATCCAAGTACAGGCGATCAACGGAAAGAATCAGTGGGTGGCTGTTGTCGATGCTTCCGACGCGCAAATGCCCGATTTGCGTGGACTGAGTTTGAAAGATGCAGTGGCTCGCATCGAACGGCTTCGTCTGGGCATTAGCATCGAGATCAAAGGCAATGGAAAAATAACTGGACAATCCATCACCCCTGGAACTCCGCTTTCCCGTGGCGGCAAACTCACGTTGGAATTAAGTTGATATGATCGCGCAAGATCTACTATATCGAGTATCGCTCCAATCCGTTCAAGGCAACCTGAATACGGAGGTCACCGCTTTGTACACCGATTCGCGTAAAGTAACGCCGGGCTCTGCTTTCATCGCCTTGCGTGGCACACAAGTGGATGGACATGATTACATCGAACAAGCGCTGAAAAACGGCGCAGCTTTAATCGTTGCCGAAACAGCGCCCAACTCCGTTGATCAGACTTGGGTATGCGCCCGCAATACCTCGATCGCACTCGCTGAAATGGCTGCAAATTTTTATCAGCATCCTGCCGCACAACTCACCATCGTGGGTGTAACCGGCACAAACGGAAAAACCACCGTTGCCACGCTCCTCTATAAATTGTTCCGGGCCTTAGGCCATCGTTGTGGGTTACTCAGTACAGTTGAAAACCGCATTCAAGATCAAGTCATTGACGCTACCCATACCACGCCCGATGCCCTACAGTTGCATGGCTTACTTCGTCAAATGGCGGATGCGGGTTGCACGCACGTATTCATGGAGGCCAGCTCGCATGCCATTCATCAACATCGTTTGCATGGGATTGAATTCGCGGGCGGCATTTTTACCAACATCACCCACGATCACCTCGACTATCATCAAACTTTCGAAGAATACATCCGCGTCAAGAAATCCTTTTTCGATCAATTGCCTTCTGCGGCTTTTGCACTGAGTAATGCCGACGACAAACGCGGGGCCGTTATGTTGCAGAATACTACGGCACACACCGTCTACTATGCATTCCGAACGCTGGCCGATTTCAAAGGCAAGGTGTTGGAGAATGATCTCGACGGACTACTTCTCTCTATCGATCAAATCGATGTTCATTTCCGGTTGATCGGTGAATTCAATGCGTATAACCTACTGGCCGTGTACGGGGCAGCTTGTTTGATGGGCGCCGATCGACAAGAAGTGTTAACGCAACTCAGCCAACTCAGCGGAGCCACCGGACGATTTGATTGCTATCGATCCGCGCGCACCGGTGTACTGGGTATCATCGATTATGCACACACGCCCGATGCATTGCAAAATGTACTCAGCACCGTCGCTCGTTTGCGCCAAGGATCTCAACGAGTCATCACCGTGGTTGGCTGTGGGGGCAATCGCGATGCCACGAAACGTCCGTTGATGGCAGCCGTTGCCAGTGCGCAAAGCGATCAGGCGATTTTCACGAGCGACAATCCCCGTTTTGAGGATCCAAAGCAGATCCTGGCTGATATGGAGCGGGAACTGCTTCCTTCCGATCGTCGCAAATGTTTATCCATTCTGGATCGCCGGGAAGCGATCAAAGCGGCTGTACAAATGACCCAACCCAATGACATCCTGCTGGTAGCCGGAAAAGGACACGAGCAATATCAGGAGGTAGCTGGCCTGCGCGAGCCATTCAACGACAAAGAAGCCTTACTTGAATTTTTTGAACTCCTCGAAAAATAACCATCCACCATGCTATATCACCTCTTTGATTGGTTGAAAGAAGAAGGGATCCGGTTTCCGGGGGTCGAGTTGTTCCGATTCATTACGTTCCGGACGATGGTGGCGGTGTTGTTGTCGTTGTTCATCACATTGGTGTATGGAAAGAAATTGATTCAATTCCTTCAAGCACGTCAATTCAGCGAGGGCGTACGCAATTTGGGCTTAGCGGGCGAAAATCTGAAGAAGGATACGCCGACTATGGGCGGCATCATCATCATACTGGCCATTCTTATTCCAACCTTGTTGCTGGCAGATCTGACAAAGGTGTATGTACAGCTCATGCTCATCAGTACAATTTGGTTGGGTGTCATCGGATTCGTTGATGATTACCTGAAACTCCGCGGAAAGCGACGTGCAAAAGAATCAGGTGTGGAGCATAAGAAGTCGAACGACGACGGCCTCGCCGGTCGATTCAAGATCTTGGGTCAAGTCGGATTGGGCATCATTGTCGGCACAACGTTGTACTTCAACAGTGAAGTGAAGATCTGGCGTCAGTATGTAGGAACCGCCGAACAGGCCAAAGCGGATTCTACGGTAATTACCAAGACCGTGAATGGGCAGGCTAAATATTTCGTGGAGACCAAAACCCCCATCACCACCATTCCGTTTGTCAAGAACCACGAGTTCAATTATTCGAAGTTGTTGCCGGCCGACTGGCGATCCTACACTTGGCTGCTTTACATCCTCATCGTGATCTTCATCATTACCGCTGTTTCGAATGGAGCAAACCTCACGGATGGATTGGACGGATTGGCCACAGGTACCTCGGCGCTGATCGGTGTATTGCTGGGCATTTTTGCTTACGCCAGCGGAAATCTGGTCTTTGCCGACTACCTGAACATCATGTACATCCCCGACTTGGGAGAGCTGTCCATTTTCATTGCGGCCATGATCGGTGCTTGCATTGGCTTTCTCTGGTACAATTCATTCCCGGCACAAATGTTCATGGGGGATACCGGCAGCTTGACGCTGGGCGGCATCATCGCTGCTTTGGCCATCATCGTGCACAAAGAACTCCTGATCCCCATCTTCTGTGGTGTATTCCTAGTGGAAGCGCTGAGTGTGATGATCCAGGTGGGGTATTTCAAGTACACGAAACGCAAATACGGTGCGGGTCGACGGGTATTCCGTACGGCTCCCATTCATCATCATTTTCAGGCACTGGGGTTGCACGAAGTCAAAATCGTGAACCGATTCTGGATCGTGACCGTGCTGTTGGTGGTGTTGTGTATAGTCACTTTGAAAATTCGATAAATCCAATCCATTCAATGCTTATAAAGTACCCCAACCGGACGGTGTTGAAACCATGAACAAGAAACTGGTCATATTAGGAGGCGGCGAAAGCGGTGTTGGCGCAGCGCTCTTGGGCAAGCGACAAGGATACGATGTGTTCTTGTCCGACCAAGGAACGCTGAAGCCAATCTATCGCACTACGCTCGCCGAGGCTGGTATCGAGTTCGAGGAGCAACACACGACGATGGAGCGTTTGTCAGCAGCAGATGAGGTCGTAAAGAGTCCGGGTATTCCGGAAACCAACGATACCGTCGTTGCCCTGCGTGCACTGGGTATTCCCCTGATCAGCGAGATCGAACTGGCCTATCGGCACGTGGGTACCAGCCGGGTGCTTGCCATCACCGGCACCAACGGCAAAAGCACCACCACCACCATGCTCTGGCATATCTGTCAGAAAGCCGGACTGGATGCGGCGCTCGTTGGCAACATTGGCCGCTCCTTCGCCTGGCAGGTAGCCGAGGCACCCAAACCCGTCTACGTCGTGGAGGTGAGCAGTTTTCAGCTCGATGACATCGTGACTTTCCGACCGCACGTAGCCATTCTCACCAACATCACGGAAGACCACCTTGATCGCTACCAGTATCGGATGGAGAACTACATCCGCAGCAAATTCCGCATTACACTCAATCAAACACCGAGCGATGTATTCATCTATAACCTAGATGATGCCGTTATCGAAAAAGCCCTTTCCTCCATTTCCATAAAAGCCACTGAGCGGCCCATTACCATGAAAAGAGAAATCCCCAACGGCGCCTTCATCAAAGACGGCGACATGTATGTGCGAACCAGCCAAGACTATATGTCCATGAGCGTGTTTGATTTTGCGCTCAAAGGCAAGCACAATCAATACAATACCATGGCCGCCTGCATAGCCGCTGCGACCATCGATATTCGGAAAGAGAAGATCCGCGAAGCGGTGATGGACTTTCAGGGGGTGGAACATCGGTTGGAACCCGTTGCTACGATCCGGGGTGTGCAATTCATCAATGACAGCAAGGCGACCAATGTCAACTCCGTTTGGTATGCACTGGAAAGCATGACTCGCCCGACTGTACTCATCCTCGGCGGGGTCGATAAAGGAAATGATTATGAATTGATCCGTGAATTGGTGCAGGAAAAAGTAAAAGCCATTGTGTGCTTAGGTACCGACAATCAAAAAATTCACGATGCTTTTCAGGATACGATATCCGTCATCGTCGAATCGCACTCAGCCGAAGAAGCCGTACAGGCGTCCTATCAGCTCGCCGAAAAAGGTGATGCAGTATTGTTGAGTCCGGCCTGCGCCAGCTTCGACCTCTTTAAAAATTTCGAAGACCGCGGAAATCAATTTAAACAAGCTGTTCGCAACCTCTGAGATGGAAAACGTAGCGCCACAAACAACGAGTCCGGAACGTCGTTCGATCTTCGACACCCGCCAACTCGTGCACAACACGAAAGGGGATCAGGTAATCTGGGGACTCGTCGTGCTTCTGACGCTGGTTTCGTTGCTGGCCGTTTACAGCTCCACCGGTTCATTGGCGTATAAATACTATAAGGGCAACACCGAGATCTATTTATTGAAACAAGTCGGCTTCATTGTGTTCGGCATCGCCGTTGTATACTTTGCGCATCGCTTTAACTACACCGTTTATTCACGCATTGCGCAGATCGCCTTTCTAATCTCGATCCCGCTGCTTTTCTATACCCTATTTTTTGGAGTGAAGATGAATGAAGGCAGTCGATGGATCAAACTGCCGATCATCAACATGACCTTGCAAACGTCCGACTTTGCCAAGCTAGCCTTGTTTATGTACTTGGCTCGCGGACTCAGCAAACGACAAGATCAGATTAAAGACCTGCGCAAAGGATATTTGCCGCTGCTCGCGCCCGTGATCCTGGTTTGTGGTCTTATTGCCCCCGCCAACTTGTCGACTGCACTATTATTGGGTGCGAGTTGTTTGTTGCTTCTATTCATTGGACGGGCCAGCATAAAGCACCTGCTGGTTACCATCGGCATCGCATTGATCCCGTTGGTATTCTTGATCTTGGCGGCCATTAGCCAGCACGACGGAAAATCGAGTGAAACGACCGCGGTAGCAACCGAAGCCACGACACAATCTTCTTCGGCACTGACCCGTCGTGTGAGCACCTGGGTCAGTCGAGTTGAAAATTTCATCTACGGCAGTGAAGATGTCAATGATGATGCCTATCAGGTGAATCAAGCCAAGATCGCAATTGCCCGCGGCGGGTTGATGGGTGTTGGTCCCGGTCGAAGCACCACCCGCGATTTTCTTCCGCAGGCCTACAACGATTTTATCTATGCAATCATCATCGAGGAGTATGGATTGATAGGGGGCGCGTTCATCTTGTTTGTTTATCTGGTCTTTCTTTATCGCTGCATTCGAATTTTTAAGCGTTGCCCATATGCATTCGGTGCTTTTCTGGCATTGGGACTCAGCTTCACACTCGCCATTCAGGCAATGGCAAATATGGCGGTAACCGTAAATCTGTTTCCGGTTACCGGCGTGACCTTGCCGCTGGTGAGCATGGGCGGAACTAGCTTCATCTTCACCTGCCTGTCAATCGGCATCATTCTGAGCGTGGCTCGTCACGTTGAACAACAAGAAGGATCGAACGATAAATCTGAATCAACAAACAATCCCGAACCACAACCCGCATGACTCATCGTTTCATCATAGCAGGAGGAGGTACCGGGGGACATATTTTCCCGGCATTGGCCATTGCAGATGCCTTGCGTTCACTGAAGCCGGATTCTGCTTTCCAGTTCATCGGCGCCAAGGGAAAGATGGAAATGGAAAAGATCCCTCAAGCCGGGTATGCGATCGTGGGATTGGACATCGTTGGCCTGGATCGCAAAAACTGGATTAAGAATCTGTCACTGCCCATCAAATTGATCCGCAGCTTCTGGCAGGTTCGTTCGATATTCCACGCGTTCCGTCCAACCGCCGTGATCGGAGTAGGAGGCTATTCCAGTTACCCGGTACTTCGCTATGCCCAATCACAAGGCATCCCAACCTTCTTGCATGAGTCGAACTCATACGCCGGAAAAAGCAATCAGTGGTTGGGCAAACGAGCCACACGCATCTTCACTGGTATGAGTGGTATGGAGAAATTCTTCCCGGCCGATCGTATGATCCATACTGGAAATCCGGTTCGTCCATCAATTGCCTCCACCCATACCAATCGCGCAGATGCCCTACGCTCCTTTGGATTGGATCCGGCAAAAAGAACCTTGTTGGTGATCGGCGGCAGTTTGGGTGCACGTTCCATTAATCAAGCACTCAATAACGGATGGCAACGATTGACGGAAGCGGGATTGCAGATCATCTGGCAAACCGGAAAATCAGATACGTCTCTGTCTGTCATTCCTTCCGACAAGAGTCAATGCGTGATCCGACTTCCCTTCATTCAGGATATGCCGATGGCTTACGCAGTTGCGGACATCGTTGTGGCCCGTGCCGGCGCGATGAGTATTGCTGAGTTGCAAGTGGTGGGTAAGCCTGCGATCCTAGTGCCTTTCCCCTTGGCCGCAGAGGATCATCAGGCAGTCAATGCGCAGCAACTGGTAAATGCCGGTGCTGCGATTCTAGTTCGGGATGCAGAAGCCGGGTCAACACTCATCAACAGGGTGTTGGAGCTGAATGCAGATGCCAGCCGATGTGAAAAAATGAGTCATCAGATTTCTGGAATGGCTATTCGCAATGCGGATCAACGCGTAGCGAGTTCCATTCTGGAGTGTTTGAATAAATCGAATTAAGTAACGTGAGAACTACGCCAAACCGAGATCAACCATTTGTTTTCCCGCTAGTCGGGAAGCAAGCCGGTCCCATTTATTTCATTGGGATCGGAGGCATCGGTATGAGCGCGTTGGCTCGTTACCTGCATGGGGCAGGTTATCAGATCGCTGGATATGATAAAAATGAATCCGATCTGACGCGTTCATTGCAGCAAGCGGGCATGATGGTGCATTATACAGATGATCCGGCTCAGGTTCCAACGAACATGCAATTGGTGGTGTATACGCCCGCGGTGCCCGGGGATCTGGCCATCTTCCAACATTGCCAAGCATCGGGTGTTCCCATGCGTAAGCGAAGTGAACTGCTTCAGTCACTCACAGAAGGTAGTTACAACATTTGTGTAGCGGGTACGCATGGCAAAACCACTACCTCTACATTGATCGCGCATTTGCTTCGGCACAGTGGATACGGCTGTCAGGCATTCCTAGGTGGGATTTCGGTGAATTATGCCACCAACACTTGGTCTTCGGAGCGCAATGTTTCCGTCATCGAAGCCGATGAGTACGACAGGAGCTTCCTGCGATTGCATCCCGACCTGGCCCTGATCACGGCCATGGATGCGGATCACTTGGATATCTACGGTACGCTTGAAGCCATGGAAGAGGCATACATCGATTTCACTCGATTGATCTCCGAACAAGGCACGTTGATTTATCAACAAGACTTGAAACGAGCTACTGAACTGAAAGCGCCCAACCGGCTTAGTTATTCCTTGAACGATCCTCAGGCTGATTTTCATGTACAGTCGCTGGTGCGATTCGAGGGTGGATATCGGTTTGATTTGCATACCCCTGTTGGCTCCATATCCAACTGTCAACTTCAGGTAGGTGGATTGCACAATGTCGAGAATGCCGTTGGTGCGGCAGCTGTTGCCCATGCGTTGGGCATTACACCCGAATCGATTCGGGAAGGATTGGCCACTTTCCAAGGGGTCAAACGTCGATTCGAATGTTTGTACAGCGACGCGCATCATATCTGGATCGATGATTATGCACATCATCCCGATGAATTACACGCGTTGATTCAAGGAGTTCGTGATCTGTATCCCGATCACCGACTGTCTTTGGTATTCCAACCACATCTCTATACACGGACCCGTGATTTGGCAAGTGCATTCGGCGAGGTGCTGTCGTTGGCCGATGAATCTGTCTTATTGCCGATCTATCCGGCTCGGGAATTGCCCATTGAAGGGGTTGCGTCTGAAATGCTGCGTTCGGCCAAACATCCCGACGGGTTTTCCGTGATCCAAAAAGATGCCTTGGTTGATTGGGTAGCTGGGCATTGGCATCAGTCATTAGCAACACCTCAGATCCTAGTGACTGCTGGGGCCGGCGATATTGACCAACTCTATCCTTCCATCTGTAAACGATTGTTACGCGCATGAGCCGTCGGTTCACCATAAAAAAATTCCTGTTCGTCCTGTTTTGGGTCGGCATTGCTACGTCCATGGGGTATCTGCTCAATGCTGCATGGAATAAGCAAGGTCGGGCTACCTGCCTCGGCTATGAGATCGTTCGAATGGATGGTGATTCGTTTGTATTTGTGAAGAAGTTACAAGTGGAGCAAGTGATTCGTTTGCGCGCCGGCGGATCCATTATTGGTCAGCAATTGGACCGATTCCCGTTGCAGCGCATCGAGGATTCCATTCGTCATTTCACTGGAGTTTCTGATGCTCAACTGTATTTCGATAACCAGTCTGTTTTGCATGTTCGCTTGAAGGAACAAGTGCCCATCGCGCGTGTATTTGCCCGTAACGGACAGAGCTTCTATCTCGATAGCAATGCGCAGGTCTTGCCTTTGTCGGATCAAGTGGCAATCGAGTGTCCAGTTTTCAACGGCCTGCATGTATCCGCCAAAGGACAACCCGATAGCCTGCAGGCCAAACGCATTGTTGCCCTCGCTCAATACATTCAGCTCGATTCATTTTGGTCAGCCCAAGTCGGTCAGTTCGATATCGATGAAAAAGGAATGTTCGAGCTGGTGCCGGTAGCCGGAAATCATCGGGTACAGTTTGGATCTGCCGAAGACCCAGCTGCCCAATTCCATCGGCTCTGGGTATTTTATCAGCAAGTTTTACGGCCACAAGGGCTGGATCGATATGCGCGCATCGATGTCCGTTATCAAGGCCAGGTGGTAGCCAGTCGCACGCGCAGCATTGTTTTACCCGATTCCGTTCGGGTGCGTCAGCAAGTGAATGCCTTGATCCAGGCCGGACTCCAAGCCGATTCAACGAATACAACATCGAAACCCATTAAACGCGCTACATAAACAACAACTAAAAACAACGATTATGAATCAGGAAAAACCCATCATTGTCGGTCTCGACATCGGGACCACCAAGATCGCGGTGATCGCCGGAAGAAAAAATGAGTACGGCAAACTCGAGATCCTCGGGTTTGGTCGCGCCAACTCCAATGGAGTGAAGCACGGCCAGGTACTCAACATCGACGAGACCATCAAAGCGATCCGGACGGCCATGGAAAATTGCCTGGCCTCCAACCCAGCCCTCCGCGTCAAGGAGGTCTATGTCGGCATTGCCGGTCACCACATTAAAAGTCTCCAAACACGCGGCGACATTGTACGCCAGCGCACCGAAGAGGAGATCATTCAAGCGGAGATCGATCAACTGGTCGCCGATCAGTACAAGACCTACATCCCTGCCGGGGATCAGATCATTGATGTGATTCCGCAGGAATTCACGGTCGACAATCATCCCAACATCGCCAACCCGATCGGATATGGCGGTGTCAAGATCGGCGCCAACTTCCACATCATCACGGGCGACAAGAACGCGATCCGTAACATCAACCGAAGTGTGGAGAAGGCTGATCTGTTAACCAAAGATCTGGTGCTACAACCTTTGGCCTCTGCAGCAGCCGTTATGGCACAAGAAGACATGGAAGCCGGTGTGGCCATCGTAGACATCGGTGGTGGTACGACCGATCTAGCCGTTTTCTACGAAGGAATCCTCAAGCACACGGCCGTTATTCCCTTCGCCGGAGACAACATCACCAACGACATCAAAACCGGATTGGGCGTACTCAAGTCGCAAGCTGAGCAGATGAAAGTTCAATTTGGTTCGGCATTGGCCAACGAAGCAAAATCAAATGCCTTCATCACAATCCCTGGACTACGTGGAATGCCACCCAAGGAGATCAGTGTAAAAAATCTGGCCAACATCATTCAGGCACGCATGAGCGAGATTCTGGATTTTGTGACCTATCACCTCAAACAAGTTGGCCTGGACAACAAAGCCCTGAATGGCGGTGTGGTACTCACCGGTGGTGGTTCTCAATTGAAGCATCTGATCCAGCTTACGGAATACGTGACCGGACTAAACGCTCGAATTGGGTTGCCCAATGAACATTTAGCCATCGGACACATCGATGATCTGTCGAAACCCACCTACTCGACGTGCATTGGGTTGATCTTAAAAGGCTACGACGATTTCGAGCACAACCGGAAGGAATTCGAACAGAATTATCTGCAGGTGGAAGTGCCGGAAGCGCTTAAATCTACCGAGAAGGAGCTGGCTGAAAAAGATGCCATTCCCGAGTCGGTGGATGCCATGCGAAGAGCCGGACTCAGCGGATTCTGGGATAAATTCCGGGATCGCATCATCGAGTTGTTCCATGAGGAAGAGGACTCCAAATTCAATGGACGATAATTCAAGACAACCCTTACTAACCCAACGGGACTAGTCCCCGAAAAACAACCCATATGATTCATTTTGATTTGCCTAAAGAAAAATCCTCGATCCTGAAGGTCATCGGCGTCGGCGGCGGCGGCGGTAACGCAGCGAATTACATGTTCAATCAACAGATCGAGGGTGTCAACTTTATCATTTGCAATACGGATGCACAAGCGTTGAGTGAAAGTCCAATTCCGAATCGGATCCAACTCGGTCCACACCTGACCCAGGGTCTGGGCGCCGGAGCCAATCCCGACATCGGACGGTTGGCGACTGAAGAGTCGCTCGAAGAGATCAAGCGCATCCTTGAAGTGAACACCAAAATGGCCTTTATTACCGCCGGAATGGGTGGTGGTACCGGCACCGGTGGTGCCCCGATCATCGCTCAGATCTGCCGCAACCTCGGTATTCTCACGGTGGGGATCGTAACGACCCCTTTCTCTTACGAAGGCAAGAAGCGTTTGCAACAAGCCGAAGAAGGTATCAAGAATTTACAGCCCTACGTTGATACACTCATTGTGATCAACAACGACAAGCTCCGTCATCAATACGGCAACCTCAAAATGCGTGAGGCGTTTGAGAAGGCGGACAATGTTTTGGCTACCGCTGCTCGGTGCATTACCGATGTGATCAATAGCACCGGACAGATCAATGTTGACTTCGCCGATGTATGTACGGTGATGCGCAATGGAAACCGCGCCATTCTTGGCAACGCTGAAGCTGCCGGAGAAGATCGGGCACTGCATGCCATCGAACATGCGCTGAATTCACCTTTGCTCAACGACAGCAACATCCGCGGCGCCAAGTGGTTGCTGATCAACATCACGTCTGCACCCGGCGAGTTTGAGCATACGATGGATGAAGTAGAGGTTATTCAGCAGTTCCTGACCCAGCAGGCCGGAGAGGATACCGATGTAATCATGGGATTGGGTTACGATGCAACGTTGGGCGATAAACTGGCGATTACGGTCATCGCTTCGGGCATCGATCATCCCGAATCTTTCACCAAGCCGGTTGTTCGCGCTGAAAAACCAAGCGATGAGAAGATCGTTATGGTGCTTGGTCAGCCCGAGGTTACACCAGTAGTTGAGCCCGTAGCTCAGTCGGTAGCACCATCGATTCCGGAGGCGATCGCAGAAACTGCCTTGGTCATGGAACCGGTAGAGCCCATCGCTGAAACACCAGAATATCTGATGCCAGTTTTGGTTGTGGAGGAAGAAGTAAAAGCGGTGGAACCAGCGATCCAAGAAACGGAAGCGCCTATAGTTCATTGGCAGTTGGGGCAAGAGGAGTACATGGAATCTGCACCACTTTCTTTGCAAGCGGTGCAACAAACCGATGCGGTATTCATGCAGGCTTTTGCAGAACCCACCGCCCATGCATCGATTGCTTCGGGTGGTTATTTGTCGCGGCCCGCTAACATCTATGCCAGTACTTCCTACTCAACGCCGGTAACACCCGTAACGCCGGTAATCTCCGTGGAGGAGACGATTCCAACCCTGCATCAACCCATGCCGGTTGTTGAGCAAAAACCGGTAATCAAGGAAGAAGAAGAGCTGTTGGAATTGCAAATGCATCTGGTTGAACACATCGACGAAGACATGCCGGAGCCCTTGCCTGTATTGGAGACATCCGCTTCGGAAATGACCACGTCGACCTTTGTTGAATTGGATGAGGAAGCAGAGCAGCAGCGTCGGGCCACTGAGCGCCTGCAAAAGCTGCGGAGCCTATCCTTCAACTTCAACGCGGCTGATTCCAATAATGAGTTCGAGACCGTGCCGGCCTATATCCGCCGGAATATGGAGCTCTATAATAATACACACACCGTAGAGAACTTTTATAGTAGCTACGAAGTTCGCTCGGATGATAAGAACCAAGTCCAGCTCAGCACCATCAATACGTTCCTGGATGGGAAGCGACCGGACTGATCGATTGTTTCTGTAGCCGGTCCGAAAGGACCCTGTTTTTAGTTGTTCCTCCCGCTTCGGCGGGAGGATTTTTTTTAGGAGAGGTCACGCCGTTTTAAAAGCCAAAAGCAAAAAACCCAAATGATCGCCGTATAACAGATAGACAATCCCACGTGCATGGGGATGGCATCCATCATGCTTTGATAGTCGGTCGGATTGGTGATGCGTGCCAAATAGGGGGGTGGCGGAATCATGCGGTCGGAAGCTTCCAGGGGAAGGAAATGATACCAATTTCCTGTTTGCCAGCGCCAACGGGAAAGTTGGATCAGTATGTTTTCTGGGAAAATATAATAGAACATAAAAAATCCCAAGGCTAGAAATGCTCGCTTGAATAAGAAACCAAACAGGAAAGCGATCGTAAGCTGATTGAAAGTAATGAGTGCAAACAGGCCAATGAAATAAGACTTCACGCCGATCCCAGCGAGCGCGATGTCGGGACTGACCCAACCAGTGACCAGCACCACCAAGGTATATGCCAACGTAAGGATCAGACTCAGGGCGCCAATGTCAAGCATCTTGGCCCATAGAAATTGAGGTCGACTCCACCCATCTAATATATTCTGCCGTTGCGTTCGGTATTGATATTCATTGCTGATCAACATGATCACCAAAACGCCGGGAATAAAGACCAGAAAGGAAGCGACATAGGCTAACGTGTGCCAAGCTTCCGGAAATGCGAAGGGAGAACCTATGGCAAATTTCAAGAGCACCTCCAATTGCCGGTTGGTGCTGCGAATATCTTGGTAACCGGAATAAAATAAATAGGTAATGCCGGGATAAGCAATCAGTACCAAAAACAAAATTCCCCAGAAGGCCCAGTAGCGGCGAACTTTCAGCCATTCGGTATATAGGAGATTCGTCCACTTCATGACTAGGCATTGGTCAATTCAAAAAAGCGCGTTTCTAATTTTTTTCGGCGAAGCACGAGATGCGTAAGCACGATGCCTCGCTCCATGCACGTTTGATTCAGTACATCCAGCTTGGCTGTTCCCGTTGGAAAGCGAGCTCGAATCAGCCCCAGCTCGGTATCGTTTTCGGTCGCTATGCCTTGCGCCTGCAAAAATGTTTTCAACGCGTGTGCATCGGTCGCATTCATCTCTACCACATCTTCATCCATCATTACATCCGATACTGGACCATCGGCCAATACAATTCCTTTTTTCAAGATGGCCACGTGCGTACAAACTTTTTCTACTTCATCTAAGAGGTGACTGGCGATCAGGATCGTGTGCCCAGCAAGATGAAGATCTTTGATCAACTGACGGATCTCTGCGATTCCCACCGGATCCAATCCATTGGTTGGCTCATCCAATACCAACACGCTTGGATTTCCTAGAAGTGCTGCTCCGATGGCCAGCCGTTGTTTCATGCCCAAGCTATAGGTTCCAAACCGATGTTTTCGGCGTTCATACAATCCGACCATCTTCAACACGCGTTCAATATCAGACTCATCACCCCGATCACTGATCGAGACCGTGATGCGTAAATTCTCTTCAGCCGACAAGTATTGATAAAAATTCGGAGTCTCGAGCAAGCAGCCGATTTGTTTTCGATAGGCATCTCCGTGCTGTCCGTCGAACCAATCGAATTGACCGCTTTGTGGACGCAATACCGACATCAATATGCCCAGCAGGGTGGTTTTGCCACTTCCATTTGGACCTAGTATTCCATAGACCGATCCGGTGGGTACGGTGAGGCTGACGTCGTTCAGTGCCCGAACCGAACTGTATGACTTGCGGATGTTGTTTATTTGCAGAATGGCCGACACGGCGGCTAAGGTAGCAGAAAATACAGGTGAACATTATGATCCAAATCTCGTTTTAACGTTAGCATGGCAAATTTCTTAATCACCGGTGGCACCGGAATGGTGGGCTCCGCACTCACAAAGCAGTTGATCCAATCCGGGCACGAGGTCGTCATTCTCACCCGTCGAGCCCGACGATCCGATCATCCCTTGATCCAGTATAAAAGTTGGGATCCTTCCCAAAATCAGCTCGATGAAACGGCGATTCGCACGGCCGATTACATCGTTCATCTGGCTGGGGCCAATGTGGCCGAGAAAAGATGGACGGTCAACAGAAAGCAAGAAATCCTGGAAAGCCGGGTACGTTCCGGCGAGTTCTTGGTGGAGTCACTAAAAAAAATACCCAATCGGGTGAAGGCCGTGTTGGGTGCCTCCGCCCAGGGTTGGTACGGGGCGGATCCCCTGATTCCAAATCCAAATCCTTTCGTAGAGACGGATCCGGCGCACTCTGATTTTTTGGGAAGCACTTGTCAGTCGTGGGAACAGAGTTTACAACCGCTATCCTCGATGGGCATTCGCTTGATTCAATTGCGAATCGGGATTGTGTTGAGTACAAGCGGAGGGGCCTTGGCTGAATTCATCAAGCCGGTTCGTTTAGGCATATCACCCATACTGGGAAATGGGAAACAAGTCATTAGCTGGATACACCTGGATGATCTAACGCGCCTCATCGAATGGACGTTGCTCAATGAGTCTGTTTCCGGAATCTATAATGCCGCCGCTCCGAATCCAGTTTCAAATCGATCCCTGATGCGTGTATTATCACGCGCCTATCGAAGACCTTTCATACCGGTACCCGTCCCCGCTTTTTTCCTACAGTTGATCTTGGGAGAGATGAGCATCGAAGTATTGAAAAGCACAACGATGTCGGTCGCGAAAATCCAGCAAGCGGGATTTTCATTTCAATTTCCCCGCATTGAAGAAGCGCTGAACGATCTGTTGAAAAAATAGATCAGTTCCGAACAGGCTTTCCTCCTTTTAAAACACTTTGAATTCGCTCCAGCGTTTTCTTTTCACCGCAAAGCGACAGGAAGGCTTCTCTTTCCAGATCAAGTAAATATTGCTCGCTAACCAGTGTGGGTTCGCTGAGATCACCTCCGCACATCACATAGGCCAGTTTTTTTGCTACTACCGAATCGTGTTCGGTGGCATAACCGGCTGTGCGCATGCCATGAATACCCGCGTACAAAGCACCGAGTGCGGAACGTCCCAATACCCGAATGTCACTGCGTGGGGTAGGAGCGACATAGCCTTGTTCCAATTGATATAGAGCCAGGCTCTTCGCCTCCGATACCCGTCGGTTTTGATTCATCACAATTCGGTCCTGTCCTTTTCGATAAATGCCCAGATTAAATCCTTCGTGTGCGGAGGTGGCCACTTTGGCCGTTGCGATGCTGAGAAATCGATTTTTCAAGGTGATGGTTTCCGGTTCATCGGGATGCATTTCGTCTGAAGCACGCAACACGAATTCCTTGGTACCACCGCCGCCGGGAATAACTCCAACACCCAATTCAACCAAGCCGGTATAGGTCTCCGCCGCCGGGCAACATCCATCTGCATGCAAATTCAATTCACAGGCGCCACCCAGCGTCATGCCATGCGGCGCTACGATCACGGGCGTAGCGGAATAGCGCACCCGCATCATGGTGTTTTGAAAAAATCGAATGGCTAAATCCAATTCATCATATTCCTGCTCAATGGCGAGCATAAAGATCATGCCCACATTGGCACCTACGGAGAAATTCAATCCTTCATTGGCGATCACCAGTGCTTTGCCGCCTTGTTCAGCCTTGTCTACTGCTGTTTGAATCCCACTCAACACATCGCCCCCAATGCTGCCCATCTTGGTATTCCAGTGCAAACCAAGTACGGAATCGCCCAAATCGACCAATCGGCAACTGTTGTTCTTCCAAACGGTCTGCTCGCTACGATGACTGGGCATGAGGTAGGCATCTCCACCGGGTAGTGCTTGATAGGAGCGTGTTGCTGGATCGTAGCAGTAACGTTTTCCTTGTTCTAATTTGTAAAAGGACTTGATGCCGGCGGCCAGCATCTCTTTCACCCAATCCGCTACCACATGACCGGCTTTTTCCATGGCTTCCACGGTTCGTTGCACACCGAGTACATCCCAACTTTCAAAGGCGCCGATCTCCCAGCCGAATCCGGCCATCAAGGCATCGTCAACTCGATAGAGTTCATCACTGATCTCCGGAATGCGG
>Ga0102920_1000147_pt1 | contig 16733 bp, 11 predicted proteins | sample Colrivmeta1568A3_FD_78204 | JGI IMG/M metagenome (GOLD analysis project Ga0102920, IMG submission 78204) | Estuarine microbial communities from the Columbia River estuary - metaG 1568A-3 | ecosystem: Environmental > Aquatic > Marine > Intertidal zone > Estuary | place: USA: Columbia River...
ACAAAAAGAAATTTTTTATACTTCGCTGTATCACTTGTTTTTGCAACCATCCAATATAGCGGATGTGGATGGTCAATACCGAGGAGTGGATGATAAAATTGCTATAGCACCCAACCATGAATACTATTCGACCCTTTCCATCTGGGATATCTACCGGGGTGCCTTCCCTTTGTTACAAATTTTGGCGCCCGAAAAAATCAATGGAATAATTCAAACCATGCTCATTCATCAGCGGGCCAAAGGTTTTTTGCCTATATGGACGGCTTGGGGTCAAGATAATTATTGCATGATTGGGAATCATGCTATCCCCATGATTTTATCGGCTTATCAAAATGGTTTTCGTGGTTTTGATCCCGATGCAGCACTCCAATCCATGGTTGAAACATCCACCAGATCCCATATTAATTCAGATTGGGAATTGTATAACCGTTTTGGATATTACCCTTTTGATAAAATTGATAACGAAGCCGTTTCCAGAACCCTTGAGAGCAGTTATGACGATTGGTGTGTAGCCAAAATGGCAAAAATATTGGGTAAGGAAGCGATCGAAAAAACGTTTACCCTACGTTCGGCTTATTATAAAAATTTATACGATAAGGAGACCTTGTTTTTTAGAGGAAAAGATAGCCAAGGGAATTGGAGAACCCCTTTTAATCCATGCATAGCGACCTCACCCATGAATAATCCGGGAGATTATACGGAGGCCAATGCATGGCAATATTTTTGGACACCTGCTCAATTCGATATCGATGGTATAAAAAGTTTATTGGGCGGGAAAGAAAAATTTACTAAAAAATTAAATGAGTTTTTTACAAGCCAAGCCATTAACCCCGATAAATACCTTGGACAAGAAGCTATGATAGGGCAATACGCCCACGGGAACGAGCCTAGCCATCATATTTTGTATTTGTACGCCTACAGCGATTCACCCACCATAGGCCAGAAGTTTATCCATCGCGTGGTCCATGAATTTCACAACAATACGCCTGATGGAATGATAGGCAACGACGATTGTGGACAGATGGGGGCTTGGTACATTTTTTCTACGCTAGGCTTTTATCCGGTTAATCCCGCCAGCGGAGAATTTATACTGGGAAGTCCGCAGGTCAAAAAAGCAAGCATTCATTTATCGAACGGAAAAGAATTTAATGTGGTGGCCAAAAATTTTTCCAAGGTTAATTGCTTACATCGTATGCGAAAATTAAACAACAAGGGCCGTATCGATCCATGGATTTTGTATCAAGACATCATGAACGGCGGATCTTTAACCTTTGAAATGACAGCGCCATGAAACGATTATTTTTGTTACTATACTTTGTTTTGCCCATGAATTCTTATGCTCAAAATAATTCGGAGAAATTTCAAAGCTTGACCTTTGGAAGCATTAAGCCGTCCGGATGGCTTAGAGATCAGATGCAAAAAGACATGGGGGGCTTTGTGGGTAATCTGGACCTCATCGTGCCCGAATTAATAAATGACGCTATTTATGGCAAAGGTCGTTTGAGGAAAAATTCACCAATCAAGGATTTGGGTAATCTCAAATCGGGTGATACGGGCGGTGATGAACAGTACCAATGGTGGAATAGTGAAACCCAGTCCAATTGGTGGGATGGTTATATAAGAAATGCACTGCTTTTATCGGATACCAAGGGGATTCAAAAAATTAAAAAGTATGTTGCCAATATCTTAGAAACCCAGGACGAGGACGGCTATATTGGAATTTACGATCCGGATCTTCGTTACAATTTTGAATCCGAAAATGGAGAATTATGGTCAAAAGCAACATTGTACCGAGGATTGTTGGCCTATTACGAATACAGCCAAAACAAAATGGTCTTTGAAGCTGTCGAAAAAGCTGTCGAAAATGTAATGCAGAATTACCCAAGGGACCTTTCAAGCCCTTTCAATTCTGGAAAAGCTTTTAATGGCGGGGTATCCCACGGTTTAACGTTTACAGACGTTTTGGAAAGGCTCTATTATCACACCAAAAATGAAAAATACAGGCAGTATGCCTTGTTCCTTTATAAGGATTTTTCAAATACGTTTCAAACAGAAGAAGACGCCCAACTTCCAAATATTCTAAACCCACATTATCAATTGAAATCGCACGGGGTTCATGCTTTTGAGCATATCAGGGCTTTGGTTATTGCCAAATACAGTTCTCAAAATCTTGAACTCGGAGAGGCATTAAACATTTATTTAAAAAGAATAAACGATGCCACAACCCTTAGTGGTGGAGCCATTGGGGATGAATGGATTGCACAACGAAAGGCGGACGCCACCAACACAGGTTACGAGTATTGTTCTTTGCAAGAGTTGCTGGATAGTTATTGTTTGTACTTTCAAAAATCCGGAATTGCAGGCATAGGCGATAAGATTGAAAATTTGTTTTACAATGCGGCCCAAGGTTCACGTAACCCCCATCATTCTTGCATTGCTTATCTAAAAACAGATAATTCTTTTGAAATGTTGGGTACCAAAAACGGGTCCATAGAACCTGAAAGGAAACAAACTCGATACAAATACTCTCCTGCCCATCAAGATGTTGCAGTTTGTTGCAATCCCAATGCCGGCAGAATTTCCCCCTATTTTGTTCAGAATTCGTGGTTCAAGGAAAACGATACAACCTTGGTAGCTGCTCTTTTGTTACCGAATGTCTTGCAGACCGATCTTAATGGAAGAGCATTAACCATAGCGAATAGAACCAATTACCCGTTTGAAAATAAGTTTACCTTCAAAATTTCACAAGCCCAATCTTCAACGTTTGCAATCAAAATACGAATACCTGAATGGGTAAAAAGGGTTGTAACCAAAGAAAAATACGAAGTCAAAGAAGGTTTTATGGTTGTTACCAGAGAATTTAAAGCCAATGACACGGTTGAAGTTTCCTTCGATGCAGAGGTTTGTATAAAATCCGATCCTATAGGTTCGAGGTATTTTGTTTACGGTGCTTTGCTTTATGCTTTACCCATTCAAGCCAAGGAAATTTCCGGTAAAACGTATAGGGGGAATTTCACGGACTACATGTATGAACCACTTTCCAGGGATACATATTCTTTTAAGAAAGGATGTCGTTTGATTTATGAAGACGGTGAAATACGGACGGAGCTACTCAATGCAAACACTCAACAGCTCCAAGAGGCGGTTCTCATACCTTTTGGAAAGACGATCTTAAGGCAGGTTACCTTCTAAAATGGTTCGCTTTCCCACAAAACCCAGCCTATTTTTTTAATTTTCACTGATTTTTTTGAGGTTATCATCGGGAACCCGGTCCACCAGGTAGTAGTACGGGTCTATACCGGCTTGCCAAGGTTTTTGACTTGTGACGAATGTGTAGGTGTTTTCTTTCTTTCGAATCCTGAATCGCTGGATATGAATAGGCTTGCCGTATTTTTTGCCTTCGGCTGGTTTCGCTAGCAACCCTATTTCGATCCAATCGTCCAGGAGAGCAGGCCTCTCGCGTCCAACCGAGTCGGAATACATCTTGGCGGCCTGTACCTTGACGGTGGTTTCATAGCCCTCGTTGACTTTGTGCGTTTTAGCCTCCATAAGGCGATTATCGAACAAGGTGATTTTCTTGAATAGATCGCGGATGAGGTATCGCAGGCTGTCGGGCGTTTGGGCTTCAAGGCGGTTCACCAACTCGTTGGCATTGGGATAGGGAGGCTCTCGGTAAGCAAAGCTATCCACCAGGTTTTTGAGGGCCGCATTCACGTTCTGCTCACCGATCATATCCTTGAGGTAGTACATCACCGTGCTGGCTTTGTTGTAATGTATATAGCCTTGGTTCTCGACTTCCATCAGCGGGGATTCCTTCTCCGATTCTGTTCCTCGTGCTCCCAGGTAACTGTCCATCTCGTAGCGCAGGAATTTGTGCATTTGGTCTTTGCCGTACATTTTTTCCATGACCATGAGGGCTGAGTATTGGGCCATGGACTCGCTCAACAAGGTTGAGCCCTGCATCTCGGGCCCTACTACCTGGTGGGCCCACCATTGGTGACCCATCTCGTGGGCCACCACATAGGTAACCATGTCGATGTCTTCGGGATTTTCCAGGTTTGCGATAAATCCAATGGATTCCGAATAGGGCATGGTCCCCGGAAAGGCTTGTGCAAAGCTGGCATATCGAGGAAACTCGATAATGCGCGCCTGCTTATGGCGGTAGGGACCAAAATGGGTGGCGTAATAATCAATCGACTTCTCCATGGACATCAGCATCTTGGATACGTTGTAGGCATGCCTTGCATCGTAGTAAACTTCGAGGCTGATCCCTTTGTACATCTTCTTTTTTACTTGATAGCGCGCTGACATGAAGGCGTAGAAATTCATGGACGGGTGATCGAGTTCGTAATGAAAATAATTCCGGCCTTTTTCTTTCCATTGTTTGCGTAAAGACCCCGGTGCGATGGCGATTTGGTCCCCGGATGTACCGAATACACTGCGCACATGTACCCAGTCTGCGTTGTTGTTCAAGTAGGTATCCATCCTTTTGGAAGGCGTATTGTTGAGCTTTGGCATCCTGGCCCGGACTGGAAGTCCGTACTTTCTGCGGTCGTTCTTGTCGTTCAATTCAAAGCCCGGTTGGTAGCCAATGGAAGGAAGAATTTCCGAATTAAAGAAGCTGCCGTTATCGACAATGGAGGTCACCTGGACTTCGTTCTCAATCCCTTTGGCGGCATAATGAACCGTCATCACCATTTCTGTGGAATCCCCCGGGAGCAGTGGCTTGGCTAGCTTGTAGATGGCGAAGTTGCGAAGGGTATCCAACAACAAGACCTTGGAGTTGGGTAGATTGATTTTGCTATCAAAGGTTGATGGCAAGGTGAAGTACAGGGTGTCGATGGCGGTGACGCCTTTGTTCTTCACCCACTGGGTGCAGGTAACTTCCAGTCTGCGATTTTCGGGGTAGAGGTCAATGCGGTAATCAAGGGAGATGACACGGGGTTGAAGGCGGCCCTCGTACTTTTTGTAACGCTTTTCATATTCCACCATCCGCTTTTCGCTTTCGTCGTTGGTCATGAACGTGTTCAAGACTTTGGTGTTATAAAACAACCAGCCTCCACCGATTAACCAAACAAAAACAAGCCCAAGAAGGACGGGCCGGATGGCAAGAAGTCTTCTGCGCGCTATCAGGGTACGGGTCCTAAAGCCGGCTTCACGTCCGCGCACCCAGTACAGCAGTGCTACACATAACAAAATGGAACCGGCCAGCAGCCAATAGGCTCTGAAGGCCCCATAGGCAGCCAGGAAAGGACCAAACCCATTCATATCGGAATAGGTGACCGTTGGAGTGCCTCCATAAATCACCAAATTGCTGCTGACATCGAGGACAGGCCAAACAAATGAATTCGTGATGATGACGGCAATGAACAAAAAGTACCCAATGTACCGGTTGTTCACCACCGAATGGATGAATATGCTGAGGATGATAAGACTAAGAAAGGTGAGACTGTCCGTTCCAATCAGTTTGACCAGATACACTTCTAAACGCAAATCGGTAAATCCGTTCAGCAACTGTGTTACAACACCGATAAGGCCTCCTGTTAATAACAATACCAAGACAGCCAGGTACATTGCAAATGTTTTGGACAGCATAGGCAGCCAGTCGGGGTATGGCAGCGCGTCGTAAATGTCTTGGACTTTTGATTCGCGCTCTTTCCAGACGATGGCCCCGGTATAAAAGGTAATGACCGCCACGATGAAGGCATAGAACGAGCCCTGGATGACATCCACAATGGCATAGGTAACCGGAAAGGTGGTGAGGCCATAGCCCTGCGATGTGGCAAAGTACATACCGGTGATTAGATTGATGGCCCCAAACACCATAATCATAACAAAGGCTATGTTTTTCATGATGGATAGGCTCTCAATGCGAATCTGGCTCAGCAGTTGCTTGACGCTCCAGGATGGGCTGAACTCCGGTTTGATGGTTTTTAGGGGCTCCCATGTTTTGGCGGACGCGGGATTCTCCTTTTCCCCTGGGCGTTTTCCGGGTCTGGCTCGTTCGGAGAAGCTAAACCAGCGCCAGACCAAGCCAAAAACCAGCAAACCAACAGCGGTCCATACCGTCCGGTTGATCAGGACCAGTCCCTCGAAACCCAGCGACTGGGTGTTTCGGTCATCGACGGTCCAATACTTGGTGACAACGGAAAATGTACGCAGGCCGAAGGGATCCAGGATAGCTCCCCAGACTTCGTTTTCGACATCGCTGATGAGGCTTTGTGAAATGCTGTAGCCTACCAACAGGACGATGCTTCCGATAAAGGAAAGAAGGGTATTTCGGGTGAGAGCGGCGATACCAAAGATGATGGCACCTGAGAAAATCAGATTGGGTAGGATAAAAACAAGCAGCCCGTTGAGGTGTGCTGACCAAACCGTGGGACCAACCAGTTCAGGATCCACCCAGGGCATCATGCTTCCGATCACCGAGCCGAAGGAAACACCCAAGAAAGGAATGATGCTGACCACCAGGGCCCCAAAGAAACGGCCCAACAGGAAATCCCTTTTCTGAAGCGGCGTGGCAAAAAGGATTTGGTTGGTTTTCTCGTTGAAATCGCGGGCGGCGGCACTGTTGAAAAACGTGGTGATCATCAACAAGCTCAACAGCGAAAAGAGCGCATAATAATTCTGCACCACATAGGGTGAATTCTTGAAAATATTCCCGACGCCACCACCTATGGTAATAACATCGCTGCTGGTAGCGCCGAATACAAGAAGGGCATTGACCAAAAAGAAAATATAGGCGATGGGTTGGCGCAGCCAGTATCGCAGCTCAAAGCGGAACAGTTGAAGAAACATCGTACCCTCCTTTATGCCTTTGTCGGCTTGTTAAAACCCTTGATATACATAAAAAAAACATCTTCGAGGTCGGCCTCAGCCGATACAAAGCCTTGGTCGGGTTGTTCATCCCCAAAAACATGCACCACCGGCTGGCCGGCCACCATGCGGGTCGATATGACAGGCCATTGAGCGGTTAACTCCTGCAGGCGATTTTTGGGAACGGAGCTGGTCCAAATCTTGTGGTGGACCTGGGCCAAAGCTTCCGCTGGACTACCGGCGAAGAGGACTCGGCCTCGGTCGATAATAGCCATCTGGCTGCACAGCTCTTTGACATCCTCTACGATATGTGTGCTAAGAATCACAATGACCTGTTCCCCGATTTCCGACAAGAGGTTGTAAAACCGGTTGCGCTCACCCGGATCAAGACCGGCGGTGGGCTCATCCACGATGATCAACTTAGGATCCCCGATCAAGGCCTGCGCAATCCCAAAACGTTGCTTCATGCCGCCCGAAAAGCCTCCGAGTGCTTTCTTGCGCACCTCCCAAAGGTTGACCCGTTTGAGGAGTTCTTCGACCAACGCTTTGCGGTCTTGGCGTATCCCTTTCAGGATAGCGATATGGTCCAGCATATCGTAAGCGCTGATTTTGGGATAGACCCCGAATTCCTGGGGCAGGTAGCCCAATTGCTTACGGACTTCCATGGGGTGTTGCAACACATCCAGTTCACCCAATCGAACGCTGCCTTTGTCGGCTTCTTGAAGGGTGGCAATGGTACGCATCAGGGTTGATTTGCCTGCACCGTTGGGCCCCAACAGGCCAAACATGCCACGGGGGATGGTGAGGTTAACATCGTCCAGCGCCTTGACGCCGTTCGAGTAGGTTTTGGTTAGGTTTTGTATGCGGAGTTCCATGAACGGTGGGTTAGTCGTGGTTTGATTTTGAAGCAAATTAACTCACTTGGTGGGGTATTGTCTTGTCAAATATTGCTTTTTTGCCCCAAAGAGGCCTTGAGTAACTATCTTAGGGCAGACCACCTTCGGCTTTGGAGAGAAGATTCCGTTAAGCCCATAGGAACGATCTCCAAACATTCGAATTAAGGTTATGGCCATTCCAAAAATAATTTATCAAACCTTCAAAACCGATCAACTTCCATTTTTAACCAAATGGCATGTTTACAAGCTTCAGCGAAGGAACCCTGAATATCAATATCAGTTTTACGATGATGATCGGATTTCTGAATTTATTCGTTCCGAATACGGGACCGATACCTTCCATCTTTACAGACGCATCAATATCGGCGCTGCCAAAGCGGATTTTTTTCGTTATGCCATTCTCTTCAAGACAGGAGGTGTTTACCTTGATATGGATAGCCTTAACATCGTCCAACTCGATAAATTTATTTTGCCCACGGATTCAGCCCTCATTTCGCTAGAAAAACACTTGGAATACTATGTTCAATGGGCCTTGGTTTTTGAGGCTGGCCACCCTTTTCTGGAGAAAACCTTGGAAATCGTTATGGATAACCTCCAAACAAACCGTTATCCTCGCGATGTCCATGCCATGACAGGGCCCGGCGCTTATACCCAAGCGATCAAAGAATGTTTGAAAGAATCTTCAACAATCCAATACAGGGAATTGGGCTGCGATTACGAGGGTAACTTCAAGTTTCATTATCGGTTCAGCAAGTTTTTTTTGTACGGAGCCTTCCGAAAAAATTATTGGAGAACCCAGCAGCAAGAAAGGCCCTTCTTGAAGGATGAAGGTTTCGTAAACCGTTGAAAAATAATAGTTTAAATTAAATCATGCCCCCCCCCAAATCATTCGCCTCTCGATTGCTTCGAAGTTGGAAAAAACTGGGACCGGGGTTGGTCACAGGAGCAAGCGATGATGACCCTTCAGGAATTGCAACCTATTCCCAGGCAGGTGCTGCCTTTGGGCTTGCAACCCTATGGACGGCGATTGTTGCCTTTCCTTTGATGGCCTCCATCCAGCAAATGTGTGCAAGAATTGGCTTGGTTACGTCCCAAGGTTTAACGGGGACCCTCAAAAAGCACTACCCAAGACCCGTGTTGTATCTGATGCTTTTATTTAGTTTTCCCGCCATTATCATGAATATTGGTGCTGATATTGCGGGAATGGGAGCTGTAGGAAATCTTTTGTTTCCATCCATTGATGCAAATTATTTTAGTGTCTTGTTTACATTAATCCTGCTGGGATTGATTATCTACCTGCCTTACCAAAAGATGGCATCCGTCCTCAAATACATGTGCATTGTTATGTTGGTTTATTTCGTTGTTCCTTTTTTGTATAAGCAGGATCTAGGAGAAATCATTCAAGCAACCTTTGTGCCGACGATTCAATTTAACAAAGAATTTATTGCCATTTTGGTTGGTATCCTTGGGACCACCATCTCGCCCTATCTTTTCTTTTGGCAGGCTTCTGTGGAGGTGGAGGAGATGAAAACCAAAAGGAAACATTTGCTTGTCAACAAAAAGATCATTAACGAAATCAATCAGGATGTTGATTTTGGGATGACCGTTTCCGGCTTCGTGATGTTTTTTATTATTCTTACAACAGGGACGGTTTTGTTCAAAGGCGGCATACACCAAATAGATACTGTTGAACAAGCGGCCTTGGCGCTTAAGCCCTTGGCCGGGAATCTGGCGTATCTGCTCTTTGCTGTCGGCGTTATTGGAACAGGCTTCATTGCTATTCCTGTTTTGAGCGGTTCTATTTCCTATATCATAACAGAAACTTTTGGATGGGAACAAGGTCTGGACAAGAAATTCCATGAGGCCAAGGAATTTTATATGGTTATTGGAATTTCCTTGATTTTGGGTTTGTCCTTGAATTATATAGGGATAACCCCCATACAGTCTTTGATTTACACCGCCATTCTGTATGGTTTAACAGCCCCAGTTTTGATTGCCATCATTTTGCATATATCCAATAACAAAAAAATAATGGGTGAAAACGTAAATGGCCCAATAACCAATCTATTGGGGTTTTTGGCCTTGATTGTTATGACCTTGGCGGCAGTAACTTTAATCTACCTCCAATTTTGAAGCAATGATAGAAAAAGCACTTCGATTGTTCATTTCAATTTGTGTATTGTGCTTCGTTGGATGCGGGAACGATGCGGAAACCATCCTTCCCCAAAGGGCCGATATCGTTGAAAGCGTTTATGCCTCGGGGGTTTTGAAAAGCAAAAACCAATACGAGGTATTTAGCAAGTCAAACGGCCTCGTCAAGGCAATTTTTGTGCGTGAAGGCGTTCAAATACACAAGGGTGATCCCATTTTTCGGATCGAAAACGGATCTTCCCCTTTAATAACCGAAAATGCTCGACTCCTATCGTTGGCGAACGACCTGAACCGAAACAAAGAGAAATTATCGGAAGCACGTCTTAACATTGGATTTGCCCAAAAGAAATTATCCAATGATTCGATGTTGCTTATGCGACAAAGAGTCTTATGGAATCAAAACATTGGTACCAAGGTCGAATTGGAACAAAAAGAACTGAATTATGAATATGCCAAAATCAACTTAAAGAAAATGCAAGTGGCGTATGATGATTTGAATCGCCAACTCAAACTAATTTCTGAACAGAGCAGAAACAATCTAAATATCGCCCAGACAAACGAAGAGGATTTATTGATCAAAAGTGAGGTAAATGGTTATGTGTACAAGATTAATGCCAAACTAGGCGAATTGACGACCGCTATGTCCCCCCTTGCAGTCCTTGGTGAGGCTGATTTTATCATTGAATTGAATGTGGATGAATTTGATATAGTCAAAATCAATGAAGGCCAGAAGGTCTTGGTTCGCATGGATAGTTACAAAAGCGAAGTTTTTGAGGCCGTCATTCGTTTTGTTTATCCCATGATGAATGAGCGCACCAGATCCTTCAAGGTGGAAGCCGTTTTGGTCAAGTTCCCGACTCGATTGTACCCTAATCTTAGCTTAGAGGCCAACATCATAATTCGAGAAAAAAAGAATGCTATAATGATTCCAACCTCTTATTTGTTAAGCGATTCCACTGTAATGCTCGAAAACGGGAAGGTCAAAGCTTTGCGCATTGGTTTGAAAGATGATACCATGGTTGAAGTGTTAAATGGTCTTGATATGGATACAAGAATCCGAAAGCCCATGAAATGAAAACACGGCATATTCTGGAAATTGCACGAGCTTTGTTGATGGCCAGGGCAAAACAAACTCTCGTGGCAGCAATCGGTGTAACCTTTAGCGTGGCTTTCTTTATTTCACTGCTGGGTTTTATGGAAGGTCTTAATTCGCTGTTGGATGGGTTGGTTTTGAATCGAACGCCCCATGTTCGGTTGTACAATGACCTGCAGCCATCAGCGATTCAACCGATTGATTTGGATAGTACTTATAAGGGATACCATCGCTTCGTTCGTTCCCTAAAGCCTTCAAATTCCAGAAAAGAAATTTACAATGCCGATCGTATCATCCAGAAACTAAACAGTGATCCAAAGGTTTTTGGGGTGGCCCCTAAAGTAAGCGCCCAGGTTTTTTATAATTTGGGAAATGTTGAGTTAAATGGTATCATCCATGGCATCGATGCAAACGAAGAGGCGAGGTTGTTTAACTTCCAGAATTATGTTTTGGATGGTTATTTTATGGAATTAGAAACCCGCCCTAACACGATTCTATTGGGAAGTGGCGTTGCCAAAAAGATTCTCGCCAAGAAGGGTGATCTTATTCAGGTTACCACCATCAAAGGGGAGAAATTTGCCTTGAAGGTTCTGGGTTTTTTTCAATCGGGGATGGTTGAATTCGATAAAACACAGAGTTATGTGAGTTTAGCAACCTGTCAAAAATTGCTTGGAGTGCCCAACAACTATATCACCGATATCCAAGTAAAGCTCGTAGAAATGGATCAGGCTCCTGCCCTTGCCAAGGAATACGAGGCTCTTTTTGGAATCAATACAGAGGATATCCAAACTGCCAATGCCCAGTTTGAAACGGGAAGCAGTGCAAGAACGATTATTTCCTTCTCGGTTGGTATTGTCCTTCTCTTGGTGGCAGGATTTGGTATCTATAACATCCTCAATATGATGATTTACGAAAAAATGGACACCATTGCCATTCTCAAAGCCACCGGATTTTCGGGAAGTGACGTCAAAAAAATATTTATGACGATATCGTTAAGCATTGGACTAGCCGGTGCCTTGGCGGGTGCTTTGTTGGGGTTGTTTTTTTCGATCCTGATAGACAACATTCCCTTTGATTCCATGGCAGTCCCGGGCGTGGACACCTATCCTGTCGATTATGGTCTGCAGTATTATACAATTGCTATTTTGTTTGCGGTAGCCACCACTTTTTTAGCAAGTTGGTTTCCCTCCCAAAAAGCAAGTTTAGTGGACCCTGTTGAAATTATTCGAGGGAAGTAAGATGGAAACCAAGATCGTTTTGGAGGCCAAATCCATCTATAAGTCTTTTTATGACCCGGTCAAAAAGGATGTATTGAAGGATATTTCTTTTTCCATTCAACGCGGGGATTTCGTATCTGTCATGGGTCGATCGGGTTGTGGCAAATCTTCTTTGCTTTATATCCTTTCGACCATGGACACCGATTATACCGGAGAACTTTTCATCGATAATGAACTCGTGACCAACCAATCAGACCAAGAGTTGGCGTCCCTTAGAAACGAAAAAATCGGTTTTGTTTTCCAATTTCATTACCTTCTCCACGAGTTTAGCGTATTGAAAAACGTCATGCTACCTGGATTCAAGCTTAACCGCTTGTCTCAAGAGGAATTGGAGCATCGTGCCTTCGAATTGTTAAGGAAATTAGGAATTGAGCATTTGTCTTCCAAGATGGCTTACCAAATATCCGGCGGCGAAAAGCAACGAGTCGCCATTGCCCGTGCCATGATCAACGATCCACTTCTGCTCATGTGCGATGAACCGACCGGCAATCTGGATAACAAAAACAAAGAAATCGTTTTTGATATATTCAGTGAATTGGTCCATTCTTTTGAGAAGACCTTGTTGGTGGTAACCCATGATCAGAATTTTGCAGATAATACCCATCGAACGATCCGTATGGAAGACGGTCGCATTTGTGATTAGGGCCTTTGTTTATTCGCTCTATTTCGAAATCATATTAAATTTGGAGGTCCTATGAATCAAACGATCTACCAAGACCCCCAGAATAATTCCATCCGGATGTCTTCCTTTTCTAAGTTAGAATCGGAATGCCCCTTTGGTGGGTTGGGTATTAAATTCGTGGGCTCCGGCGAAGAGGTCTATTTTGTTAACCAAAAACGCTTTACCGTCAAGGCAGGTGAGTACATGGTTGGTAATTCATTTACCCAATCGGTCGTCCAAATAAACAGCAAAGAACAGGTTCGTGGCTTATGCATTGATTTGAGCCCGGAGGTTATACGAGAAGTCGCTGAAAGTTCAAATCAACCATGGTTCGTTCCAACCGATTTTTTGTTATCCGATCAATTTTTTGTTAATCGGTACTCTGTTCATAATACACGGTTTGGAAAGCTGCTTCTGCAGATGAATCACAAAATTTGCTCCTGGGACCTAAGAAACGATTTGCTAAAGAATGAGATTTTTTATGGTTTGGCTCAAAGTATGTTGGCCGATCAGGGTTTAATATTTGAACATTTAACCAAGCTGGATTTCAAGAAAAAGAACACCAACGAGGAGTTGTTACGGGCTGTCCTGGAGGCCAAAGCTTTGATGGATAATCGAATCGCGGATAATTTTTCCCTGGATTTTTTGGCCAAGCATGCCGGTATTTCCAAATTTCATTTTATTCGGCTATTCAAACTGATATTTGAAACAACCCCGTATCAATACCAACAGAATATCCGCTTGGATCAATCAAAGTTGGCGATACAGAACGGGCTGGAGGTGTCGACAGCGGCTGATATCTATGGTTTTCCGGATGTTTCTTCCTTTTCAAAGGCCTTCAAGAAACGATACGGTTCTTCCCCTGGAATCCTAAGAAAAAGCAATTTTTGACAAGGGATTTTTTCAATTTATAGGGTTCTTTGTCAAAAAATATCCTATGAACCGTTTTGCGGCCCTTCTAATTTTCTGTCTTTTTGGTTTTTCTTCGAATGCTCAGTTGGCCCGCAAGGCGCAGTTGGGTGTTCGGATGGAGTTTGTTAAGGAACAAGACTTCCAGGGTTGCAAAGTGCTGGAGGTCCGTGGAGGTACGGCCGCTCAGCTGAAACTCAAGGAAAACGATGTTATCACCAAAATCGGAGATTCTGTTTTTTATTCCGATGCCGAATTTTTGAAGTTTTTTAATTCGTACCAACCGGGCACCGAACTAAAAATGACCATTCGTCGCGGGGCTAAGACTCTTTCGCTGAAAGGATTGGTGATGCCTCGACCCTTTGAAACCGATGACAATGCGGACGTCATCTACGATGAGGCGCCTTACAAGGGCGGAAAGCTGCGGGTTATCATTAACAAGCCTTTCAAAAAAGAGGCGATGCCTGCTATGTTGTTTATTCCGGGTTATACCTGCAATAGCATCGATGCTCTCAAGGATGATCATCCTTACAAACGCATTATCAACGCTTATGTGGATGCTGGTTATGTCACTTTACGAATCGAAAAAAGTGGGTTAGGGGATAGTAAAAACACACCGCCGTGTGAATCCTGCAATTTGACCGATGAAATCGAAAATTTTGAAGCAGGTCTCCTCAAGCTAAAGTCTTTACCTTATGTGGATACCAACAAAATCATCATTTTTGGTCATTCCATGGGCGGAATCGTTGCACCAGCACTTAGTTCAAAGCATTCGGTTGCCGGTGTGATTGTTTTTGGCACCACCGCCAAATCATGGTTTGAGTATCAACTGGAAATGTACAGGGTCCAGAATGCCTTGGCTGGAATGAATCCCTTGGAAGTGGAGCAATCGGTTATTGATCAATACGATTTGAACTATCGATTTTATGTCCAAAAGGAGCGATTGGAAGATATGGCCAAAGATCCTCGCTCGGATAGTGTTCTGAGGAATGTTTGGGGTTACGATGGCAACGGCAAGATCTACGACCGGAATGCCGAGTATTGGAGACAAATTCAAGATTTTCCGCATTTGCAGAATTGGAAAAACACCAGCGCCAAAGTCATGGTTCAATTCGGTGAATCGGATTTTCAAGCGTTTTCAAAAGCCGATCATCAACAGATTGTTCAAACCGTTAATTTCTTTCATGCGGATCATGCGACCCTCCGTGTTTTCCCGCAAACGGATCATTTTTTTGCCAAATCCGGCACCATGCAGGAGGCCTACGACAAATTCTCGAGCCGCAAGATTCAGCAGTTGTTTGACGAATACAACCCCGAAGTTGGCTTATCGGCCGTTGAATGGAGCAACGCGCTGTTCAAGCCTGAAGGTGAATCAGCCAAAGGCCCCAAGGGATGGGCCAAATTGAACACCGAACGTTACCCTGGAAAGCAAGACGATATAACCTTTGTTAATTCCAAGATGGGTTGGTATGTGAACGGGTACGGCCGGATCTATCATACCAAGGATGGAGGGGAGACGTGGACTCTGCAACTGGAAAAGAAAGGAACCTTTTTTCGATGCATAGCCTTTGTGGACAGCTTAGTAGGCTTTGCCGGAACAGTGGGCACGGATTATTTCCCCCATGTGACGGATACCATCCCGCTCTACGGGACAAGAGACGGTGGACGAACCTGGCAGCCGGTGACCTACCAAGGACCCTATGTCAAAGGTCTTTGTGCCCTTGATATCGTCAGTGAACCCACGATTAATCAAGGCAGATCCGATTTCAAAGTTCACATTTTTGGGGTAGGGCGGGTTGGAAGTCCGGCCAATCGGATGGTATCTCACGATGGGGGCATGACTTGGACGTCCTACACCATGAATGAAGATTGCAAAATGTTGTTTGATATCAAAATGTTTGATAAGAACAATGGAATTGTTTGTGCATCTTCGGATGATGATCTATCCAAATCCAATGCCCTTCTCTTGAGAACAACCGACGGCGGCAAGACATGGAAGAAAGTCTATCAATCCAACCGACCTTACGAAACGACTTGGAAGGTTTCTTTCCCGACGGCTAACATGGGTTATGCGACTATTCAGTCCTACAACCCCGACACGACTGTCAAACAGCAGCGTATCGCCAAAACCACCGATGGTGGCTTGACTTGGTTCGAAATCGATTTGGTTGAAGATGCCAATGCAAGGCAATTTGGAATTGGATTTCTTAACGAGAACCATGGCTTTGTTGGCACCATGAACAGCGGCTACGAAACCCGGGATGGGGGTCGTTCCTGGACCCCTGTCAACCTTGGGAAAGCTTGCAACAAAATTCGAATTTACCGGGAATTGGATGGGAGTTATTATGGTTATGCCATTGGGGTGGATGTTTCAAAAGGCGTTTTTTGAGGAATAGCCTTCGCCTCGGCCTAGTGTGTTCCTTGATAAGATTCCATTCTTGGCGGTTTCTTTGGTTTTTGGTTTGGTGGCTCTGGAATCACAACGGGCCGCCATGCCTGAAACCCAATATGTGGGCATGGAGGACAAAATTCTGATTGTAGCTCATTCGCTATGGCGCTCGTGTCTTCCAGCAATGAAAAGATCTATAACAAAGAATACCATGTCAAGGCCTGCCAAGATTTTGATCGTTTGGTTCAAATCAACGACGGGTACCGTTCAACCTATCATAAACGGGGCCTGGTACGCTTTTTCCTGAAGGATTATCCGTCTGCCCTGGTGGACTTGGATCGCATTCTGGAATTGAAGCCCAGAGATCCAGTTGCAACGCAGAATCTTTGGTTTATCCAAGCTTTTGTAGATTCGTTGGGGGTCATGGCTTCCTAAGGGCGCATTTTGAGGGGATTTTCTCTACCTTTGGTTCGCTTGGCGGTTTTTGGCGAGAGCCAAAACGAAGAGGGAACTCCGGTGCAAGTCCGGGACAGTACCAGCT
>Ga0102920_1000148_pt1 | contig 16715 bp, 16 predicted proteins | sample Colrivmeta1568A3_FD_78204 | JGI IMG/M metagenome (GOLD analysis project Ga0102920, IMG submission 78204) | Estuarine microbial communities from the Columbia River estuary - metaG 1568A-3 | ecosystem: Environmental > Aquatic > Marine > Intertidal zone > Estuary | place: USA: Columbia River...
AAGTGTTGACCGTTGGACCTACGACGGGAGTAATTACATTAATTTTTTAAACCTGGTAGCACACGAGTATTTTCATCTGTGGAATGTTAAACGCATTCGCCCCATAGAACTTGGACCATTTAATTATGACCAAGAAGTATATACCAATTACCTGTGGGTCATGGAAGGGTTTACGTCGTACTATGATGAATTGATATTACGTCGTTGTGGATATTATACTACCGAGGAAATGCAGAAGAAAATTCAAAGTGCCATTAATTATGTGGAAGGTAGCGCAGGTTCAAGGGTTCAACCGGTGGCACATGCCAGCTTTGATGCGTGGATTAAAGCCTATCGTCCGAATGAAAATAGCAGCAATACGACAATGACTTATTATTCCCGAGGAATGGTCATAGCTGCGGTGCTTGATGCCATGATTATTAAACAATCAAACGGGAAGGAATGCTTAGATCATTTAATGCAAGACTTATATCAAACCTATTATGTAGGTAAAAACCGAGGATTTACGGATGCAGAATTTAAAGCGTGTCTTACAAAACATACAGGTCAAGATATGACTGAATTCTTCCTCAAGTACATCGATGGAACTGAAGTGATACCGTATTCTATGTATTTCTTACCCTTAGGAATAGAAGTCAATGATGTAGGTAGTGTTAAACCTGTTTTTGGAGCCAATGTTTCTGAAGAAGGCGGGAAGGTTATCGTTAAAAGTATCCGATCAAATACGGCTGCAGAAGATGCCGGTTTGAGTGTGAATGATGAAATCATCGCATGCATGAATTACCGCGTGGATAAGCCAATGTTGGATGCCTTCATGAACGGAGCAGCGATTGGCGATGAATTTGAGTTAACTATTTCAAGAGATCAGTTAATTCGCAAGGTAATAGTGAAAATCACAGGTCAAAAACGATCTTCTTTTATATTTACCAATCGACATACGGATGCTACGTTACCACTTTATACTTATTGGCTGCGTTAGTTTCCTAACGGGCTTTGGACAATTCCGAAACGTTAGAATTAGTCCAGCGAATCGAAATCCCGTAGAGCCTTCGGTTGCCATAAATCCGTTGAATACCAATGAAGTGGCAGTTGGAGCCGTCTTGGATGATTACTATGTTTCTACGGATGGTGGAAATCATTGGAAAAGTGATACACTAAAAAGTCCATACGGTGTATACGGAGATCCCGTATTGCAATTCGATGCTTCGGGCAGGCTATACTATTTTCATCTATCTAACTATCCAAAAGGTGCGTGGATTGATCGCATTGTATGTCAATTTACGGATACATATACGAATTCAGCGTCTTTTTCCTTAGGTAGTTTTCCAAAACCAAACGGTAGAAAGGCACAGGATAAGCATTGGATAGATATTGATCCAAGCTCGGGTGTAATTTATATGACTTGGACTCAATTTGATAAATACGATTCCAAGGTGCCCACCGATTCCTCTCGAATTATGTTTAGTAAGTCGGTTGACCGTGGGAAAACATGGTCCAATCCTCAAGTGATTTCTTTTTATAATGGGGATTGTTTAGATGGTGATAAAACAGTAGAAGGCGCAGTGCCTGTGGTTGGTGCGCAAGGACAACTATATGTTACCTGGACCGGGCCCAAAGGACTCATGTTACAGCAATCTACAGATGGGGGTTCGACGTGGTTACCTGTAGAGCGTTGTTTAATGAAACAACCCGGCGGCTGGGATTTTAAAATACCTGGTATTTTCAGGTGCAATGGCTTGCCGGTATTGAATGTAGATCGAAGTAATGGGAAACATAAGGGAACCTTATACCTCAGTTGGAGTGATCAACGCAATGGGGTAAAGGATACTGATATATGGTTAATTAAGTCATCAGATGATGCGAAGACCTGGACTGCACCTATTCGAGTAAATCAAGACAAAACCCAAACCCATCAATTTATGTCTGCCTTCACGGTGGATCAATCCGACGGGACATTGCATTTTTTGTTTTATGATCGAGCTTCGGCCAAACAGGCCCTTGAGACCAATGTCGTTTGGGTCAATTCTGCGGATGGAGGTAGAACCTTTAATTCAACTGTTATTTCTGAAAAACCCTTCGTTCCTCAGTCGAAGGTGTTCTTTGGTGATTATATAGCCATCGCTGCAACAAAGGGCAAGGTGGTCCCTGTTTGGATTCGTATGGACCTTGCTCGGACATCGCTTTGGACGGCTGAACTCGGCATAAAATAGGCCTAAGTCGCAATAAAATATTAGCTTTACAAAAAAAACTCATGAGTGATTCAATGAAAGAATGTCCCTCTTGTCAATGTCCTTACGGCTATGAAAGCGGCGAAAATCAATATACATGTCCGGAATGTTCATTTGAATGGACGGTGTCCGAAGAGGAGGCCGATTCAGATGAGTTGATTGTCATTGATGCGAATGGGGTGCGTTTGCAATCCGGAGATTCCGTCATTGTGGTTAAAGATTTACCGGTAAAAGGTGCGCCAAAATCGGTCAAGGCTGGAACCAAAGTCAAGAACATTCGATTAACCGATGGAGATCACAACATCGATTGTAAAATTGAGGGCTTTGGCGCGATGGCCTTAAAATCTGAGTTTGTCAAGAAAGCGTAGATTAATCTCACATCCCTGTAATGTGTGGGCAATAATTGAACTGAATTTTCGCTAACTACGCCATGAAAAAATATTCGCTATTCCTAGTATGTTATGCCCTATTATTTCCTTTTCTAGCCCAAGATTGGTATTCCGTACCCGCATTTCCTGGTGTGGAACGTGATGATGCGTCAGGCTTTATACTTGGGAATGAGTTGTATGTAGGGGCTGGATTAAGTCCGTGGTGGTCACCTATGGCTGATTTTTACAGCTTGAATTTAACTACCAATCAATGGTCAACAAAAGCGGCGTTGCCAGCAGGCGAGGAACGTCAATATGCCACATCCTTTGTGCTGAATGGAAAAGGATATGTGTTCGGTGGATACAACGGAGTTAGCTATTTAAACGATTTATGGCAATACGATGAGGCATCCGATACGTGGTCGTTAAGTGATAGTTTACCGTCGTTTGGTCGCTCGGGTAGTACAGCATTTGTGTTGAATAACAAAGCCTATCTCGTAGGAGGAAAACATGCGACAGGCGCTGCAACCGATGAGGTTTGGTCGTACGATCCCCAGGCTGCAGCTTGGAACCAAGAACCTAATATGCCTTTTGGAATGCGTTGGCGATCTGCTGGCATTGCCCATAATGGGTTGGGGTATTTACTTTTTGGTCGCGATGAAAATAATCAATTCATGAATGGGTTTTATTCATTCGATCCAATCACCAATCAATGGGAGTCCTTGCCTTCGTTCCCGAGCCTCGGCCGCAGTCATGCGAGTCTTTTTCGCTTGAACGACGGGGTGTATGCCTGTTTTGGAATCGATAGTCTTGGACAATCGCATAATGATTTATGGAAATTCGATGAACTTACACAAACTTGGATCACACTGCCCGGAATTCCTGACCTTGGTAGGCGCGGTGGAGTTTGTCTTTCGGATGGGAATGCCATGTATTATGTTACTGGAATTGATGAAGGGAACCATCGCATGAATGAGGCTTGGATGTATGCGCCCATGTTGGGTGTTGATACGATTTCGGGTTCAGGAAAAACCTTAGTTGGTCGGTATGATGTGTTGGGCAGACCAATTTCGGATAAACAAAATCAGGTGGTACTAAACGTATACTCAGACGGAACAGTTAAACGAATCGTTCAATGGGTTCCGTAAATCGATTTGCGCTGACAAGTACGGTCAGGGTTGCTTTTAGTACGTAAATAACGCCTATTTTCGGGACATGAACACCACAAAAAAAATACACCTATTCGTACTTTTCAGCGTATTGTTTGCGATGTTAGGTGCCTGCGAATTTAAAACCTCAGATACTGCATCTGGCACCTATGTGAAACCAACGATTACCCGCAAGGGACACATTCGAAAAGGCTATATCCGTAAAAAATATAGTACCAGTAAACATGCGGTCCGAAATCGAATGAAATCTAGGTATTATTACCACACCCGTGGAAAGTATAGAAGGAGGCATTAAGAAGTTACCAACCAGACACATGTTAAGGGCTATACTTCTACTATTCAAGGCGTCGGGATTAATTCAACCTAATTATTTGTGTTTTTAACAAGTGGAAAATTCCGTCTTGTAAAAATCGATTTTTGTTCATTATGGATCGGGATTAATTTTGAGCGTAATTCAAATTAATAAGCAGTAGTATGAAACCATTTATCCAACTGTTATTCGTATGTCTTTTAAGTAATGCATTTTTCTGTCAACATTCAAGCATCGAAGCCATTCCGAAAGATACAGCGTTAAAAACTCAGATCATTAAAAATGATACAAAAATTATCGTTCAGGTGGATTCAATAAAGTATCAGGGTCGCTTGAAAATAATTAATGATTCAACCATTCTTGTGGATAATAAGAAGGTAATGGTAAACGAAATAGATCAACTATTTTTCACGAAAAATGGTAGAAAAATAGCCGGTTCCCTTTTTATAATTCCAGGTATTATTTCAGGAGTAGTTGCGCTGGCTAATGCTTCTGCGGCGCTCGTATCTGATTTATTGTCATCTAATTCAAGTTCTTACTATTCCAGTTCAAGTGCATTTTCGATCGTTTCTTTATTCTCATTTTCCAGTGGCGTAATCTTAATGATTTCTAAAAAGAAGGTCACTTCAGCGGATTATGAATTCAAGGTTGTGTTAAAACCGTAATCATGCTCTTCCCTTAAACCAAGGAACGTAATTAATCCGTTAAGAAATGAGCCGAGTTAAGGGCCAACACCTTGTATTCGGAATTGATTAAACTGCCTCCAAAAGGAATATCCTCACTTAAGGTAAAACAGCGATCTTCAAAGAAATAAGCTAGCCGTGGAGTCAACACTAAGCACAGTTTGAATATCGTTTTGTCAACGGGATTAATTTGCGCGTTGAAGCGTTGTACAACACCAAATAAACTGCTGAAGTTGTTTTTTTCATGTTCAGTGTCCGCTACACATACACGCAGTCCGGGAAGATCCGGGATTTCTGTGGTATAAAAGTGTATTGGAAATTGCATGTACACTCCACTATTGATTCGAAGGATAAGGTATGGGAATCTTCCATACCCCTGAGCGCGTTTTTCTGCGCTCAGAGGGAATACATCTTGGGAACTCATGCTTCGGTTGCTTTAAGTTGAATTTCTTCCGTTTCTTCTAAAGGAAAGGGGAGCGGAAGCGGCATTAACAGAATAAACCGTGCTTGCGACTGAATCATAAAAGCCCCTGTATTACAATGTTGAAAGTAGGTGGCTCCCGTGAAATAGCGGTCGGCTCCAAATTGAAGTACCACACAATCATTCATTCCTGTCAAATCAATCAGGGTACTTAGTCCTTGATGTTTCACGACAATCACTAAAGGTAAGTCCACAGCCGTACTCGGAATATGCACTTGGTGACTCATGGCGGGAATGGTCTCCGCGTTCATTTTGGCAATCATGCCATTTTTTAACCAAACAATCACTTGTTTTTTCATACAAATAAGTATTAAAGGTGAATAAACTTAGTTGCATTTCGATTTAATTGGAAACCAACGTTTTTTTTGACTTGAACAGTCCGTATCGTTTTACCACCGTGGTGTCTTCACTCGGTTGGTACCATTTAAGGTTCGAAATACAATAGTTAGGTAATTGTTTTTTTTTAATTGGTTACAAATTTGCCCATTCATAAACAAATTGAACGGTTTTGGGTTATGTTTTTACTACTGCCTCAAATAACCTAACCATGTCCGATTCTATTCCCTATGATTATGTTTTTCTTGGACTGGGTTGCGGAAACGGCCTAATCTTACTTCAGTTGGAGGCTGAAGGGATGTTGACCAATAAACGCATCTTGGTCATTGAACCGGACCAGCTCATAAAAAACGATCGAACCTTTTGTTTTTGGATGGAACCGAAACGGGTTAATACAAGCTTCTTATCAACTATGGTTGAAACTCAGTGGAGTAAAGTGCATGTCGGGGAAAAAGTTCAATCCTTAGATCCCCTTCGTTACTATCGCATTTCGGGGAGAACCTTGAGTGAAAACGTTCAATCGCTACTTACTCGAGAAAACGCTCGAATCATACAAATTAAGTTTGATGGAATCCCTAAAACGGATGGCGAAAACGCACAAATAACGATCTTGGGGGAGCAACTTACTGCTTCATTGGTTTTTGATAACCGTCCACCAAGTTATGTTGAGCCAAATGCGAGTGAAACCCGATTGTTTCAAAGCTTTTATGGGTGGGAAATTATATCCGATCGTCCGGTGTTTGATGCAGATTGCTTTACGATGATGGATTTTAATGTGAAGCAAGAAGGAGCTACGCAGTTTATGTATGTACTGCCTTTGGATGAACAACGCGCCTTGGTCGAAATTACTCGATTTGGCGAAGCGTTACTTCCTTCAGAACGTGCAGAGCAAGCCTTGTTAAGCTATTTAACCGAGCATTCGATACCTTATTCGATTGAAGACAAAGAAATGGGAGTAATCCCAATGTTTAGCCATTCTATTTCAGTGAATAAATCCAGCAGCACGTGGATTAATACCGGGGAGCGCGCGGGCATGTTGAAACCAAGCACAGGGTATTCGTTTGAACGGTCCTTGACCTATGCAATACAGGTGGTTGAGGGAATCAAAACTAATAGGAAACCTTACCTTGCTAAAAAAAAACGCTTTGCTTATTACGATCGCCTATTGCTACAACTACTTCGCGATCAACCAGCGAAAGGAGCACTCATTTTTATACAATTGTTTAAGCAAAATACTGCGATCCATGTATTTAAATTTTTGGATGAGCGAAGCACCCTTCGCGAAGATCTTAGAATCCTAAAAAGCCTACCGATCGGACTTTTTGTTGGTGCCGCTATTAAGGATGCGGTTTGGAGGTGTCCCAAGATTTTAAATGGCTTGACCCCAATGTTGCTATTCAGCTGTTTGGTCTTTTTACTTCAATTGGTCGGACAGATGCCCTTGGTTTATGGGGTGTTGGGGATTGGAATGTTAGTCCTTGGAATTCCACATGGCGCTTTAGATCACCTGCATGCATTAAAAAAACCTTGGGGTTGGAATATGTTAGGCTATGTGTTAATGTACCTTGGGCTTGGGGCTTTAATTCTTGGCGTTTTTTCGATAAGTCCTTGGGGTGGGTTACTCCTTTTTCTTGGTTATTCGATGTGGCATTTTGGGGAGGCGGATTTTGCACATTGGCGTTTGGGCAGGTCCGGTATGGCTTTGCTCTGGGGGTGCTATGTTTTGGGAAGTCTACTGGGGAGTCATGTGCATGAGATGGTCACGATTTTACGTGAAATGAAGGTAACATTCCCTTTTGACCTAGGTGCATTTGATTCTTTGGGCATGTGGTGGATTCTATTCGGTGGCGCTTTTTTTATAGGGTGGAAAAGAAATCGATCCATGATACCAAGTGTGCTGTCTCTTTTGATTTTGAGTGCGCTTCCCTTGATTCCAGCCTTCACAGTTTTCTTTATTTTTCAGCACAGTTTGCATGGTTGGAAGAAGTTGAAGGAATTGAACCCCGAATCGGATGAGCAACGATGGATTAAGGCACTTCCTTTTACCTTGGGTGCTTGTTTGTTGTTTGGAGTGAATGCCTATTTCGAATCGTTCTCTTGGGGACAAGTTTTCATATTTCTGGCCGCACTCAGTTTCCCGCATGTGGTGCTTATGGCTACCCTGTATCGAAAAACCTCGATATGAGCCTGATTCGATTGCTAGTTAAATTACTGTATTTTTTTGTAACCAATATAATTGACCTCGTTGTTGGGGTATAATCATCCAGAATTTCTGTGTTTGCAGAAGCCAACCGACCCGGCAGGGCACGGTGGAAAAATGATGAGGGGCGCCGCTCAAAAGAATATGCTAGGCCAGTTTATTCTGAATGATTTTATTGTTTAACCGCCATTAGGCATAAAATTTTTATGGAATGAAACGATTGAATCAATGGGCACGATTGCCTAAAAAACAACATGTAGTATTCGCTTGCCTTGTACTGCTTACTACTATTTCACATGCATACGCTCAAGTATTTATGCTATTAGACGGGTATGGAGCACGTACCCCACACGATATCCGCCCCATATACCGCATGTATGAAAAGCACTTTGAATCGAAAGAAGAAGCGGTGGATAGTCATAAAAAGGTATTGGATATAAATGGTTATGATACCTTGGAGACTTCGGTGGATTGGGAGATGGATACTCCTATTTTTTCAAGTATGCAGTTCTTTGACACCAAAAAGAAAGTGATGGTCACGTTTGTTACCCTTAACAACGATGGGGGGTATTCAAGTGTTTTTATGGAGTGTAAAAATGTGAGGTTTGAATTATTTGAAAGTGATGGGTATATGTTTGAATATGATCCTGCTAAAAGCAGAGACCGAAACGATTAAAGTCGATTAATTTTTTAAGTAGAATAACCATGAAAAAACAATGGATGATATGGGTTGGGATGGTCATCGGAATGATGAATCCCTTCTGGGCACAAGAAGAAAATCCAATGGAACCCACAGCAAAACTGGGATCCGTGAAATTATCTGACGGAAGTAGCTATTATGGAGAAATAGAATTGGGGCAACTGAGTGGAATAGGTACCCAGTTTTATCCGGATGGTACCTGGCGAACAGGCCATTTTCAAGACAATAAGTACCTTGCAGACTTTATTGCCAAACCCCCATGGCATATGGTGGGGTTGGACTTCATGCTGGATCGGGAGTACGAAATGGAAACATTTGCTATGGACCTAAAAATTCTCAATGAAGTACCGGACAGTTTACAGTTGTATATTGCTCCCTTTGGTACCGGTAAAATCAATGGGACTCAATATTATGGAGGTATTCAAACCCAATGTGGTGGCTATTATTCTGTAATCAAAGGGGAGAATAGCGGCCGTTTTATACGCTTGGGACGGGCCATGATTTTTTCTCGTTGGGGAACTCGAACTGCTTCGGCATTTAAAAAAGCGGATGGTGGGGTATGTGAAAGCAGTGGATATGAAGATGATTTTGTCTCTGTACGGAATAGGCTAGACTGGTCGAAAGGAACCTATACCCTTACCCTAAGAAAAACGAATGAAACTGTTGTCATAGATAGCGTGTTGCATACGTACGTTGCCATGGAGGTGTATGATCACAAGAAAAAACAAACCTTTTATGGGGGTTCCATTGCGTTTCCGGGAACTACCTTAACATTAAGCCAACGGAATTATATCTTTTTTGAGCTGTATGGTAAACGGGTGAACGTAAATGAACTCCCTTCCTTGAAATTCGTTTGTGAAAATTATAAGGTTAATGGCCAAGCCGTGGATTTTACCTTTGCGGCTGCCATGTATGACAAGGCATATCCAATCTATGCAGATGCTCACTATCGAGATGGGAAATTTAGCATTGAATTAGGTAAACCATGCGCCAAACCGCTCATGGAGGGGGAAGGGATTTATTATCAGATCTTCCTACCGGAATAGCTTACTGGCCTGATTCCTTCATGGTGTCGTTAAACCAAGGGGACTTTGCACAGTTCCTTAGATATCGAGTTGAAAAAATACGCTAATTTAGTTGTTGAGTTAACCTTTGATTCAATGATTGGTTAGCGTATTATTCATGATAAATTTGTGTCGTTCAATGAGGCTGGCTCTTCTAATTTTCCTAAGTAGTTTTTCTTTTGTGTTTGCGCAGGAGTGCATGACCAAGTCAGATTTTACGAAATTGGAGCAGTTAACTTCGCTCAAAGCAAAAGAATGGTTGAATCGTAAGTTTTCAACCACGCAATTTCCGATTTTTTCAAGGGTTCCTTCCTCTTGTGCGGAAGAGCAGATGCAGGAAATCTTAGGCATAAGTCAAATTGGGAATTTCGGGACATGTTTCTATGATGATTCATACGAGAATGTTTTGACCATGTATCAAGTTAAAAACTACGCTCCACTATACCTTTACAGCTGTGATTTCTCCTGTTTCGATGAGCTATTAACCTCTTGTAGAAGGACGTTAAAGAAAAAAAAGGAGGGAAGTACCTCGACGTATACCTTCACAACCTACATACTTGGTACAAAAAATATTGAGTTTCGTGCCTATGGAGAAGATTATGAACGTAATGTGATCTTGTTGTATAACAAATCAAGTTTAGATAAAATCCTTCAAGAGGGAGAGAAATTAAAGATTCAGCTTGCTAAAAATGCCTTAGAAATAGCGAAATTACAAGCACAGCTAACTGCGAAATGTGACTCCTTAGCGCGTCAGGGAAATGCATACTTACTTCAAGCGAAATATGATGAAGCTCAGGCGCTATTTCGGCAGGCGTATTTGTTGCTACCTTCAGAGGAATTATCCGATTTAGTGCGCAAATGCGATGTCCTTCGGTGTGGCGGAATTGTTGAAGAGGGGGATTCCCTGTTAATTCAAAAAAAATACCGTGAGGCGATCCGTAGTTACCAGAAAGCCATTGATTGCGGGGCGGATTCGTATGAGGTTTCTGAACGAATTACTAAAGCCGAAAAACAAGAATTAACAGATTCCATCATCCGTTTAGAAGACCAAGCCAATTCACTTTTCTTAGCCCGAGAATACCATAAGGCACGGTTGATTTATAATCAAATTCTGGCCATGGATTCATGGCGTTATGAAACTAAAAAACGAATTAGCGAAATTGATGCCATGCTTCAGTTTTTAGTTGAACGCCGAGTTAAGGTCTATGATTATGCTACCCTTAATCCCTTAAATTACCATGCCGCACTTGGCTTGTTAGAGAAGAATTTAACGACGCATATTGGTGCTACTTCGAACGGGGATATGCTGTTTAATTTAGATTTTTCCTTTGACACACTCGGGAGGAACACCTCAACTTATGGGGTAGAGGGTTCTCGTTTGGGTGATTATACCGAACAATTTTCCGAATTAACCAATGCGTTCCAGTTAAGCCCATCGATAAAAAATGGGTATTTTGTCAATGCGGAAATACAAAAGGAGTTTCATGTGGCTTGGCAAACCGATAAGGCCAAGTATCGATACACATCCAATGGAATTTACCACCGAAGAGGTTTCAAAAGCGATTACAATGCGATCACCGCTTTTTTGAAGAAAAATTATACCTACGGAACCTACACCATTGAATCCAAGTCGATTGCCATAAATCAAGAAGACCTGAGGTCTTTAAAGGTATCTTCATACAAGGCAAATGCCGGACCCATCAATGTATTGTATTCGATGGTGCTTCCCGGCTTGGGAACAAAGCGTGTTACGTATGGTGCCCAAGGAACTGGGAGGATGCTTACCTTTCTGGTTTCGGGTGGCTTAGCCTATGGGGCGTATTACTTAAGCGGTGTGTTAACAGAAAAATACCAAAATTCAGCTCCCGGAACCGGACAGAAGTATCAGCAACAAGCTGAGATTTCACGGTATGCTTCCTATGGGTTTGCCGGTATTTCGGCAACTATTTATGTGTATGATTTTTTCTATGTGCTCAGTAGAGGCTTCAGGAATACAGCCAAAAATAAACGCATGAACCAACAAATTATGGATTACAGCCCCATTAAACCGGTTACGCTTAAATTGAAATAGGCATATATTCTTTGCTGTTCTGAACTTTTCCGCGTACTTCGTGTTTCAATTTTATATCTTTCCTCATGCAAAAATCAGGTTTTGTTTTTACACCCTACGATGCTCCTGATCAAACGCCATTCGATACCTTGTTTGACGTTTTTATGGAAATAATCACGCACACCTCAGGCGATATGGATGAGGCGATGGAGTGGATGAATGTTATCGACCAAGAGTACAAGTTAACCACGGAGGATTACACCATGGATGATTTCATCGAAGACTTGAAGAAGAAAGGGTATTTGAGGGAAGAAATCCAAGGCGATGGGAAGGGGATTACGGAGATTACCGCAAAAACGGAACGAACGATCCGCAAAAAAGCGATGGACCAGCTGTTTGGGAAGATCAGAAAACAAGGAGCGGGAAGTCATAAAACCAAAAAGAGTGGGCAAGGGGATGAATCCACTGGGGAGTTTCGGAATTATCAATTCGGAGATTCGTTTGAACATATTTCGGTTACAGAAAGCCTCAAGAATGCGCAAATCAACAATGGAATTGGTGAGTTTAGATTAACGGAACAGGACCTGGTAGTGGAAGACACCCACCACAAGGCGCAGATGAGTACCGTGCTCATGATTGATATCAGCCACAGCATGATTTTGTATGGCGAAGATCGAATAACACCCGCTAAAAAAGTGGCGATGGCCTTAGCTGAACTGATCACTACGTCGTACCCGAAGGATACCCTGGATGTGATTGTGTTTGGTGATGATGCCTGGCCGATAAAAATAAAAGACCTTCCGTATTTGAATGTAGGACCGTATCATACCAATACCGTGGCTGGCTTGGAATTAGCCATGGATATTTTACGCAGAAAACGGAATACCAACAAGCAAATATTCATGATCACTGACGGTAAACCGAGTTGCCTTCGCATGCCAGACGGACAATATTACAAAAACAGCAATGGCCTCGATGAGTATATCGTTGACCGTTGTTATACCATGGCGGCTCAAGCACGAAAAATGCACATTCCGATCACCACCTTCATGATAGCCCAGGATCCTTATTTAATGACGTTTATCGAAGAATTTACCGCATCGAACAAGGGAAAAGCATTTTATACGGGGTTAAAAGGATTGGGGGAAATGATTTTTCACGATTACGAAAGCAATAGAAAAAAACGAATTAAATAAACGAATGAATACTTCCATTAGCACCTTTGGCGAACTTAAAGCCTCAGGGTATCAACCAAAGTCGATAAAATCAGAATTAAGGGACAACCTAATTTCAAATATTCAAGCTGGACGTCCTTCGTTTCCAGGGATGCATGGGTACGAGCATACGGTAATTCCGCAATTGGAACGTGCCATCCTATCGAAACACAACATCAATTTATTGGGCTTGCGTGGTCAAGGAAAAACAAGAATTGCACGCCTGATGGTCAACTTGTTGGACGAATATATTCCCTACATTGCGGGCAGTGAAATGAACGATGATCCATTTCAACCCATCAGTCGCTTTGCGCGGGATTTAATGGCAGAGAAGGGAGACAACACGCCGATAGCATGGCTACACCGCAACGATCGCTTTGCTGAAAAATTAGCTACGCCCGATGTTACCGTGGCTGATTTAATTGGGGATATAGATCCTATTAAGGCGGCGAGTTTGAAGCTTAGTTATGCCGATGATCGTGTGATTCATTTCGGGATGATTCCACGAGCCAACCGCTGCATCTTCGTGATCAATGAGCTTCCCGACCTACAGGCGCGTATTCAGGTGGCATTATTCAATATGTTAGAGGAAGGCGATGTGCAAATTCGTGGGTTTAAACTGCGTTTACCGCTTGATGTGCATTTTGTTTTTACAGCGAATCCAGAGGATTACACGAATCGAGGGAGTATCGTTACCCCCTTAAAAGACCGAATTGGTTCCCAAATTTTGACGCATTATGCACCGAACATTCACATTGCAAAACAGATAACACAGCAAGAAACGGAACAATTGGATCAACGCCTATGTAAAGTCCATGTGCCTGAACTGGCGAAAGATATTTTGGAGCAAATTGCATTTGAAGCCAGAGACAGCGAGTATATCGATCATAAAAGTGGCGTGAGTGCGCGAATGAGCATTACCGCATATGAAAATTTGGTCAGTACCGCTGAGCGAAGAGGGTTACTTAATCACGAGAAGGAAACTACGGTTCGTTATAGTGATTTACTCGGGGTAATTCCGTCCATGATTGGGAAAATGGAACTCGTGTATGAAGGCGAGCAGGAGGGGAGTGCAGTCGTTGCGGAACATCTAATTCAAAAAGCAACCAAAACCATCTTCTTAACTTCCTTTCCAAAAATCGAAAAGTTAAAGAAAGAAGACCAAGAAACGGCATACGATGAGGTATTGCAATGGTTCATTGATGCGGATTCGTTTGAGTTGTTAGACGAAGGTTCCGAAAAGGCACATGCCAAGGCATTAATGGCCATTAAGCCCCTCCAGAAATTGGTTCAAACCTATTGTCCGAAGGTTCCAAAAGAGGATCTTGCATTCCATATGGAATTTGTACTTTGGGCATTGACGGAATTTAAGCAACTATCGAAAAAAAGAACAGCGGCTGGGCTTTCTTTTAATGACATGTACGATAGCTTTTTGACGGGATTGTAAGGTTAATTCACCGACGGTAAGGTGATCGAATCCGTTGTTTAGCTTGGGTAGAATTTATTCCTCGGCGCTTCCTTTTTTAGATTTACGATACAGGTAGGCATCGTAGATAAAGCGTTTCGCAAAGCGTACTTGCTTGTCTGCGTTGATGAATTTTTTAAAGACATTCGCATTGACACCAAAGTACTCGTAGCTGTCGCCGTTGGTGAAGGTAATTTCAAGCAGTAAGCCTTTGTGTTTGTAATCGGCTATCCCACATTCCATAATCACTTGTTCGTACTCGGGACGGTTGGCTTCAATGGTTTCTGGGGCAATACTCACTAAGAAATGATAACCATCGGTTATTTCTCGGCCCATGATGGCCGCTTCGGCTTGCATCGGATCACCGTCTTGAAATTTATCGGGATGCCATTGTTTAACCAAGCGACGGTAGGTAGATTTCAATGCAGCTAATTCAATTGGGTCTTCAATCTCAAATAGTTTCTTGTATTGGTTGATGCGTTTCATGCGCTGATAGTGTTCGTTTGGGATTAAATGTCGTGTTTGAATCCTGAATTAAGCCGCGAAGATAGGCATAGATTTCCAAGGGAACTATTTTTACGCAGTAAGAATCGTTAAAGAATAGGGTTGCTTAACGTTGATTAATGGCTGTCTTTAAGCGTTCAACTTCTTTTTCCCAAGACTTAATGATGAGGGTTTGATTTTCAATTTGCGCCTCTTTTTCTGAAAAGGTTCTCAAGAAATGGAATTCTTTGATTTTTTCGAGCTTCGCGTAGGCTTCTTCAAGTTGTTCCACGGCGTGGTCATACCGGTAACGCAATTTTTGAAGTTCTTTTTGCCGTTCTTCTTCTGCAATTCGTTTCGCTTCTTCTTCTTGATGGGCCAATTCCCGTGCTAGCGTTAGTTCACGTTGTTTTTGCAATTCCTCTTGCTTAATCTCTAACTGCTCTTGCAGGGCTGCTTCCTTTTGTTCTTGATTGTTCATGTATAAGTAAACACTGACGGATACCACCATAAAACCAAGGCAAATCAACGCAATGGTTGAAGGGGTTAAAAACGATTTATTTACGCTGGGTGGTGCGGCCGATTGAATGGGGTCGCTCATTGGCGGTGGGGTAGCTTGTTTGGGTTTAAAGGGTGGTGGCTGGTGTTTGAATAAATCGGCAAGTTCGGAAACTGAGCCGGCTTCTTCCCATTGTTCTTGGCCTTCGAACCAAAGCATGGTATCTCTTGTAATGCGAATTTGTTGCAATTCTTCTTTGGAGTACGGTCCCACCTGGCGACCATCGATATGTAGGAAATACTTAGACATCGGAATTAATAATTCAAGTTAGCGGTATTATGTATCTACGAATGTACTTATTTTTCACCACATGTCTTGGGACTTGAAGGGGGCAACAACGGAACCTGTTCATGGTACGTATATTTCCCTAAGCTTAGTTTAAATGGATTGGGGTAGGGAGTGTCCACACGGTATTTCCCGTAATGTGTATGTGCTTGGCCCAGCTCATGCCATGTACGGTTTTGATAGCGGATAAATCAAGGTCACGCTGTTCCATTTCATGGATGAGTGCGTTCATGAATCCTTGGATGGCAAGGTTGTAGTATCGAATGCCAACTTTCTGATTGAAGGCAGCGGCCAATTCCTGGTTGCTCAACGTGTGCAAATATACGGCGTAATGAGCGGTGTATTCTTTGGCACTGTAGATGGTTTCGTTGGGGAATAGTTGTTGATTCATACGGAGCAATAGGTAACGGATGATAGGGATAAAGTTACGTATTTAGGTTTTATAGGGAAAGGTGATTGTAGGCTTCGTTAATTTTAAAGCGGCCCTTCGATACGTCCGACGTAGCGGCCTACTCAGGGACCGCACCTATAACCAATGTTCGGATGTTTTGGTTTCAGCAGATTATATTTTTTATGAGCGACTGTTTTACTAGCAAGAGAGACGAACTAAGGCTTGGGCAAGACCTTACTGAGGGAAACGAGCGTAAGGTCACCATGAAGAAGCCGAAGGATCACTGAAATGGTCAAGCCTTAGGAGTAAATCGCAGCGTATAAAACCCGTCGCGGAGATTTTTTGCTACTTTTTTATCCAAAAAAGTAGATTAATCCCTTTTATAATATGCTTATCTTTACGCATATGAAACACGTAACGGTGGTAGCAGCTGTCATTGAACGTAATGGAAAAATTCTCTGCGTACAGCGCGGAAAATCTGCGCTCCCGTACATTTCAGAAAAATGGGAATTCCCCGGTGGAAAAATAGAGGCTAACGAAACGGAGCAAGAAACCATTGTGCGCGAAATTCGGGAAGAGCTCCACATGGACTTCGTGGTGGGAGAAAAGCTGATGGTGGTAGAACACCGCTATCCGGATTTTCACTTGACCATGCATACCTATCGCGGTACCTCGAACGATGAACCCCAACTCACAGAACACCTGGCTTACCGTTGGCTTGATCCAGCC
>Ga0102920_1000155_pt1 | contig 16305 bp, 12 predicted proteins | sample Colrivmeta1568A3_FD_78204 | JGI IMG/M metagenome (GOLD analysis project Ga0102920, IMG submission 78204) | Estuarine microbial communities from the Columbia River estuary - metaG 1568A-3 | ecosystem: Environmental > Aquatic > Marine > Intertidal zone > Estuary | place: USA: Columbia River...
CGACCAGAGGTTTATTCCCAAATAAAAGCAGTTTACAATCCATAGGACCTTCTTCCTGCACGCGGCATGGCTGGTTCAGGCTTGCGCCCATTGACCAATATTCCTCACTGCTGCCTCCCGTAGGAGTCTGGTCCGTGTCTCAGTACCAGTGTGGGGGATCACCCTCTCAGGCCCCCTACCTATCGTAGCCATGGTGAGCCGTTACCTCACCATCTAGCTAATAGGACGCATGCCCATCCTGTACCGTAATCTTTAATTATACAACCATGCGGTTACATAATACTATGGGGTATTAATCCGAATTTCTCCGGGCTATCCCCCAGTACAGGGTAGGTTGCATACGCGTTACGCACCCGTGCGCCGGTCGCCACCCAATTAGTAAACTAATCTGTGCTGCCCCTCGACTTGCATGTGTTAGGCCTGCCGCTAGCGTTCATCCTGAGCCAGGATCAAACTCTCCGTTGTATAATAACTTTGAATTTGTAAGAGCTCGAGATGTCGTTTTATTCTTTAAAACGCTGTTTCCTTGTTTCTCAATACGTCAATGAACTTCATTCGCTGCAGATAACTTTTTAAACTTATTCTGCTTTTTCAACACCCTCTAATCTTGTTTAGCGGGGTGCAAAGATACAAACTCTTTTTTAATCTCCAAGAAAAAAATTAAAAATATTTTTTCTTTTTTTTAAATCCCTCAATTTCAACTTTCGCTCGTTTGCTATGTCTTTCTCAATTGCGGGGTGCAAAGATACACACTCTTTTGCATTCACCAAATTTTAAAGCACAAATTTTCAGGTTTTTTTAACGAGATTGGATTTAAAAAGGTTACAAAAAAAATGCAGGGAGCCGAAACCCCCTGCAAATGAAATACTTAAATAGAAACTATAACATATTAAAAGGCCGATGGACCTCTATTATAAAAGAATCTTTTTGGTATAAAGTGCATTATTGATACTCATTGAAATGAAATACAGTCCAGATTCATTAAGTACAGATCGTTCAATCACAATCTCATTATTGATTACATTTAGGTAGGGAATAGAATATACCATTTTACCGGTTGCATTGAATATTGTTATTCCATTAACTTGACCAACGCTTTTAGGCGCGTTGAATATTATACGTTCATTTGTTATTTGAACAAGTTGAAGAATTTGACCATTACCTTCAAAAACCCCATTATTCGATTCTTCCTGTATGACATGCTGGGATAAATAAATCATATCCCCATTATCGTTACCGTTATTATTTGTTTTATTCGTCGCAACATAAAAAGTAACCGGGCCTGAACCGGCTGCAGGCGCAGTCCATGTCCATGTCCAAGATGGCGCATTAGAACTTGTATTACTTAAAGATGTATGATTTGCATATTTTTTTGACCCTCCATTAATAGAAGTATTTCCCGCTTGCCCCGTAAAACCGCCAGCCATTCCATTTGCAGCAGTTAATGCGGTTGCTTGAAAACCTCGCTTTGTCGGATTAGAGGACATTAATAGGTTTACATTGTATTGTTGTCCCGGTGTATATGTATTTACCGGAGTTACTCCATCCAGGATTATCAACATATTTTCAGTAGATCCATTAAGAATGGATCCCGAGTGACATTGCGTGCAGTTACTTTCATTGGGCGCCCCTGTCATTCCAGGAGCAGCTCCGCCGCCATTCAATGGAGCACGTAAAAATCCATGTTGCGAAGAATCAACGGAAATATACGCGAACCCAGAAACTAATAATGTAATCAAGGGTAAGGCAAGAAGGTAAGGTGTTTTCATACGTAATAAATTAAAAACTAAGTTAGTTATTTTTTTTCCCTTGATATATCCAACATTCTACTTTTTGAATCAATGAATCGGGTAATGCAGGTCCGCCTTGAGGCATTAATTGGTAACCAGTTCCATGCATCGACCCAAAAATTGCATCAGCCGAGGAGCTAATATTCGCATGATTGGTTAGCGTATAACCTGTTCCATTTCCTGCATCATGACAGCCCGTACAATTATTCTGAATCAATGGTAAAATATCCGAATTAAAAGAAATCGTATCCGGGCAATTTGGAGGAATAACAACAGTTACTTTATCTTTAGTACAATTCGCAAGTAACACAAAGATGGTTGAACACGCAACTAAACGGAGTATATAGTTAACCTTCATGGCTTGAACTAAAAGTTAATGGTTGCAGTGCCAACCAAATGATTGGCATAATGAAATGAACAGGAATTGCGGCAACTGCGATAAAGGTTGTATCAATTTCCTGATTAATATAAGTAATGGGAAAAGCTATACTTGCAACTGAAACCATGGTTAGTAATGTATTTAACACTAGTACCCCCCATTTCTTTAATAACCGACTTACCAACATTAACACTAATGACAACACCAATGATAATGCGATGTAAATTGAAACCACCCTCCAAATAGGCAACACTTTGTAACTCTCATCCAATTCCAAGGCATAAAAGTAATGGAGGTATAAACCGCCAACTAAGGAGGATATAGCGGCTACAATCAAGCCATGAATCATGAACTTTCTCATTTGTCAGTCTTTTTACTTACTGGTAATTCGTAAACAATCTTCATTTTATCAGGAACTGTTTCACTTTTCTTACCTACTTTAAAGTCTATTCGGTTAACATAAAATGTACCCTTGAATGTGTACTTTGAGGAACTTCCCGAAACTTTTGCAGGTATGGTATATTCTTTAGATATACCTTTAATGGTTAAGTCTCCTTTAATTTGTAAATCTCCATTTTCGTCTTTAGTTACGCTGGAAGATTTAAATTTAATATTTGGGTACGTTTCTTCTTCGAACCACTCCTTGGTAAGGGCTTTTTTGTTCATCATACCATTCCCTGTACTTATGGTATTTACCGGAATTTTTAAATTAAACGTAGCATCTGTAGGCGAACCGGATGAATATGTCACATCCCCACTAATGTCGGTAAACTTCCCTGAAGGATGGTCACTCTTAAAGGCAATCGAATGACCTTCAGCTACTTCATAGTCGCCTGTTGGCGCAACTGCCATTGATGTTGATGCGATTAATAAACCGAAATAAACGATGGGTAATATTGCTTTTTTCATGTGTAATTAATTATTCGTTTTCAAATGTAAATTTCCTGCCGACGCAAAAACCAAGCCTAAATTGACCTTTTAACCAGTCGGAAGTGGTGTATGGAATAAACTGTGTCTCACCAATGCCTTGAGCATTCGTTAAATTTATGGTAAAGCTATGGCCAAACGTATACCACTCTAGTGCGATGCCTATACTTTTTTTATACACATCATTTGGGCGCAATCCCTTGGATGCAAACGGGTGATAATACTCAGCAATTAAAGCAAAACTTCCAGTTAATTTGAATCGTGCTGCCGCTCCTACCGAAAATAAATCATTTTGATCGTTTGCTGCTACATAGTTACTGTGTACCAAGGTTGGCATAATAGCTACAGATAATCGGTCACCAAATCGCCGTGCTATGTTTAACTGTGTAAAATAAGCAAAACGATGACTTACCTTAGGAAAATGATTAACTTGTGAAATATCTGAAGAAGCTGTCATGTAAGTAAAGGTTGAACCAGCAATCCCAGTGAGGGACATCGGACTTTTTTTACCTTGTTTCAAAATTCGATACTTAACAAAACCATCTAATAAGGACCGATAAGGCGAGCCCGTTCCCTTAGCACGACCAAAACCAATCATTAAATCATTGGTAATACCATACTCGAGGGCGATTCGAATATCAGCTAAATTATCAAACCCAAACATATTCTGTACACCGCCATTAGTTCCAAACATGTCGCCAAAGCGATGTTCAATTCTAAACTCCATGGTTCGGGCCGGAAGGGTTTCAACCGAATGTCCACAGATTATACGAGTTGAAGAAAATGTTTTCGGCTCAAACGGCTCATCTGAATATTCTGTTTCTTCATGCTGTGCATAGAACTTTAAAGAAAGCATGAGCATCAATAAAAAGTAAGTAATTTTAGCCTTCATCTGTATAGTTTGATGCAACAAATGTATTAATTTAAATCACTCCTGTGAACGTCTCTATATCAAAACATAACCTAAGACAAGATGCTAAAAACCAACGCAAGTTGCTTCGTGCGGATGAAATTGAATTCAGTTCGATACAAATTGCTAAACACGTAAATACTTACTTTAGTTTTCGCGACAAGCGAATATCTTGTTTTTTAAGCATGGAATCTCAAAACGAAGTGCAAAGCAAGTACATTCTTAAACACCTTGCTTCTCATAATCAACTATTTGTTCCCGTAACTAACTTTGCAGAAGGGACTATGGTTCAAGTTGCATACAACATTGGTGATTCCTTAACATTCAATACCCATCAAATCCCCGAACCTTCCATGAAACTCCCCCCTATCTTACCGACTGATTTGGACGTGGTTTTTATCCCTTTATTACAAGCAGATACTCAAGGAAATCGATTGGGTTATGGAAAGGGGTTTTATGACCGATATTTAGCCTTGTGTAGACCAAATGTTATTAAAATTGGTTTGAATTTCTTTGAACCAATCCCCTCTATCCCAGCTGAGAAAACCGATATTCCGTTAAATTATTTAATTACTCCCAATCGCGTTTATGAATTTAAATGACAAAGGGCATCAAGGTAAATTTCACCTCTTAGCTATCTTACTTATTCCAATCAACTTAATGGCGTGGTTTCTTGCCTCACATTGGGCGTGGGGGTTATCTACGACCGCGATATCTGCCAGTGCTATTTATTTTTTTCTTTTTCGAAAACCAACTTAATTCCGTCTCCTTCGAAATTCAACTTGAATTCTGGTTGGGTAATCTTGTTGATATCCTCTTGTGATTTTCCAGCATCCTCCGCATAATGACGAAGCATCTTTACTGAAACTGTATCCCAATACGCTATACCATGAATATATGATTCAGTGCCCAATGGCGTTGTGGGTGGAATAGTAAAATGATTTTTAAATCGCACCATGAGAAGCTTTCCGTCGGGTTTAGCGACCTGTACCCAACAACCCGCATTTTGGCAAACGGCCGATAGAGGTGCCTTAATTGTTAATGTTTGTGGATCTTTTGATTTATCCATTCGAGAAACTAATTCCGCAACGCTTATAGAGGCAGTTTCATCAACCTTAACTATACCGTATTCGGACTTAACACTTGCGCAACCAATTAATACGCTAATTAATAACAAAGAACTTAGCGCTTTCATATTATTCCCCTTTGAGTTTCATGAACTTCTCATAAAACGAATATAACTCGTAAGACTCCTCTCCAACAACAATTTTATTTACCTGATTTGCCCCAAGAAAGCGTAACATGATTCGTCTAACCTCGTCTGAATCTGCCACTGGATAGACATCTACTTTTTGGGTGGTTGCATCATAGGTATACGTAAAGGAAGTAGTATAATACTTTGCCGTATTTTGAATTGACTCAGCCGTTGTTTGCGCTGGAAAAATCCACTGAAAATGCCCTAATTTAGCCTCTTTCGTTATTTCAGAAGCAGTTAATTTGGAGCTTACCGTGATTTGCTGCGCAATGCCAGACAAACCAATGGCCATAAAAATCGCAAGGAAAATAGTTCGCATGATATTTATTTTATTGCGAATTTAGCAAAAATGGAGCGTTTAAAAAATAAGGAGTTGCTTTTTTCAAAATCAGGGCGTGCGCGCGAGGCTGGTTGTGATGAAGCGGGACGTGGTTGCTTAGCCGGACCTGTAGTGGCTGCTGCCGTAATTTTACAGCAACCGATACCCGGATTGAATGATTCCAAGCGACTAAATGCAACGCAACGAGAAGCATTAGCAGAAATTATAAAAGCAGAAGCACTTGCCTATCACATTGCTTATGTTGATGAAAATAAAATCGATGAAATCAATATTTTAAATGCAAGTATTTTAGGAATGCATCTGGCATTAGATGGATTAACTATTCGCCCCGAGCATATACTTATAGACGGAAATAAATTTAAACCTTATCGTGACATTTCTACTGAGTGCATCATAAAAGGCGACGGTATATACCAGTCAATAGCAGCTGCGTCTATCTTAGCTAAAACCGCACGGGATAAATTCATGGAAAATGCACATAAACAGTTTCCAGTTTATGGATGGAATGTAAATAAAGGATATCCAACAAAAGCGCATGTTACAGCGATTAACGCGTCGGGATTTTGTGACATGCATCGAAAAACCTTTGGAATTATTCGCGAAATGCACCAAATGAGTTTATTCGATTTAGATAAACAGCCTATTGTTCATTAGATTATGTTCTAGGTATTTTTCCGTTGATGTTTACGTTTAGATTTGCTCTATGTTAAGAAAAGTCCTTTTAATTGTATTCGCGGTATTACTTGCTGGATGGTCGAGTTTTGCCGTTTATTCTCTTGTAGATTCCTCGGCTGAAAAATCCTATTTATCATTTTTCAATGCCATAGATGATGAGTTAATTATTGCTATTCATCACCCGAATGACTTTGAGATCGAAAGCCTAGGAGTTGATTGCAACCAAAAAAATATTGATGTTTTCACTTCCATTTTACCCAGAATTAAAGACCTGTCCTCCGTATTTTTAAGTAAAAAACGAAACATTATTGTGTTTCAAACCCATGAAAAATGGTCGATAAAACGTGTAAAAAACACCTTCCTTCGTGGAATTTACTCCTTTGATCTCACTGGACCGAATACATTTCAGTTTGGCAAATATTTAGGGAAGTTCAAAGGAAATGAACTTATCTTATACTACTACGATTTAGATTTGAATGAGACGAAATCATTTTCCCCATGGCGTATAGACCCTCAATCCACATATAGTATTGTTTATTTACTTGATTCGTTAAACAAAACGCGTGATGTTTATGTCAAATCTGACTATAAAATCAGCTATACAAGCGCTGATTTCAAACCCCATAAAACAAGACTTATCGATGATATTTCTGTGTTCGGGAGTTTAATACCTAAAGAGACAAAATCCTACGAATTTTACGAAAAATCGTTTTTAAAGGAACGGGATTCGGAGTTTAAAAAAAGTCCATTACTTAACTTGGTTAAAACAGGAGTCATTATAATTAAAGTTGACAAGCGTCCTGTGCTTATTTTTGATATGAATCAAGACCTTGAACTTACAGCCTACTTAAATGATTTTTTTCATATTCAGGAAAATAATTTAGAACGGGGAAGATTTACCAATTTCCCTATTTGTAATCAATTCAATTTGACGTTTGAAGATGATAATGTAATTAAAGAAAAAAAATTAATCGCCTATAGCTTGGATGGTTTTGGATTCCTTACCGCTGATGAAACCGCACTTGATGCCGTATTGCTTGAATTAGAAATGCGGAAATCAATAAACACATCCTTAGATCAGAGTAAATTATTCCAAGCACCATTGCCTAAAGCCGTTTCTCAGCGATCCTTAAATTATTCAAATTCAAGTAGTATTAGTTGGGTAGGTAAACGAACCATAGAGACTCACATAGAAGCTTTGAATATGCAAAAACTTAATGGGCAATTGGAGGAAACCAAAAATTATTTCACCATGAATCCTGGGTTATCCGTATTGTCTTTTTGTGCATTATCGGGGCGGGGCAATGTCATTATGGAAGTAGAAAAAGAATTGATTGGTTATAAAAATGGTAGTTTAAAATGGAGAAAGGCATTGAAGGAAAGTCTATCAAATCAACCCAAGGCATTACCCTCCATCCATGCCGAAAATGAGTACATTTTACTACCATTCGATAGTCATTTGGATGTAATTGATAAAATGGGCAGGATGCAATATGAAATCAGGGGAACATTTACCGGCTCACCAATACAATGCACAATAAATAAACAAGCCGCATTTGGAATTCATGGCAAGGAAGGAATATACTTCTATGCCACTAGCTCAGGCAAACTGCTTAAACGATTTACTATTAAAGATAATATCACGGAATGGAATTTAATTGAAAAATCCGGGAAGGTAACGCTCGTCATTAAGACCGATAAACAGGTATTTAGCATCGAGTATTCCAATGGGAAACGACAATCAATCAATACAAATATTGCGGATTTTATTTCATTTACTCGCACTGGATTCATTCAACGTGGACCGAATGGGATGCAAGAAGTAATCGGATCAAAAGTCACAACGATTCAAGTCCCTTCGTATTGGAAATACAGTGGAGAAGTTAACCTAGGAACAGAAATCGGGCAATTATTCCATGATGGAAAGTCCATGGTACTGGTAACTCAAGGTAGGGTGTTATGGAAAAAAACAATTAATCATTCGGAAATTTCTGAACTCATTGTATCTCCCACTACCCAATCACTTTTTGTGGTTCGGGATGCCCTTGAAAACAAACTATACTTTTGGGATTTTCAGGGTAATTTGTTGGATCAAGAAGAACGTCCTGGACAGCGCGCTATTCAACTTACCTCGTTTGGGGCACGTGGATCTTCGATTACAACCTACCTAAATGACTTTGTAATACAGTTTAACTATTAATTTTAGCCTGCCCTACTATGAAACATTACCTTTCAATCGCCTTTAGCCTTCTTTTATCAAGTTATTTTCTTTCTCAACAATACCTTGGGGTAGCCACAAGCAACTATGCAGGGAGCATGGGAACCCAATTGCAGCCTGCGAGTTTTGTGGATGGTCGATTTGTTTTTGATCTCAACATCGTTGGAATTAACAATAATACGTATCAGAACTTCGGATTTTTCGATGCGAAAGCGATGAGAAGCGCCCAAGGCAATGGCGGATATTGGTGGAAAAAATCATTTGGTGACAATGCAATATATGATGCTTGGGCTAGTCCTGATTCAACATTCCTTGACCGCTTCATTGTTCGAAATTACACTACAAACAGTAAGAAAGTACTCGGCCTATATTCAAATACTCAAATCGATCTGTTAAATCTCAATTTTCACATCAATCCCAAAATCGCTATTGGCTTTTTTGGTCGTGTACGTTCCATTTCAAATATTGACAACATGGATCCTAAATTGGCGGTACTCGCGGAAAATGGCTTGGATTATTCCCTGTTGTGGAACCAAAAATTGAATGAGGAATTAATCAATCTCAATCATTTAACTTGGAATGAATATGGGTTCAATTACGGGCAAATAGTCCTAGATAAAAAGGAACATTTTGTTAAAGTTGGTGGATCGATTAAGCTGCTCAGTGGAAATACGGCCGCCTATTTCTACACGAATAACTTTGAATATAACCTCAAGAATTCCGACACTTCTTTTCTTTTAAAAGGGGATTTTAATTACGGATATTCAGGAAATCTTGATGAGTACATTAATTCACCCGATATCACTGCTATGGATATCTTAAAAAGAAATTCAAATTGGGGACTAGGTATCGACCTGGGTGCAGTTTATGAATGGCGAGGGAATTATGAGAACTATCAATACGATATGGATGGCGAAACCGGAATTTGGGCACGCCATAAAAACAAATACAAGCTACGCGTTGGTGCTTCTTTGTTAGATTTAGGTGGAATGCGCTTCAAAAAAGGAGGACTTAGTAGAAATTTTACAGTGAATTCAACCAGCCCATTTGATCTCACAGTTTTTCAATCCGCTACGGATTTGGAAGAATTCGACCAAGTAATAGACTCTTTAATTCAAAATCCTGGTCAAGATTGGATTGCCCAACAAGATACCTCATCCACGTTTTATATGCGCACACCAAGTGCGTTTAGCATTCAAGTAGATTATCACATTTGGAAAGGATTCTATGTGAATGCCACCTCTATGATTAACCTCATCGGAAAGAAAACGGATTCCAAAGTAAAAGTGGCTAACCAATTCAGCATTACACCGAGCTTTGATATTGCGGGCATTGGTCTTCATCTCCCTTTATCCTACAACAAATACAGCGGTTTCAGGGCAGGGATTGCAACACGACTCGGTCCTCTTACAGTTGGAGTTACAGATTACCGCCCATTACTGGCCAGAGGAAAAGTAAAAGGACTTGAACTTTTCGCTGGGCTACGTCTACCCATTTTATACGGTGAAGTTAAGGATGACGACAAAGACAAGGTTTCAAATAATATGGATGAATGTAAAGAAACACCCGGAGTATGGGCCTTTAAAGGATGTCCTGATACCGATGGGGATGGAATCCAAGATTTGAACGATGAATGTATTAACGAACCAGGTCTCGCCGAATTCAAGGGATGTCCAGATCGCGATGGAGATAAAATAATAGATAAACTCGATGACTGTCCGGACCTTGCTGGGTTAACCGAATTTAAAGGCTGCCCAGATACCGATGGAGACAAAATCATCGATACCAAAGATCAATGCCCCACGATTGCGGGAGAATTATACATGAAAGGTTGTCCTGATCGAGACCACGACAGCATTACCGACTTGGAAGATTTATGTCCAGATAATTATGGTCCAATCGAAAATAAAGGATGTCCAGACTCAGATAAGGATGGGTTATTTGATTTTGTCGATGATTGTCCCGCTGTTGCTGGTCCAATAGAAAATCACGGATGTCCTTGGCCAGATAGTGATGGCGATGGCTTACTTGACAAAAATGATGGCTGTCCACAATTAGCAGGTCCTAAAGAGAATGGAGGTTGCCCATACAAAGATTCCGATTCGGATGGATTGCTCGATAAGGACGATGATTGTCCAAACACTCCCGGACCAAAAAGTAACAAAGGATGTCCTGTAATTGAGAAGGAAGTAATCGAAGTATTAAAAACTGCCTTTGATAATTTAGAATTCGAAGTTGCGAAGGACGTAATTCTTGCCGGGTCGTTTACTTCATTGGATGAATTAGCTGGTGTATTAATTAAAAAACCTACCTGGAAATTGGAGATTTCTGGACATACAGATAATGCAGGTGACGATAATTCAAATTTAATTTTATCCAAGAAACGTGCAGAGGCCGTTAAGAACTATTTAGTTTCTAAAGGGATAGATGCGACGCGCTTCGTAATTAACTATTTTGGCGAAACCAAACCGATTGCAGACAACAGTACAACAGAAGGAAGAGCAAAAAATAGAAGGGTTGAAATGAAGGTTGTTTTTGAATAACCCCGATAATGTTAATGTTTACTTAATATTGGCTTAATCCGTACGTGAGATTACAGGCCGAACTTTGCATAAAATTTGCAAAGAATGGTACGTTTTTCAATTGTTTTATTGTTTTTGTTAGGGGTGTATAGTACGCAATATGCACAATCTATCGTCAAGGGTATTGTGAAAGATGGAAGCAACGGTGATCCTGTAGAAAATGCTAAAATAACGCTTATTGGTTCAGAAAAACGTTGTTTGTCTGATGCCAACGGGGTATTCGAGTTGGCTGGAATCCCTAAAGGAAAATATTCTCTAGAAATAAAGGCCTCTACCTTTAATGTTTATGTGTTAAACGATGTCACAGTTGGTGACAATGAGGTTAAAGAACTTACTATTTCCATGGAAGCCGCAGATTTAGTTAAAGGTCCAGTCGTTGTTACTCGTAAAGTGAAAAAAGATGGTGTGGTAGAACTAATTAGAGTTCAGCACAACCTTGGTGTTGTATCTAATGGAATTAGTGCCGAAGACATTAAGAAGAACAATGATTCAAAAGTGTCGGATGTAATGAAACGTATCTCTGGAGCAAGTATCCAAGATAATAAATTCATTGTCATTCGTGGATTATCTGACCGATACAATTATGCCTTTTTGAATGGAGCTAGTTTACCCAGTTCAGAATCTGACCGAAAAGCGTTCTCGTTTGACATTTTTCCATCCAATGTGCTAAGCAGTATTAGTGTAGTAAAAACGGCTTCTCCTTCCATGCCCGGAGAATTTGCTGGTGGAATAATTAACATTACTACGGTAGAACCTAGTGACAAGCCGATTAATTCACTTTCACTTTCAGCTGGGTATAATGCTATATCTACATTTAGAAATTTCTATCGAAGCGGCGACAGCAAGTTAGATGTTCTAGGTTTTGGTGGAAAAGACCGTTTACTACCAACAGGAATACCTGGTTCTGCTGAATATGCAGCGTTAGATGTTCATGAGCGTGCGCGATGGGCTCAAAAAATGAATTACAATTGGGCACCTAAACAACGTAGTGCCATGCCAAACTCAAGCATTCAATACAGCTTGGGGAAAACCTTTGATTTTAAAAACAAACAAAGCTTGGGCTATGTGGCTGCTTACAGTTACCAAAACAATCAGACGTTCTCTTTAAATACACGTCGTGAATTCGAAGAATCAGCTACAGGCGTAGTACAACGAATGGAATTGCGCGACTCCGTATTTACACAAAATGTACTCAATACGGGAATGTTGAATCTTAAATATTCCTTTACACCAAAAAGCAATATTCAGTTCAAAAATTTGTACAGCGTCAGTGCCGAAGATAAAATCAACGTGCGAAATGGGGTTCGTGAAATGGATAATGACCCGCGACAATGGGAAAAAGCAACGAACTTTTGGTATACACAAAATAAAGCGCTTTCGAGCCAATTATACGGAACACATGATAATGAAAAATTAGTGTTCAATTGGAACCTTGGATATAGTAATGTTGACCGAGTTATTCCTGCATTGCGTCGTGTAATCCACAGAAAATATAGCCTGAATGAAGACGACCCGAATGAACAGTACATTGCCGTCATTCAGAATAATGGAACTATTCCTACTGCAGCAGGAAACATGTTTTGGTCAGATGCAAATGAATCCATTTATAGCGCTATTTATGATGTGGAAAAAAGATTTCAAGTTGATTCATTCAATATTAACATTAAAGTGGGTGGAATGCATCAATTTAGAGACCGTGATTTTCAAGCTAGAAATTTTGGGTTTTCTAAATACAACGGAGGAGGAGTAAATTTTTATGATTCCTTATTGCTTGCTTCACCGTCTTCGATTTTTAATAATGAAAACCTCGGGTTAATGGCAAATGGCCGTGGTGGATTTAAGTTAGATGAAGCAACGAATGTTGATGACAGTTATCAAGCAAGCTCATTCTTAAATGCAGGATATGTGCAAATTGATGGAAATTGGAAACAAAAAATCCGTTTGAACGGTGGTTTAAGGGTGGAATCGTACCGACAAGCATTTAATTACATAGAATTTGGTTCTAATAACGATACAAGTATCGTTACCACAGTAGTTGATCTTCTTCCATCAGCAAATCTTATTGTATCTCTTACCCCTCGCATGAACATTAGGGCAAGTAGTTACAAAACCGTTTCTCGACCTGAATTCCGCGAATTAGCACCGTTCACCTTTTACAACTTCGTCATTGATAATATTATTTCAGGCGACCCAAATCTAGAGCGTGCTACCATCATGAACTATGATTTAAGATATGAATATTTAATTGGAAATGGTCAAAACTTTAATATATCAGGATTCTACAAAGACTTTACTAACCCCATTGAATTAGTAAATCGGACAGGAACTTCTGGTGCTCCGGAATTATATTACACCAACGTACCGGGTGTAACTACCTTTGGAGGTGAAATTGAATATCGATTTAACCTTGGTTTTTTAAGCAAAAAAGAAAACCATAAAGTATGGGATCAATTATCGATGAATATCAATGCTTCATTAATTCGTTCTCGTGTAAATCTTGGGGACTCGCTATTCGGACAAAATGAATACCTGGACGGACGGCCATTGCAAGGACAATCCCCATATATTATTAATGCCGGAATATATTACCAGTCACAAGACAAGAAATGGGCCTTTAGTGCAGCATATAACCGTGTCGGACAACGCATTTATATTGTTGGGAACGAGCAAGAACCGAGTGTATGGGAAAACGGCAGAAACCTGGTTGATTTTCAGTTGGTACGTAATTTCGAAGACAAATTTGAAATGCGCTTGAATGTTAAAGATGCCTTGGCTAACGAATTGGTGTTCTTTCAAGACCTAAACAAAAACCAAAAATTTGATGCCGGTGATAATGCATGGCAAAACATCACCTTTGGTCAAACGGTATCCCTTTCCTTGAAATACAATTTTTAAGCGTAACATACATAGCGTTAACGAAACTTTCGCTTAACAATTTAATAAACACGATTTAAGTTGGTCATAACACACTAGACGCATCGACATCGGAACTTTGTAAAAAATTAAAAAGATGAAAAAGTTCTATTTATCGATTGCTCTAGTGAGCGCACTATTCACCGCATCAGCACAAGATGCATTCTGGACTCCGACGACGTATCAAGGAGCCTTCCCTGTTACCGATGGTACTCCAGCAACAAACTGGGCTAGCGGATGGTCTAATTTTGACCCTGAAAACACGGTGTATCCTGCTACGGTTACTACGGCTTCAGTGGACATCACCACAAATACTACATGGAGTGGGGTTATTTTGTTGCAAAACAAAGTGTATGTAAAAAACAACGCTACCTTAACGATTCAACCGGGTACGATTATCCGAGGAGATAAGTTAACACAAGCAACGTTAATTATTACACGTGGAGCAAAAATTAACGCAGCAGGTACTGCGGCAAATCCAATCGTATTTACTTCTAACGAGGCGATTGGAAACCGAAATGAAGGCGATTGGGGTGGTTTAGTAATCCTCGGATTGGCAAAAAATAACCAGCCTGGAGGTGTTGTAAACATTGAAGGGATTCCTCCATCAACTGATACACAACACGGTGGTAACTTTGATAATGACAACTCGGGTGTGTTACAATACGTGCGCGTCGAATTCGCTGGAATTCCATTAGAGCCAAACAAAGAAATTAACGGAATTACTTTTGGTTCTGTTGGTTCTGGAACTACAGTTGATTATTGCCAAGTTTCATTTTGCGGTGATGACTCATTCGAATGGTTTGGTGGTACAGTAAATTGTAAGCACCTAATCGCTTATCGTGGCATTGATGATGATTTCGATACGGATTTCGGTTACCGAGGAAAAATCCAATTCGGCTTATCTATTCGTGACAAAGACATGTCAGATGCTGCGGGAGATTCTAACTGTTTCGAATCAGATAATGACGCAACAGGATCAACAGCTCAACCAAAAACACGTCCAATTTTCTCAAATATGACCTTAGTTGGTCCGAAAGGGAATGGAAGCATTACTTTACCAGTTGGTGAGAAATTTGAGAAAGCCTTCCGTTTGAGAAGAAATACGGCTACCTCTTGTTTTAATTCATTAATCGTTGGATGGGAAAAAGGACTGTCAATCGAAGGAACAGCATCGGTTGCTAACCTTAATGGTGACACTTTAGTTTTTGCCAATAACAGTTTAACTACCTTTACTAACGGTACGAATGTAATTACATCAGCTGGAGTATCTGGAGCATTTTATCAAGCCATGTGGACGGTAGATAATAACGACTCTACAGAAACCCTTGGTCAAATCAACTGGGTTAATTTATTTACTAACCTTGGAGTAACACCAGATGCCCGATTAAATGCTGGTTCAGTTGCAGCAAACGGAGCAACATTTACCAATCCTAAATTCTTCTCAGTTGCTGCACCAGGGGTAGCTAACCTTACGTATTGCCAAGGAGCTTTGGCTGCTGCACTCACTGCAACTGCAGTTGGTGGGAATACGTTATATTGGTATGCTACAGCTACAGGCGGTGTTGGTTCAACCACTGCTCCTGTGCCATCTACCTCAAATGCAGGAACATTCAACTTTTATGTGAGTCAAAAAAATGCAGCTGGTGATGAGAGCCCGCGAGTTATGATTACTGTTACTATCAATGCAAGTCCTGCAACTCCAGTAATTACTGCAAGCGGATCAACTTCTTTGTGTTCTGGAAGTTCAGTTAACTTAACTTCTTCATATAACAATGGAAACGTTTGGTCAACGAATGCAAATACAGCTGCGATTTCTGTGAATTCTACAGGGGCTTACACGGTAACTCACACAGACGCTAACGGTTGTACATCTACTTCATTACCAACTATCGTAAGTGTAAGTAACGCACCAGTACCAACGATCCAAGCATCAGCGGTTGAGGCATGTGATGGGGATACAGTAACCTTAACAGCATCTACATCTGATTCATACGTATGGTCTACCGGTGCAACGACTCAATCCATTACAGTTACATCAACTACACCAGGAATTACCGTTACTACAACCAATGCTAATGCATGTAATGGTGTTGGAACGTCCACACCGACAAGCATTACCTTCAACGCTAACCCTACCGCAGCTGGTTCGTTTACAACGAATGGAAACGTTGCTACGTTTGCGAATACCTCTACAGGAGCTACTTCATACTCTTGGGATTTTGGTGACATGACCAACTCAAGTGCTGCTGCTCCATTACATGCGTATGCTGCAAATGGTGCTTACACAGTAACGCTTACTGCTACTAATGGTAA
>Ga0102920_1000156_pt1 | contig 16249 bp, 12 predicted proteins | sample Colrivmeta1568A3_FD_78204 | JGI IMG/M metagenome (GOLD analysis project Ga0102920, IMG submission 78204) | Estuarine microbial communities from the Columbia River estuary - metaG 1568A-3 | ecosystem: Environmental > Aquatic > Marine > Intertidal zone > Estuary | place: USA: Columbia River...
GCATCGATAGCTGCTGCGTTTGACGCGCGAAGAGATGAAGTGTTTCTAAGGATTCAACAAGATAGAACCCTACTACTTACTGACCAACCTGTCATTATTTCAGAAGACTTTAATCCACCGATTTTACCTTTAGTTTGGGTAGGGGATGCGAATGCAAAACTACGATCTTCACTGTCTGATGCCCACCATGTGTTTGCGGACGATATTCACCCCTCTGCTAAAGGTCAGGTTCGGATTGCTTTTAATAGGTTTTCAGCAGGCGATTTTGATGACATCGAACAAATTAAACCGAATTACACCAAGGCATTCTACAATGGAAAAGTAAATTCGTGAAATTCACGAGTTATTTTTAATAAAAAAATCATCAATAATCGGGATATCTAACAATGTGTGTTAACTTTGTGGAAAGTTTGCACGGATGACGCCGAAAATTGATACACAGATTGCTCAGTTAAGAACCATTTTTCATCAATTAAAAGCTGAAATTGAGCAGGAACGAACTACAAATCAACAGTTATCTGTTGATTTGGTTGCGGCAAAACAGGAAGTTACACGCTTAACAAATGCCCAACAAGCGTTCCAGCAAGAAATCACCCGATTAACAGCGGTTGTCCAAGCAAATAAAAAACAACAGGCGGTTGAACCTAATCTGTTCAGTGGATATTCACGAGATGAGGCTGAAATCGACGCGTTGGTAAAAGAAATAGATTTTTGTATTGCCCAGTTAAAACATAACAATGGCTAAAGTATCCTTAAAGTTGGAGATTGCAGGAAGAACCTATCCTATTTCAGTATTAGAAACTGAAAAAGAGAAAGTGTTGCATGCTGCAAATGCCTTGAATGCTTCCATTGATTCACTGAAAAAACATTATGCAGTGAATGATCAGCAAGATTTATTAGCCATGGCTTCATTACAATACTTAATGAAACCCCTTAGTAATGCTGAACCTGACTTTAGTGAAATAGAACAAAAGTTAGATGACCTAACATCGGAGCTCAACGGAATAATCTAGAATTTTACCAACCCTGATTAACAAATTAAATAAAAGGGTATGGATTTATTAGGAATAATTATCGGACTTGTTGTGGGTGGAGGCGGAGCCTTTGCTGTTCAACAATGGATTGTAGGTAACAAAGTTAAACAACGAATCTCTGAAGCTGAAAGTGAAGCTGAACGAATCAAGAAAGAGCGTATGCTTCAAGCAAAGGAGAATTTCCTAAAGCTTAAAGAAGAACATGAGACCAATGTTAAAGAGCGCGAACGCCGCATGCAATCAAATGAAGATCGGATTCGTGGAAAAGAAAAATCAATTAATCAAAAATTAGAAGATTTAAATCGCAAGGAAAAAGACCTTGAACGTTCCCAAGGAGAACTTACCCAGAAAAGCGAAAGCCTAGATGGTAGAATTCAGGAACTTGATAAAATTCAACAAAAACGTGTTGCTGAATTATCAAAATTAAGCAGCCTTCAACCGGAAGAGGCAAAGAAAATGTTAATGGATGCCTTGGTAGATGAAGCGCGTACTGCGGCCATGGCTCAAATTAAAGAGATTTCCGAAGAAGCTAAGTTAAATGCAAATCGCGAGGCTCGTAGAATCGTTATTCAAACCATACAGCGTGTTGCTACTGAACAAGCAATAGAGAATGCTGTTACTGTATTTAATATCGAATCGGATGAGGTTAAAGGTCGAATTATTGGTCGTGAAGGCCGCAATATTCGTGCCTTAGAAGCAGCAACAGGTGTCGAAATCATAGTGGATGATACACCGGAAGCTATTATCTTATCATGTTTTGATCCAGTTCGTCGAGAAATTGCACGTTTATCTTTGCATCAACTAGTATCCGACGGGCGAATTCACCCGGCACGAATCGAGGAGGTTGTAGCTAAAACGAAAAAGAACCTCGATGAAGAAATCGCAGAAACAGGACGACGAACATGTATCGATTTAGGTATTCATGGCTTACATCCTGAATTAATGCGAATGGTTGGACGTATGAAGTATCGTTCATCTTACGGCCAGAACTTACTTCAACACTCCAGAGAAGTGGCTAACCTTTGTGCAATCATGGCTGCAGAATTAGGGTTGAATGTTAAAGTGGCTAAACGTGCTGGACTTTTACACGATATTGGTAAGGTTCCTGATGAAGAACCAGAATTACCACATGCAATCCTCGGAATGAAAATCGCTGAGAAATATGGTGAAAAACCCGATGTTTTGAATGCCATTGGAGCTCACCATGATGAAATCGAAATGAAAACATTGATTTCTCCGATTGTTCAAGTCTGTGATGCAATCTCTGGAGCACGCCCTGGCGCGCGACGTGAAATCGTTGAAGCTTACATTAAACGAATTAAGGAACTTGAAAATTTAGCGCTTTCCTATGATGGAGTTGGTAGCGCGTATGCAATTCAAGCGGGACGTGAGTTGCGTGTATTGGTTGAAGCTGAAAAAGTAACAGATCAACGTGCAGAAGAATTATCGTTTACCATATCTCAACGAATTCAAACCGAAATGACCTACCCAGGTCAAGTAAAAGTGACCGTAATCCGAGAAAAAAGAGCAGTGAATTACGCTAAATAATGTATGCTTCCCGCTGATTTAAAACTCATTGCTGGTCCGTGTAGTGCAGAGTCTTACGAACAATTAAGAACTGTTGCTCAAGAATTAGAGGCTGTGAATTTATTTGCTTTTCGAGCCGGGATATGGAAACCTAGAACACAACCCGGTGCCTTTGAAGGTGCAGGCGATGAAGCTTTAGGTTGGATGCGTGATATTCAAGAGGAGTTCGGTATGAATGTGTTAACAGAGGTTGCTAACGCGTCTCATGTAGAAAAAGTGTTAGCCCACGGCTTTAATATGATGTGGATTGGCGCAAGAACGACATCTAATCCTTTTTCTGTTCAAGAACTCGCGGATTCCCTTCAAGGAACAGAGGCAACAATCCTAATTAAGAATCCAACAAATCCTGATTTAAAACTTTGGGTAGGAGGAATAGAACGTTTGTATAAAGCGGGGGTTAAAAAAGTAATTGCTATTCATAGGGGATTCTCAACGTATGATAAACTGAAATATCGTAACCTTCCTAATTGGCAAATTCCAATTGCATTACGTGCGGAGTTTCCCGGATTAGAAATTATCTGCGACCCATCGCATATTTCAGGAATTGCAAATAATGTATTTGAAGTATCACAAAAGGCCATTGATTTGAAGTTTGATGGGCTGATGATTGAAGTTCATCCAAATCCCGCCGCAGCGAAAACGGATGCAAAACAGCAAATAACGCCTAAAAAATATCTGGAGTTGATTGCGAATTTAAACGTTCGCAGCAGAGAAGCTATCGATCAAGAAGAAATACGTGAATTGCGCGCTAATATTTCAATCCTAGACAACCAGGTGGTAGAGCTGTTTGCTAAACGAATGGATTTAGTTGAGCAGATTGGTCACTATAAGAAACGAAACAATATTGCTATTTTTCAACCAAACCAATGGGAAGAAGCCTTAGCTAAATTTCTTAGATTATCTGAAGATGCTGCGTTGTCTAAGGAGTTTGCTGCAGAGGTTTTCAAATTGATTCATCAAGAGTCAATAGATATTCAATCAAAAATATTACGTAATTCTGATAAAGGTGATTCGAATCCCTAACATTGCCTTACCTTCTCTTATTCAGGCTCCCGTATCTAAAAGCCATATGCAACGGGAACTATTGTTGTCTGTATTGGCTAATTCAACTACACGATTACATGGAAATTTTGTTTCACTTCCGGATGATGTATTATCGGCTATTAAATGTATTGAGTCATTTGGCGCTACGGTTTTTATTAACCAACACAGAATAGAAGTTATTCCACCCCTCAACCCAATCATAAAAGATGAACTAACTGTTTATGTTGGGGAATCCGGTTTTTTAATTCGAAACATTGTTTCCATTGGTTTTTTATTTACACGAAAACTTATTATTCAGGCCCACGGTACCTTGTGTACGCGTGAGCTTCATCTGAATGAGGAATTATTTTCTCAATTAGGATTGGTTAAATGTTCCAAAGAAGGTGATTGGCCTTTGATATTGGAGCAAATTAATCCAATCCAGCAACATCTTCAACTTGATGCATCAACTACTTCTCAAATTGCATCAGGGGTTTTAATGCGATTGGCTAAATGTTCAGGGGAGCGCAGTTTATGCTTAACAAATCTTGTCAGCACACCGTACTTCAAAATGACAGTTGAAAATTTAATTAACCGAGGTGTTAATCTCTCTTGGGTAGATAACTGTATTTTCTTTAACGATAAGGATCAGATAAAAGGCCTCGACATCCAAATCGAAGGAGATTGGAGTGGGGCCGCAAACGTATTGTGCATAGGGGCTATTACCAACGAAATACGTGTTAAAGGCTTGCGTAAAGATAGCAACCAAGCGGATGAGTTTATACTTGAAATATTAACGATGTACGGTGCGCAAATTGAATGGAATGGAGATATTATCACGCTAAGGCATTCCGAGAATCGTTCGTTTAGTTGCGATGTAACTCATTGTCCAGATTTGTTTCCACTCGTGTGTGTGTTAGCCGCCTCTGCCATCGGGATATCTGTTATTAGAGGAACACAGCGCCTTAAGAATAAAGAGTCGGATCGCTTAATGTCCTCAATCGCTATGCTTAGTTCCTTAGGCGTTCATTTTGAAATTGGAACCCATGAAATTCATATTACGGGCGGAGTAAAAAACATGGATGCTTGCATTGAGACGTTTAATGATCATCGGATTGTGTTAGCAGCGATCGTGGCTTCAAAAATTTCTTCACTGAATGTTTCATTGAATGAATTCGACTCTGTGGCAAAATCATTTCCTGAAATGAAACTTTATCTGTAAATCGAAGTACACACAATCAAATTAATTAATTATGAAAAAAATCTATGTTTTAATCTTCGCTGTTATTGGTGGAGTAAGCGCGAAAGCGCAAATGGGTCAAGGGAATATTTCAATTGATCCCTACATTGGGGTACCAAACTGGGCAAACTCCTTAATTTATAATCAATATGAAGGTAATCAATCGAATATCCAAGATTATAAAGTGGTTGGAAGTATGTTGTCCTATGGTGGTCGTATAGAATATATGGCTTCCGATAAAGTAGGAGTTGGTGCAGATGTGAATTATGAAGTTTCCGGTTATTCGTATAAATTCGATGACTATGTATACGATATCGAAGGTAATTATCTTACGGATGCAAATGGTGACCCAGTAATCACTCAATATCAAACCCAATACACCGCGAAGAAATTGCGTGCCATGTTCCGATTGAATTATCATTTTGTTCAAGAAGAGAAATTAGATATGTATGCCGGTTTTGCGGGTGGTTACAAATCTGTAAATCGTGGGAGCGAGACAAATCCTACAACGTCTAGCTATACGGACGCAAACCTGAATGGTGCGTTAGTTCCTGTTACGCTTCGTGTTGCAATCGGTGCAAAAATGTACTTTACACAAAACATCGGTGCACATGTTGAGTTAGGTGCTTTCGGAGGTGGTTTACTTCAAGCTGGACTTTCTGTTAAGTTCTAATTAAGTTATACAGATATAAAAAAAGGGAGGCGAGCCTCCCTTTTTTTATGCTATTAATTTGGAATTAATTTTCCATCAATTTAATTAAGTTCAATGCCGATCCTGCTTTGAACCACTCAATTTGAGATTGATTATATGTATGATTTAAGATAATATCATCATGCGTTCCATTCTCATGTCGAATTCTAAGGGTAAGTGGCTTCTCAGGTGCGAAAGATTCAAGATCGATAAAATCAAATAAATCATTTTCATGAATTTTATCGTAATCAGCCTCATCTGTGAACGTTAACGCTAGCATCCCTTGTTTCTTTAAATTCGTTTCATGAATTCTAGCAAACGATTTAACAATAACAGCAGATACCCCTAAATGTCTTGGTTCCATTGCCGCATGTTCTCTTGAACTCCCTTCGCCATAGTTATGATCTCCAACGACAATCGAAGAAATTCCCGCGGCTTTATATGCTCTCTGAACTGCTGGTACTTCGCCGTAACTTCCAGTTAATTGATTTTTTACTTCATTCGCTTTACCATTAAAGGCATTTTCAGCACCAATTAACAGGTTGTTTGAAATATTATCTAGGTGTCCGCGGTATTTCAACCAAGGACCCGCCATTGAAATGTGGTCGGTCGTACATTTTCCTTTAACCTTAATCAACAGTTTAGCATCGGTAATGTTTTTACCATTCCAAACCGGGAAATTTTCCAACAATTGAAGTCGTTGCGAATCAGGAGCTACTATAATATTTACCGCACTTCCATCCGCTGCTGGCGCTTGATATCCATTGTCTTCCACGGCAAAACCTTTCGTTGGTAATTCATCCCCAACAGGTGGAGTTAATTTAAAGGACTTACCTTCAGCATTCGTTAAGGTATCCGTTAATGGGTTAAATCCTAAATTTCCTGCAATTGCTAATGCGGCTACCATTTCAGGGCTGGTAACAAATGCATGGGTATTCGGATTACCATCTGCACGTTTTGAGAAGTTTCGGTTGAACGAATGAACAATCGTGTTCTTTTCTTGCTTTTCAGCACCTTCACGATCCCATTGTCCAATACAAGGACCACATGCATTGGTAAATACTTTGGTTCCCATTTTCTCGAAATCAGCGAGAATTCCATCGCGTTCAGCCGTGAATCGAACTTGTTCTGATCCTGGGTTGATTCCAAATTCTGCTTTTGGGGTGATGCCGTTCGCTACAGCTTGTTTAACTACAGAGGCGGCCCGTGCTAAATCTTCGTAAGAAGAGTTAGTACAAGAACCAATCAATCCCCATTCTACATCCATGGGCCAACCATTTTTTTCTGCTTCCTCGCGCATTTTAGATACTGGCGTTCCACGGTCTGGAGTAAATGGACCATTGATGTGTGGCTCTAATTCAGATAGATTGATTTCTATGATTTGATCAAAATAAGCTTTGGGGTTTTCATATACTTCAGCATCACCGGTCAAATGTTCTGCGATAACATCTGCTGCATCAACAACATCTTGACGACCGGTAGCAATTAAATACCTGCGCATGGAGTCGTCATAACCAAACGTTGACGTGGTGGCACCAATTTCAGCCCCCATATTACAAATGGTTCCTTTTCCAGTACAAGATAAGGCTTGTGCACCTTCTCCAAAGTACTCAACGATGCACCCGGTACCTCCTTTAACTGTCAAAATATCTGCAACTTTTAGAATTACATCTTTGGCAGATGTCCATCCATTTAACTTCCCAGTTAATTTAATCCCAATTAACTTCGGGAATTTTAATTCCCAAGCCATTCCAGCCATAACATCAACAGCATCTGCTCCACCAACACCAATCGCTACCATTCCAAGTCCTCCTGCATTTACAGTGTGAGAATCCGTACCAATCATCATTCCCCCTGGAAATGCATAGTTTTCTAGGACCACTTGGTGAATAATACCAGCGCCTGGTTTCCAAAATCCGATTCCGTATTTATTTGAAATAGAGGATAAAAAGTTAAAGACCTCATTGTTTTGATTTAATGAATCTTGTAAATCTTTACTTGCTCCAACTCTCGCTTGAATTAAATGGTCCGCATGCACTGTGGAAGGTACCGCAACGCGTTTTTTGCCAGCTTGCATGAATTGTAATAGTGCCATTTGTGCCGTGGCATCTTGCATAGCCACGCGATCAGGTGCGAAATCCACATATGATTTTCCCCTTTCAAAGGCTGATGTGGCCTTCTCATCCCACAAGTGCGCATAAAGTATTTTTTCCGTTAGGGTTAACGGTTTGTTAAGCACTTGTCTAGCTGCATTAATACGTTCTGGGTAATTTGCATATACCCGTTTAATCATGTCAATATCGAAAACCATAGTAAATTTTTTATTCCCGCAAAGCTACTCAATTATCCATAAATTTGCTACCGAAACGCTATGAAATCCTTCATTTTTTCACATTCAATTTTAATGTACTTTTGAGTAATGTTTGATAATCTTGTTGTTTTTGATCTTTCTACAGTGTTGGCAGGGCCTTCGGTAGCAACATTTTTCGCTGAACTGGGCGCAACGGTTACCAAGATTGAACATCCGAATCATGGTGACGTTACAAGAACATGGCGAATTCCCGGTGAAAATCAAGAGGTTACCAGTTATTTTTCAAGTATTAATTTCGGAAAACAATATATTACAAAGGACTTTAGCCAACCCAGTGACTATAGGTGGTTAATGGATGAACTGCCCCGGGTGGATGTGTTAATTATGAATTTTAAACCTTCTGATTACGAGAAGTTTAATCTCACAAAACAAATATTACTTTCGGTTAATCCGCGCCTAGTTATCGGCACAATTTCAGGTTTTGGCGATAATTCAGACCGTGTTGCTTATGATTTAATTCTACAAGCGGAATCCGGATTAATGTCAATAAACGGGGAGGCTGATAGTCCACCGCTCAAAATGCCCGTAGCATTTATTGATGTCCTTGCTGCGCATCAATTAAAAGAGGCACTTTTATTGGCCTTAATTAAGCTTGAAAAAACAGGGCAGGGGAGTTGGGTTAGTGTTTCACTTTATGATGCAGCAGTGTCTAGTTTAGTAAATCAAGCATCCGCCTTTTTAATGAATGGGTTTGTTCCAAAACGCATTGGCAGTTTACACCCTAATATTGCTCCTTATGGTGAGATTTTTAAAACTAAAGACCAAAAATTAGTCACCTTCGCGGTTGGATCAAACCGTCAGTTTAAGGCGCTTTGTTCCTTGCTCAACTGCGAATTACTTGCTGTAAATCCATCTTATTCAACGAATGAAGAACGTGTTAAGCATCGAGAACAGTTAAAACTCGAAATTGCACCTCATATCATGAAGTTTGACTCGAGCAGCCTATCTAATTTGGCTTTAGAACATCATATTCCGTTTGGGATTATAAAATCTATGGATGAAGTCTTCTCAACCACAGCAGCAAACGACTTGATTCGTGAAGAAACTCAAGGAACAACAAGTACTAAACGGGTTACCCAACTGGCATTTAAATGGAAATAAGAACACCAATAAATACGGATGAATGGAGTCAGTATTATGACTTAAGGTATCGCGTACTAAGGCAGCCTTGGAATCAGCCTGTAGGTTCTGAACGTGATGCCTTAGAAGATCAAGCAAAGCATTTTGCTGCATTTGAAGAAGCCAACCTTATAGGCGTGGGACGTTTAGATCATGTGGAAGCTCGTATTTATCAAATTAGATTTATGGCAGTTGAACCTGGTTGTCAATCCAAGGGCATAGGGGCAAGTTTAATGAAAGCCATAGAAATGGATGCATGGAATTCAGGTGCGGTTGAGATTATCTTGCATGCTCGGGAGCAAGCGCTGGGATTTTATCAGAAACTGGGTTATGCTCTCGTTGAACCGTCACATTTACTTTTTGGTGAAATTCAACATTTTTTAATGAAAAAGAAAAAGGGATAGCCGTTGCCATCCCTTTTTCCAACCCTAAACCTAACTATTACAGTACCACAATCCGTTGCGTACCTGCAATTCCTTCTTTATTGAATAAATTCACATAATAAGTTCCTGAACTCAATTCATTAATTTCAATTGAATTAAGTCCGTTGATTTCTTTGTCATAAACAACTCGACCGTTGTTATCAATTACCATGAGTTGCACCATTTCTTCATTCCACTGTACCGTTGCATTTCCCATGCTAGGATTTGGGAAAATCGTCATGTTAATTGCATGTTCTTCTGTTATACTGTTTGTTTGATTATTCAAAACAATTACTTCTAAACTATTCATACATCCGTTCCCATCAACTACTGTTACTTCATATGTTCCAGCGGTTAGATTCGTTTGGTCTTCGGTATTTACACCATTAGACCATAGGGTAGCGTAGGATGGAACACCACCAGTAATCGTTAAATCAATCGAACCGTCATTACCTTGTACTTCATCAGTTACCGTAGCATTTATTGTAATCTCAGTAGGCTGAGAAATGGTATAGCTACTGTATGAAATACATCCATTCGCATCAACTACAGTTAATCGGTAGGTTCCAGCATCAAGGTTAGTTAAATCTTGCGTAGTTGCACCGTTATCCCAGGCATAAGTAAACATAGGATTTCCTTGAAGTACACTCACATCGATTGCTCCATTGGCTTGACCGAAACACTGAATTTGAGTCACAATGCCATTCACTTGAACGGCTACTGGAGCATTCACTGTAAACGTGGTATCTGAACTACAGCCAATTGCATCTACCAAGGTTACGGTATATGTTCCCGTTTCTATTCCCGTATTTTGAATTCCTACCATACCATTAGACCATGTTACAGATACATTTCCCGTTACATTTCCTGGGTTAAGGCTAACGGTTGAAGAGGTGCTAGCACAAGTTCCTTGAACATTCACATTAAAAATCGCTTCGTGAACAAAGGTTTGAGCGAATAAGACTGCTGCTGCTGCGTTTAAACGCCCGCTACCAATTTTTCCTGCATATAATGGATTCAATGCATCAATATTGGTCGATGTGTTTTTAAGTATGGTTTCAAGGTCAACATTTCCTAGGCAAGGATTTACAGCTAACATAAGAGCAACAGTTCCTGTAACATAGGGAGCAGCGTAAGACGTACCAGAACTATTTAAATACCATCCGTCCATTGGTGCGATGGCAACATTGTATCCTGGTGCAGAAAGGTCTACCATTTGATTGTGCTGATGTGTTGATAACGGATCACCACTTACTTGTTCGTGGTTGTCCATTGAGCCAATACTTGTTACAGCAAATACATGAGCGTATGCAGCTGGATATACAAGCGCATCGGGCGAACTGCAGGTATTTCCGTTTCCGGCAGCAGCAATAATGAAGGTACCATTATTGTATACTTCTGTCATTACATCTTGTTCATATTGATTGTAAAAGCACCCAGAAGTCCAGCTTAAATTGAGTACTCTGATTCCACTGTAGGTAGCAACTAGTAATTGATTATAATTCATTTGATAGAATGCTATAGAAGAATTGAATCCAATCGAGCTTAACCCAATGTTGTTGTTTGTGTTTCCCGCTGCAATTGCACAAACCGCATTTCCGTGTGTTGGTGTAGCTAAATTACTCGCATCATAGGAAACAATTTTTCCGGCTAACTCCTCATGCGCTGGATTTACATTTTGATCACTTATACCGATGATGAAACTCGCATTCCCTTGAGTGATATCCCATGCCCCTTCAGCATTTATTAAATCCAAAGCATAGTTGTTCGCAAGGCCTAGATTGTAGTCATTCGGTGTGTAAAGAACTTGGTAGTTCGGTGCCGCTTCAATTCCTGAAATAACTGCTACCGATTTTAAGGAGTTCATTAACACCTCTTCAGCGCATGCACATTCGATTTCATAAACGCGTTGAAGTTTTTCTTGCTTAGAATCAGGTAATGCTTGTGAAATGTTGGTGATTGATATTGCAGCAATCGTAGAATTTAACGCGTTGTCGGTTGAGCTCAGTTGACCGTTAGTAGCACGCGTTGGGATGGCAGCATTGTCGTTGATTTGAGCCCAAACTTTGGATACTTGTCCAATTGAAACCGTAGTTAAACTTCCAAGGATTATAACTAAAAGGAATGCTGCTGTTTTCATATGCTTTGGTGTTAGCGTTGTTTGCTAGACCAAAGGTGAGTATATATAAAGTCGTAAAATTCAGTTAATAGGTTTGCTAGAAGTAAAATACACGTACATACAGACGCTCAACTACGTAGTTATTGGATAGGCTCTACGTAGTTTTACGTAGTTCGATGGATTTTCTAACCATTGAGTGTACGTACGAGATGGGTAGATTCTGAATGAATCTTTTTAGATTTTGTTTTCCCTGGTTTTGAAACTTTTACTTTAAACCATGTTGCTTTTGCATGGGAAGCATCCAATTCAACAAGGACATAACCATGATATCGCAGGTTAACAAAGTCCAATGCGGGATTAAGGGCCTTATTTCGAAGTTTGCGTTCAACAGATTTTGTCTTGCATGACGAATACCGTTCATTGTAATTAGCAGATGTTATACTAGGGGCTACCCATTCAACCCCAAGTGGTGTATTTTTATGCTCAAGTTTTAAGGCTATTGAAGAATGAATGTCACCTGTAAGAACAATTAGGTTATTTGATTGATATTTAGCAAGGCTGATTTTATGAAATTCATCGAATAATTGATTTCGTTCTTTTAAATACCCTTGCCAAGTATCCATGCTTTTTTTTATTCCGGCTACATTAGACGGAATTGTAATGCTAGAAAAGAGAACTTGATTACCAAGAATATTCAATGCGGCATCCGATTGCTTCATGGAGTTCACAAGCCATTCATGTTGTGCGCCTCCTAACATGCTGTTGACCCCCTCTAAATTTTCCCCTTCTTGTGTAGGCTGTTTTGTTCTTCCCTTAAGTCGTTCATCAAGCATGTATAAATTAGCTAAGGAGCCAAAGTTAAACTCCCGTTGTATTTCATATTGCGTATTATCGGTGATAGGTAACCATTCAAAATAAGCTTGTTGAGCAGCTAGTTTACGTTCATTCCAATCCCCGTCTTCTTCTTGGTGATTTTGTGCGCCTTGGCTGTATGCATCATTCGCTATCTCATGATCATCCCAAATGGAAATAAACGGTATGTTTTGATGAACTTTTTGAAGTTGTTCATCCAATCTATATTGGGCATAGCGAGATCGATAATCTTGAATTGTAAGTAATTCTTTGGCCGGTAGATGCTCGCGATTTAAGGACTTATCTTCGTAAACTCCTGGACCATATTCATAGATGTAGTCTCCGAGGTGTACTACAAAATCTAGCGTTGGGATATTGGCTATGGATTCATAAGCGTTGAAATACCCCCATTCATAATTACTACAACTTACCACAGCAAATCTTAAGTGGTCTGGATTCGTCCCAATCGTTTTTGTTCTTCCAATTACCGAGGTGTCTTCACCATAAATGAATCGGTAGAAATATTGTTTGTCTTGCGAAAGATTGGATGCATTGATTTTAACAGATAACCCTCGCGAAATCTCCACTTCGAATTGATATGTTCTGCCAATTTCTTTAAAATCTAGGTGTTCACTCACTTGACAACTCACCAAACGAAAGGGTTTCAGTTTAAATGGGTTTAGTGCGGTCCACAATACCACACCATGTTCCGTTGGGTCTCCTGAAGCAACTCCAAAAGGAAAAACACCGTTCGTTTTTAATTGGTTATTAATTTCGGGGCAATAAATTTCTTCTATCTGACCATAAAATCTTAAGCTGATGAATAAAATTACAACGATTGAAAAACGCATTTTTTAGTTAAAAATAAAGGTATTTATTGTACACCGACTTTTGAATCCTGAATTTCATTTAAATTTAAAGGAAATTTTAACCAATGAAACACAACCTACTACTTACTATGCTGCTGGCTTTTGTGTCATTTTATGCGCAAAACATTATTTGGCAAGATGATTTTGAAAATCCAGTAACATGGACCTTAAACACGTCTACCGGGTCAAACGGAATCGATGCGAATACTTGGGTAATTTCCGATTCAGAAGGAGGAGTCACTGCAGGTAATTGTGGGGTTGCTAGTAACGGTAATAAGACCTTGCACGTCGGATGCCAAGGGGCATGGTGCGTTGGCAATGGGGCTACGTATAATGCTGGTGATGGCGGCCTTGGATTTATTGATGCTACTACGAATAAACGTGCATTCACTAGTGCCAATATAAATACCACGAATACAGGAATTTTGAATTTATCCTTTGATTACGTAGGTGTTGGGCAGCCAGGAACCGATTTTGGAAATGTTGTATATAGTGTAGATGGTGGAAGTAATTGGTCTGTTTTGCAAGCTATAAATTCAGGGACTACCTGTGCCTCCGGACAAGGACTATGGAGTAGTGTTGTTGCCTTGTTGCCCGCTAGTTGTTCGAATATCTCCACCCTAAGAATTGGATTTGAATGGCATAACGATAATGACGGTGTAGGTTCGGATCCTTCCTTGGCAATCAATAACGTTAAAATAACCTCGCCGGTTCAACCTTCTGTGATTGCTTCTTACCTGATTTCTAGTAACGCACCTTGCTTAGGCGATTGCATTTCGATTACCAATACAAGTACCGGGTCAAATACGTTCGCATGGGACTTCGGGAACGGTCAAACGTCCACCTTGCAAAATCCCAATCCAACGTGCTATTATTTTCCGGGGATATACAACGTTCAGTTAGTTGCTTGTAATGGGGTTACCTGTGACACAAGCGTTATGGCAATAACGGTTCAACCACTTTTAACAGGTACCTTGAGTGTAACGAGCACAGGTCCTTACACATGGCCATTCAACGGTATGGTTTATACGTCCTCGGGGACATACGTTGATACTGCAGTGAATGCAAATGCGTGCGACAGCTTGGTTACTTTAACCCTAACTATTTTAACCGGCGGAATTAATGACTTATATGGGTTTTCTTCGAAAAAAATAGTCAAGATTACTGATTTGAGTGGCAGAGTAACAGTAAAGAGACCGGGTCAAATTCTTATATTGTATTTTGAGGATGGTACAATCGAAAGGGTTTGGATAGAGGAATAGTAAATACTTAAAAATGAGAAAATTATTAGTAGGGTTTTGTTTTGCATTGTTTTGTGTTTTAACAAATCAGGTTAGGGCTACACATATCTTGGGCGGAGAAATTTATTACGATTCCTTAGGTAACGGGTTTTATAAAGTGACATTTGAAATTTATAGAGATTGTAACAGTGCGACGGCCTATGACAATCCGCTAGTGTATACTATATTTAATGAAGATGGAACGTATTACTCAGAAGAGGTTGTTTCCTTATTCTCAAGTGCGATTTTACCCATTGTGTATGATGACCCGTGCGTAACTCCTCCAAATAATATCTGCGTTGAAAAAGGTATTTACATTGATACGATTCAGCTGCCATTTAATCCTTCAGGATATCATATATCGTATCAACGGTGTTGTTGGGCCAATAACATTGATAACATCGTGGATCCCGGAAATAATGGAATCACGTTAACAACCTTTATTCCTGGGACTTCATTAACACCAGTTTATAATCAAGGGGCAAGGTTTACAAATTATCCTCCGTTGGTTCTTTGCGCGCAAAATACCTTAATGTTTGACCATGTTGCTTTCGATCCAGATGGAGATTCGCTTACCTATGAGCTTGTGGATCCCTTACTCGGAGGAAGTATAGCTAATGTGATTCCCAACCCTGAATCACCTCCTCCATATGCAGGCGTTGCATGGAATCCTGGATTCTCCACCCTAGTTCCCTTTGGTGTGGGTTCGGCTATCACATTAAATGCCCAAACCGGCATGATGTCTTTCACCCCAAACAATATAGGTAATTTCGTGGCAGGGGTAAGAGTAAACGAGTTTAGAAACGGGGTATTAATAAATTCAAAAATTAGAACCTTTGCATTCAGGGTGGTGATTTGTCAAGTTGATATTCCAATATCTGTTAACATTACGGGCCCGCCACAGCTCGTTGAAGATTGCGGCGTTGCTGGATTTATTATATCAAGAACAGATACTACATCAAATTTAGTAGTCCAAATTGGATTAGGAGGAACAGCAGTAAATGGTGTAGATTATCCATTTATTGCTGATTCACTTACAATTCCGAACGGCGTTTTTTCGGATACAATAACAGTAGAAGCCTTAATCGATACATTAATTGAGTCCACGGAAACTGTTTATTTTAGTGTAATTGTTCCCAATCCATGCGATGGAACCTTCGACACCACATCGATTACGCTTAACTTAGTAGATTATCAGCCTTTACAACTTGTCGCGCTGGATTCTGTAAATGTTTGTGTCGGGGGAGGTGAAGTTCCTTGGCTTGGATGTTCTGCTAGTTTTGGATTACCACCATATCAATATAATTGGTCGCCAGGAGTTTTCCCAAATAATGACACCATTACCTTGTCCGTTGCCTTATTGGAGCCGAATCAGAACCTATTTTCTGTAGAGGTCCAGGATCAATGCGGGAAGACTGCTATTATAGATCCAATTGCTGTATTTAATCAATGTCCTTTGGAGGCTCCCAATGTGCTGACATTAAATGGTGATCAAACAAACGGGGTTTTTATAATTAAACATTTAGAAGACTACAACGCCGTGCAGTTAAGAGTGTATAATCGATGGGGGAATGTAGTTTATCAAAATGATGCATACCAAAACGATTGGTCTGGTATGGCAGACACCGGTAAAGAACTTTCC
>Ga0102920_1000161_pt1 | contig 16075 bp, 23 predicted proteins | sample Colrivmeta1568A3_FD_78204 | JGI IMG/M metagenome (GOLD analysis project Ga0102920, IMG submission 78204) | Estuarine microbial communities from the Columbia River estuary - metaG 1568A-3 | ecosystem: Environmental > Aquatic > Marine > Intertidal zone > Estuary | place: USA: Columbia River...
AATGGTTCAAGTCGGGTGTTGACCAAGCCCAAGCCATTGTGAACGGTGTTAACAGTGTCATAGAAAACACCGAGTTTCTATTGAAGTTTGCTGTCGACCCGGCCGGCGTCGCGGCTATCGGCGAACAGTTCAACAAAAACGTCGGCACCGTCATGGGTGGCGGCACCCCGCAGCTACAAACAAACCCATTCGGGCCAGTGCTTGGCAGCATTAACGCCAGCCCAAATATGGACGGCAGCCGGGTATCTAACGAGACAGCAAATGTAACCATAAACGTCAACGGCGGCGACCCAAACGCAGTAGTAAGCGCGCTACGCGCCTACATGCGGCAAAACGGGGCGGTACCCATAAAGATAACTAACCCGTAATGGCTTTACAGACTTACACCGTTTCCTACTCGCTCGCGTCGACACCCGGCACGATAGTTACTTTGTCTAACGTCGTCTCGTTTGCCATGAAATGCGGCAGAGAAAAACAACTAGACGACTACTCAGCAGACACCGCCCAGCTCGTAATCCGTTACCCGACCGGCTACGCCAGCCCAATAACAGGACTTGTACCCGGCTCACTTATTCGAGTCAAACACGACGCTTCTAACGAGTTTGTATATGCCGGCTATATCTCAGGCGTCAGCGTCAACTATGGCATACCGTACGCTGGCGGTGTTGGTAACGCCGACTTTATTAACATTTCTTGCGAGTCTTACTATGCGCGTTTTGGGCGGCTTCAAGGTTTTAACCAAGCAATCTCGGGCGGCACTTTTACAACGGTTGCAACTGACATTGGCACTTACAGCTCACTGACCATTACTCCACAAACCAACGCGGCAACCCAAGTGGTGTCGGCTTCTAACGTCGTAAACACTTATGGCGAATGGCTGTCACAGTACATACGCACTATTAACGGGCGAATGGCACAAGCAGCAGCTGTAATTGTTTACGGCCCAGGCGACATTGTCGCTTCTTCAGCATCGTTTTCTGATACCGCTAACGACGCCACAAACCAAGTTTACGACAACATAGAGTTTTCGGCGTTTGGCGACAACTACTACACGCAAGTCACCGTGACCCCGACGGCCGTGGCCGCCCAGACAGTGCAGAGCGGTTCCGCGCCGTACCGGTCGCTCAACTTCAACACGTTTAGCAGCTCGGTCGCTAATGCCCAAAACTTGGCTAATTTTATGTTGTCTCAATACTCGACAACGGACGTGCAAATATCGTCTATTTCTTGTTTATCTGAGGCACAAAACACGTTTAAGTTAAATAATATGGGCGTACCTACCGCGCTACTCATCGGTATGCAAGTGCCGATTAAGTTCCGTGGAACAACCTATTATGGCATTATTGAAGGTTACGCAATGACGGCAACGCCCGAGTCGTCAAGGTGGACTTATTACATTTCGGGCGCGTCGCTTAACTCGACACTCATTCTAAATGACACCGTTTTTGGCAAACTAGGAACAGGAAAACTCGGGTACTAATCATGGCTATTAAAACTTTTACTACTGGCGAAGTGTTGACCGCATCGGACACAAACACGTATCTAGCAAACAGCGGGCTTGTGTTTGTTAAGTCACAAGCAATTGTCGCAGGTTCAGCAACAACGGTAGTGACCAATGCTTTTTCAGCTACGTACGATAATTACAGAATACTTGTAACTGGTCTACAAATGAGCGCCTCACAAGGACTGGCTATCAAAATGGGTTCAACTGCTACGGGTTACTACGGAAACATGGTTTACGTACTCTTTAGCGGGACAGCTTGGACTTTTGTGCCACAAAATAATGCAGCATTTTGGTTCGGTGGTCTCACAGATGGTGGCGCACCAAGTACATCAAGCACATTTGATTTGATAGCCCCATTTCTTTCAGCCAAAACTCAAATGAATGGTGGCTATTATGGTCGAGGCTATTCCGGTACTTATGCAGGTTCATTAGAAAACACCACTAGTTACACCGACATTTCATTCTTCAATGACAGTTCGGGAACTTTAACTAGCGGAACCATCACCGTGTACGGCTATCGCAAACAGTAAGGAAAATTAATGGCACGACCTAACATTCAAATTGACGACGAAGTACGCGAAATGACAGAAGAAGAATACGCCGAACTACTTGCAAGTGGCTGGACTGAAGAAGGCACAAGTGATTTGGCGGGCTAGTTTTGTGGCGCTTTTGTTTGCGTCAATCCTCGTAGCTTGTGGCGACCGTGAGCGCGTCAACTGCCCGCGCACAAAAAACAAGGCATTGCGCGCCGAAACGTCTATAACCGTTGACACCGCCAGCCTTGGCAGCTCTCGACTACTGGCAGACAAATGCCCATAATCCCGCCACCGCGTCGTGAAGAACGCATGACAAGCGAGCAAATTAAAGCGCGCTTAATCTTTGTTGTCGCTTGCGCGCTGTCATTTACTTTTGTAATGGCCACCATGTCACTTATCTACGGACTGCTTTTTGTCACGCAGCCTATGGACGTTTCGGATAATGACAAGTCGGCTTGGGCCACGTTACAACCGTTGCTTTTATTCCTCACCGGCTCACTCGCTGGCCTACTCAGCGCCAACGGCCTAAAAGACAAACCGAAAGGCAAAACCGATGAATAACGACGACAAAAAAGGCCTACTAAAAATTGTGCGCGAAGCAGCTGCAAAACTCTTAACGCGCATCGCCGACATGATTAGCCGGCCATGAACTACACCGGCACCACCGACGGCGCAGCCTTAGGCAAACGCCCCGGCACCGAAAAGTTTGTAGACATTATTAAGAAAAAAGGCTTTACCAACCTTGGCACTTGGGCTGTACGTAACATGCGCGGTTCAGACCGTCTCAGCGTGCACGCGACCGCCAGAGCGGCGGACATTGGCTACAAAGACAAAGCCACAGCCGCCATGTGGGCAAACTGGTTAGTAGCAAACTACAAGGTATTGGGCATTGAAGAAGTCCACGACTACGCCGGCACCACCAAAAAAGGTTGCGAGAAATGGGGCCGCGGTTGGCGTTGTAACCGTGACGGCAAGCCCGGTTGGAAAGACTGGACAGAAACCGCGAACGGTGGCACGCCCGGTGGTTTGTGGTTACACGTTGAGTTAACCCCCGCCATGGCCGATGACCCACAAGCGTTTGTAGCAGCTTGGAAAAGCGTACCGCCACCAACACCGCCCGCTAAAACCGTTACACCATAAGGCTTTTAGCGCAAAGGCGCGCAAAGTCTCAATAAGCCCATTAAGGTTTTTACTTATCCCGACGGAAGGTAGAAACTATGAAACGACTACTTGGCGTACTCGCCGCAGCTGCACTACTGGTGCCGGCTACACAAACGAAAGCAGCGGTAGAACCCGACTGCCTACGCTTTACCGCTCTAGCTCTAGAGGTTGGTTGGGCTAAGCGCGAAATACCACGGCTCATGCAAATATGCAAACGCGAGTCTAAAGGCTTCGCCCGTGCTTGGAACCAGCGCGACCCATACACAGGCTCATACGGCATCATGCAGATAAACGGCAGCAACAAACGGTTTCTTGTCGAGTCTGGCATTGTGCGCAAAGCCATGACCGAACTATGGTCACCCCGCAAAAACCTTAAAGCCTCATTGGCATTATTTAAGCGCCACGGTTGGGCACCATGGAAAGGCAACAGCGCACCAAAAATTGTGGTACCGTACACCCGTTAGTTATTTTCAACCCGACTAGAAAAGAGACAACATGGTAAACCCGACCGACCATTTAGACCAAGCACTAGCAAACTTGTGGGCGAACACTCGACCCAAAGCCACCGACGTGCTAATCCGCAACCTGCGCGCACACGCCTACAGCTACGCAATGGACGATGCAGCATTATGCGAAGATTTACGCCAAGCCATCGGCCGGCTAGAACACCCCAGCGCGCTAGAACCACAGCCACGCAGCATTGTGGAGCGTTTAGACGACATCGTGCAAGAACTACACGACCTAGGCCATACGCAACTTGGTGGCGAAACCGACCAACTACTTATTGCTATAGACAACGCATTGCGCGGTGCAAAATGAGAACGGCACTAGGAGTTTTTGCGTTTGTTGGTGTCATGACAGTTTTTGGCTTGGTCACATTGTGGGCCGCCGACTGGATACAAAACTATGACGAAAGCGGCAGGTACGAATAATGGCTTTTGACCTTTCCGAGTACGTAGACGTCAAGACACGTCTCAAGCAGGCTCTTAAAGAGTTTCCGCAGCTGCGCATCGTCGAGCACCGACCAGAAATAACCCAAGTTGGTGACCAGTTGTTTATTGAGTGTTCGGTAACGGTGAGCCGCGACCCAGACGACCCGATACCAGTGACCGCCTACATTTTTGAGCCGTACCCAGGCAAAACCACGTTTACTAGAAACAGCGAGCAGGCCAACGGCGCTACCTCGGTACTTGGCAGAGCGCTTGGCTATCTCGGTTTTGGCATAGACAAGTCCATAGCCAGCAGCAACGAGGTTCTAGGCCGCCAACAGGCAAGCGAAGAAACCGACCGCAGCACCGTGGTTAGCATTGCGCGGCCAACACCAGTACTAGACGGGCCACGGTCTCAAGAAATAGGCAGCGCTCGACTATCAGCCCGCCAACAAACCGAGGCAAGCCAAGCAGCACCACGCGCACACACCCAGCCAGCCAACGGCGGCGGCGCGACACCAAACCAAATAAAAATGCTTACCCAAATGTGCGCGGAGCGTGGGCTAGATTTTGACCCCGAAACACCCATGACGTACTCAGAGGCAAAAGACATGTTCCTAAACATTAAGCCAATACCTAAAGTTAAATGACGCTGACCGTTGGCTCGCTATTTAGCGGAATTGGCGGCATAGACCTAGGCCTAGAACGTGCCGGCATGAACGTAATATGGCAATCAGAAATAGACCCGTTTGCATGCAAAGTATTAAAAAAACATTGGCCCGAGGTGCCAAACCATGGAGACATCAAAAAAATCAAATGGGACGAATGCGAGCGACCCGATGTTATTTGTGGTGGCTACCCATGCCAACCATTTAGCACCGCAGGAAACCGAAAAGGAAAAGACGACCCACGACACTTGTGGCCTTGGGTTCGGACAGCCATTAGCGAACTACGACCACAGTTTGCAATTATGGAAAACGTCCGAGGACATCTCTCTTTGGGGGGACTGCAAGTCATTGGAGAGCTTGCCGAAATCGGGTATGACGCAGAATGGCGCGTTATATCAGCAGCGAGCGTGGGAGCCAATCACAAACGAGAACGCATTATTATCGTGGCCTACCCCAACCACAGCGAACTGGGTGACATCAACAAGCGTAGAGTCAACGAGACAAGCGCTAGAAAACGGCGAAAAGTATTCGTCGCGGATAGTTCAGGCTGTAGCAATAGCAGAGCCTACGAGCACTGGTTACTTGAACCCGACGTGGGTCGAGTGGCTCATGGGGTTTCCAACCGGGTGGACAGACTTAGAGGATTAGGCAACGCAGTGGTACCACAAGTAGCAGAAATAGTAGGCAGACTAGTAATGAAAGCAGCAGAACAATGAGCAACATAGACCAAATGCCGGCTGAGCAAGCACTATGGGCATATTCAAGCATGTTGTACGACTCACGCCAGCAATGCGAAAGCCTTAGGCGCGAACTCAACATAGTCATAAATCAACTTATGGACTGCCAAGCTGACTACCAGCGTTTAGCAAAAGCATTAGAAAAGGCAACTAATGCCGAATAATTACGGACATATGACAGAAGCCCAATTCTTGAAGCAAGTAGTAGCAGTTGCTAAGTTGCGCGGCTGGTTGATTTACCACGCCAAGCCCGCACAAGTTGGCGAGCGTTGGGCCACCCATTTCCAAGGCGACGCTGGTTTCCCAGACCTTGTGCTGAGCCACCCCACGGGTGGCCTAGTGTTCGCAGAGCTAAAAGCCGGCCGTAACAAACAGTCCGACGCACAGCTGCGTTGGCAACGCTACCTACAAGAGGCAGAGTACGAATGCTATTGCTGGTACCCAAAAGACCTAGACGCCGTGATAGCAAGGCTTAGTGACATATGAGCAAAGTTCTGGTAACACTCGATTATGAAGAATTAGAGTATTGCGCCATTAGTGGTGCGCGGCGAAACATACGCGCCATGCAAAAAGACCGCAAACCCCGAGACAACACAAAGTACAGCGCACAAAACTGGTGGCAGTCCAACATCACTGGCGTCATCGGCGAGTACGCAGTAGCCAAGTCATTGGGTGAGCATTGGCAAGACCTAGAAGTAGACCGCGGCGGGTTTGACGTACTTAACTACCAAGTGCGCTCGACAGAACACACCAGCCCCAAACTTGCAGCGCGTCCAAACGATGACCTAAACCACATATACATTCTTGCCCAAGTCCATAAACACCGGGTACTAATCCACGGTTGGGCTACTGGTTACGAGATACAACAACTAGGCGCGCCCGAGTACGGCGCAATACGCCTACACCATGACATGCTTAACGACATGTCACTTCTACCGCACCCGACTATCTACACCGCACAAGTCCAAGAATGGGAAAGGCCCGACTACCAATGAGCAACATTGCAAAACCCCGCATGAGTGAAGCCGACCGTTTAGAGCTGCGCGCATTGTTCAGCCAACTCGCTGACCTGCAAGCCAACGAGATACTCGAAGAACTAGAGCACCAGCCACAACAAGCCAACGGTCTAAAGCAAGACCTATGGGGTCTACAAGCGCGTCTAGACGACATACACGCCGACGCCAACACGTAGGCCATGCTCGACAATTTAGGAATACTCACGGCCGCGTATGGGTTTGCACTATGCCGGCATAACACACGGAAACGTGGGTAGAGCGCCATGTCAATGAACTGGTGTGCAGCGTCTAAACGTCACAAATACGTATGGTGTCCGTCCTCAACTATGAAACAGCCGGCAGCCACAGCTACTTGCTGGAAGTGTGGGGGGACGTAGTGCACAAGACTCGACAACAGACCAGACAACAAGCCACGCAGTGGCGCGTTAGCCAAGCGATAGCGCGGGAGCAAACAACATGACAACAACACACAATGGTAAGCAACGGGCCACCAGCGAATTTAAGCGCAACAGAGCCAAACTCTTAGCCGATGAACCCGTGTGCCACTGGTGCGGCATAGCGCGAGCAACCGAGGCCGACCATTTATTGGAGAGCGACGCCGGCGGGACAAACGACATAACCAATCTTGTGGCCAGCTGCAAGCCTTGCAACGCTAGGCGCGGTCAGAGTTACAGAGTGCGGAAAGAGCGTGAGCAAAACGGTGTACTAGAACTGAACACGCAAAAAACCACGCAGAGTAATGGAAGTTTTTTTTCTGGAAGCGAACGGAAGCCCCCGCAAGTCCTAAATCCTCTATTTTTGGCGGAAACAAGCGAACTGGCGGTAACTGGCCACGACCAGCCCCGACTAGAGACGACCACTAACAGTGAGGCGCTATCGTTCGCGGCAGACATTGGGGATTTCTCAGAGAAGGTATTAGGCGTGTCATTGCAGCCTTGGCAGCTTCGAGTAATTGCCGGGCAAACCGAAATGAAACCCAACGGCGACTTTGTTAACCGTGTTTCGCTGGTGAGCGTTGCGCGACAGAACGGCAAGACAACTGCCATGGCCGCACTTATTGGCTGGTGGCTCTGCACCCAAGGCGGCAACCGTGGCAAACCCCAAACGGTCATTACATGCAGTCACCAACTCGACTTGTCTACCGCGCTATTTAAGTACCTCGCGCCCATTCTTGGTGCCAAGTTCAATGCCAAGATTTCGTGGTCATACGGCCGTATGAACCTAGAGATGCCAGACGGCAGCACATGGCTAGTCAGAGCTGCGACCCCACAAGCCGGCCACGGTTACAGTGCCGACCTTATTTGTGTTGACGAAGTGTGGTCAGTTTCCGAGGCCGCCATTGACGAAGGTTTGCTACCGTCCCAGCGCGCAAGAAAAAACCCGCTTATGTCTATGTGGTCAACTGCCGGCACACCCGAAAGTAAGGCCATGTTGCGTTGGCGCGAGCAAGGCATACGAGCTATTGACGCTGGCGACCACGGCCCGCTCTACTTTGCCGAATTTAGCCCCCCGAGCAACATAGACCCGATGAGTCCTAGCGCGTGGATTTACAGTAACCCCGCTCTTGGTTACACGCTCGACATGTCAGTTATTGAGGCTGAAGCCAAGGCACCAAACCGCAACGCGTTTCTACGCGGCTCGGTCAACACTTGGACTAGCTCACACTCGGGCTGGTTAGAAAACGGCCTTTGGGAAGCGTGCCTATATGAAGGCGAAGTACCAGCCGGCGGCGTACTCGCTATCGAGCAGTCCATTGACGAGGCACGGTACGTTGGCGTGCGCGCCGTGCGCGTAGAAAACACAACAGTAATAACTACCGCTTTTGACGTAGACAACATGGCCGAAATGTGGGCATGTGTTGAGCGCGAAGTAGAACGCAACCCGCAGCTGCGTATCGCCATTACGCCAGTCTTGGAAACTCACTGCCCGCCCAAGCATGAGCGCCGACGCACCATTGTTGGCTACCGTGAGCTCTTGAAATGGACTCTTGCCGTGCGCTCGCTCATTGTGGAAAACCGCATTGGTCAAACTGGCGAGAAACTACTTGCCGAACATGTCGAGCGCGCCGTAATGATTAAACACCAAGGCAGTGTGGCGCTTAGCTCTACCCGTTCGCCCGGGCCTATTGAGTTAGCCCGGTGCATGGTATGGGCCGCCGCTTTAGAGTCGCGCCCCAGCTCTAGCGGCAAGCCTTTACTTGTTATTTCTAGGTAGTACACTCGCTGGTGGACGGCCTCGCATTTCGTCGGGATTTGCGAGGTTATCCACAACTCGCGCACAAAAGAATGGCACAATAAACCCATGGCTTTATTTGGACGTAACAAAGTTGCTGCACTCGGCACGTCAGTAGACCCCGAGATTAAAGCCGCTGTAGGTTATGGCACCGGTAGCAATGCTGGCGCGTCGCAAATAAATAATTTCTATGCGTACACCAATGGCGAAATGCGACAAATTGCTATGCGCGTACCTACGATTAGCCGCGCTCGTGACCTTATGGCCAGCGTCATTGGTTGTCTAAAACTTGAAATGTACCGCGACATTTGGAACGGCGAAGAATTAGAAAAAGTACCGCTAGCTCCCCGCGCATGGCTAAACCGTATAGACCCAAACGTCACAAATAACTTTATTCTAAGTTGGACATTTGACGACCTTTTCATGTGGGGTAGAGCGTTTTGGTACATAAAATCTCGCACCGCCGACGGATACCCCGCATCATTTGAGCGCCTGCCAGCTGCAATGGTCACCACCCAAGACCAAGCCGGCCCCGTGTGGTTTGGGCCGTCTAATCAAGTTTTCTTTTCGGGTTTGCCTATCGAGTCCGAAAACCTAGTGCAGTTTCTTAGCCCGGTACAAGGTTTGCTTTACACGTCAAGCGAAGCAATTACGACCAGTTTGAGGCTGGAAGCCGCAGCACGGAGGAATGCTGAAAGCGCGATACCGGCCGGCGTTTTGCGGCAAATTTCTGGGGAGCCTTTAAGCGGGCAAGAGCTTGCCGACTTGGCGAGTCTTTTCAACGCGGCAAGAATGACCAACCAGACGGCGGCACTTTCGGAGTCTCTAACATACGAGGCCACCACGGCAACACCGGACAAAATGATGCTGGTTGAGTCTCGCGACTTCCAAGCTCGTGAATTGTGCAGAGCCGCAAATATCCCCAATTACCTCGCTGGAATCGACCAAGGCTCATACCAATACACCACGTCGGCAGGCGCTCGCGCCGACCTTTACCTATTTGGTGCCAAGGCTTTTATTGACTGCATTTCAGAAACCTTGTCTAGCGACAACATACTGCCACATGGCACGTACGTTATGTTTGACGTAGAGGAATACCTAAGTGAGTCCTACATGAGCGACTCTAAAGTAGAAACAGAAACAACAATAGAAACCCCGAGGTACGCAAATGATTAGGTTTACCCCCAGCTCTTTTACTGTAGAAGCCGCAAAAGGCGAAAACGGCAAACGCACAATTTACGGTTTAGCCGCGCCATATAACGTGGCCGCACGTACCAGTACCGGGCAAGAAGTACTTTTTATGCCGGGTAGTTTGCCAGTTGACGGCCCCGCGCCAAAACTTATGCAGTACCACGACTCGACAAAGCCCATTGGCATTGTGACCGAGCGCGTAGAAACACCCGAAGGCGTCATGTTTGCAGCGCGTATTTCAGCCACTCGCGCTGGCGACGAAAGTCTCACACTCGCACAAGACGGCGTGCTTGACTCGGTCTCAGTTGGGGCAACCCCGACAGAGTGGACAATGGTAGACGGCGTTATGCACGTAACTGCCGCTATCTGGTCAGAGTTAAGCATGGTTTCCGAAGGCGCGTTTGCCGATGCGAAAATCCACCAAATTGCTGCGCAGTCTGATATAACATCAGTAGAGACGGAACCCGACACCGACGAGAACGAAACCGAAGAAGAAACCACAGAAACCCAAGAGGAGTTAACCGTGTCGGAAAACCAAGCACCAGTAGTAGAGGCATCAACACCTACAGCTCCTTTGTGGGCAACTGCTAAACCACAATTTAAGTTGCCAGCACCTAGCGAATACATTGCAGCAATGGCAGCAGGCGGCAGCGTTTTTGCTGAGATGAATGCACGCATTCACGCAGCTGCGCCAAACATCACCACCGCCGATACACCCGGTATCTTGCCCGAAATCATTACGGGCAGCGTTTACGATGGGCTTAATCCTATCCGCCCGTTTGTATCTGCTATCGGTACAAAAGCAATGCCAACCGCTGGCGCAACTTTCCGCCGGCCAAAAATTACGGTACGTCCAACAGTTACAGAGCAGCCAACCGGCCAGCTCAACGCGCTCGACCCATCAACTGTCACCGTGTCAAATACGGATATCAGCAAGCTCACGTTTGGAACATATGTCACCGTGTCCGAACAAGACTTGGACTGGTCAGACCCCGCTTCAATCAATATCATTTTAGAACAATTATCAATCGCCTACGGACAGGCCACGGATAACTACGCAGTAGACCAGTTGGTAGCACAAACCACACAAACCGAAACGCTGGCCAGTTTCTCGGGCCAAGACATCGTCGAGGCCGTTTACGGTGCAGCGTTTCAAATCTCAAACACCAGCAACTATTTGCCAACCCATTACGTCGTGTCACCCGTGACATGGGCAAAACTTGGTATGGCCGTAGACGGCGACAACCGCCCAGTGTTTCCATTTGTTGGCGCACCCGGACTTGGTGGCTACAACGCAGCCGGCACACAGTCTGCAACTTCATGGAACGGCAACCCATTGGGCTTGTCGCTTGTAGTTGACAAAAACATGTCTGGCGGAACCACGACCGGCACACTTTCCGGTGTAGTTGGTCACGCCGCTGGTGCAGCTGCGGGCTTCGAGTTCTACGAGCAGATGAAAGGCGCAATTTCAGTGGACGTGCCAAGCACGCTTGGCCGCACTATCGCATTCCGTGGTTACGCAGCTGTCTTTATGGCAGACGCAACCAAGTTTGTCAAGCTCGTAAACGCATAACCCGAAAGGCGGGCTACCGCCATGGCGGTTTACACAATTACGCACAAGCAAATCGCTGACAACTACGGCGTATTGCAACTGCTCACTAACGCGCTGGTACAACCCGGCGACAGCATCACAGTCGCGGCCGTTGACGCAACATTCAACGGTACGCGCACTGTCTATGCTTGCCCGCAGTTTTATTATTTAGGCGTAGACGAATACGGCGACCTGCTTTACAACTACGACTTGCCAATACAAAACCAAGTCTTGTTTAAGTTGACGGCGGCAGACGTCGAGCGCGGCCCAGCCACCGGCACGCTTACGTATGCGCCTACATGCACTTGGATTACAGCTGCAAACATTGAGGACTGGTTAGGCATTGGTACCGCGACCGTGGCCGATACAACATTCTTAACTCAGTGCGCGTCAGCTGCAAACGCTTTTGCGTTTCGCCGACGTCAAGAGTCCGGCTGGATAGATAGCCCAAGCACTGTCCCAAGTGGTGACGTAGCCTTAGGAACTATCCAATATGGGGGAATGTTATATAGACAGCGTGGCAGCATTGACTCCTTCGCTAGTTTTGGCGACGGTGGCGCGGTAACCGTTACAGGCCTCTCAGGCGTCATTAAACAACTGCTTGGCATTGACAGACCGCAAGTGGCCTAGCGCATGCCAGTGACCTTTACAGACCTCTTTAACGAGGCTCTAGACGACCTAGTAGCAACGCTCACCGCCGTTAGCGGTCTACAAGTGGTCAACGACCCGCGCAACCTTGTGCCGCCATGTGTATTTATTGACGCGCCAACATTCGAGGCGTTTAACTTCAACATAGTAAAAATGTTGTTCCCCGTGCGCTGCATCACTCTTGGCCCAAACAACCTAGACGCCCAACGCTCACTTATGAACCTTGCCGCCAAAGTTATTGGCGCTAAAGTTGGAGTGCAGGACGGCCGCCCAACCATCGCCATTATTGGCGGTGCTGAGTATCCGGCCTACGACTTGACCATAGCCATGCAGGCCCAAACCGGTTAGGAAAATATGTACATTGTTAACAGTCCCCGAGTCGGCGTAGTCGGCGAACCTTTCAACCCAGACGGCTACGACGTCGCCTACCTTTTGGCTGGCGGTTTCATTGTCGAGAAATCACACACTAAGCCCGCAAAATCTGCTAAAACAGAAGCAGAAGAAACACCCGAGGAGTAAACCCCATGGCAACCAGTACTTACCTATCAAATCCAAACGTGCTTTTTGGCGCTGTTGACTTGTCAGACCAGTGCACAAGCGTGCAACTTAACCAAACCATTGAGGCTTTAGAGTCCACTGCATTTGGTGGTACTGCCCGCGTTTACACTGCTGGCCTACAGGCAAACGAGTTAACTATCACAATGTTTGCAAGCTACGCAGCAAGCGAGTCTTGGATTACTCTTAGTACTTTGGTTGGTACACAAATTGCAAGCATTATTGTTTCACCAGCTGCGCCAACGGTACCCGGTACATACTCAGCCACAAACCCGGGCTTCACACTTGTTGGCGGATACCTTGAAACACTGCCAGTCATGAACGCGTCAATGGGCGAACTTGCCACTATGGATATCGTCATCACTGGTGGAGTACTCACCGTAGACGTAACCTGATAACAACTAACCCGAAAGGTAGCCCGACATGCAGTTAAGGCTAAAAGTACAACGACAAAACGAAGACGCCTACGAGGTAACCACTAACCTAGCTGTCATTGTCGCATGGGAAAGGCGCTTTAAGCGCCGCGCCAGTGACCTAGGCTCGGGCGTTGGCATGGAAGACTTAGCCTTCATGGCTTACGAGGCCAGCCAACGCTCCGGCATCATTGTGCCCGCATCGCTCGACGCGTTTATAAACACTATTGAGAACCTAGAAGTAGTGGACAGCGAGCCGGCAACTTTTACCGTGCCGGAACTATCCGGCGACAGTTAGCAGAGCTTTTATTACACACGGGCTGGTGGCCCCCAAGTGTAGACTTTGAGTTACCAGACTTAGCCACCGTTATAGATGTACTTGAAAGGCAGCGTAAACAAAATGCCCGCTGACGCGTCTTACAAGGTTTACGGTATCCAAGAGGCTTTAGCGGAAATTAACAAAGTTGACCGCGTTTTACGCCGGCAGATTACTAAAGACATTCAATCTGGCGCTGGCACCAAACTTGTGACTGCGGCCCGCTCGTTTATTCCGACGGCTAGCCCGCTTTCGCGCATGGTGAATGGCAACATGATTAAAGGCCGCGACGGTACCGGGTGGAAACGTGAGCGCGTCCTAGCTGGCATACGTACCGTGGTTGGCAAACGTGGTCAGCGTGCACGCACTGTAAGGTTCTCTAACGGCCGTACAGCCGATTTTAAGGCGACGCAATACCAGTTGCTTGTACTACAGCAAAAGGACGTTGCCGGGGCTATCTGGGACCATGCAGGCATCAGAGGCGGCGGCCAGTTTGTTGCCAACCTTGAAGCTGAAGGCGAGACCGTCGGCCCACGTACCGCACCCCGCGCTCTTGAACCCGCAGCCAACAGCGTGTTACCAGCCGTCGAGGACGAGGTAGGCAAGATAGTTGCTCAGGTTATGACTATTGTTAACCGTAATCTTGTTACGACTAGGACGCGCTAACCATGGCTATTAACATTCCGATTATTTCAAGCCTGAACACTAAAGGTTTTGACGCAGCCAAAAAAGAGTTTGCCAGCCTGCAAGGTTTTGGTGCCAAGAGCGGGTTTCTGTTACAAAAAGCCATGTTGCCCGCAGCTGGCGCGGTTACTGCACTTGCCGGCGGTCTCGGTATGGCAGCCAAGGCAGCAGCAGCAGACGAAAAAAGCGCAAACCTTTTAGCCCAACAGTTAAAACGCACACTTGGCGCTAACGATGAAGTAACGGCCAGCATGGCTAGGTTCGTAGACCAAACCCAATTAGCCACAAACGTAACCGACGACGAACTTAGACCGGCTTTAGCGGGTTTGGTGAGGTTCACAAAAGACGCTCAAAAAGCCCAGGACCTTTTAACTTTAAGTGTCGACACGGCAATAGCAACCGGTAAAGATTTAACCGCTGTCAGCACCGCTATTGGGCGTGCGTACGACGGCAATTTTACGAGCTTAAAGAAGTTGGGTATCCCGCTCGACGACAACATAATTAAAACTAAAGATTTTGCGGCAGCACAAAAAGCGTTAACGGAACAATTCGGGGGCGCGGCAGCTGCAAACATGAACACTTTTGCAGGCCGCCTAAAGAACGTCAAAATACGTTTTGACGAGTTCGTAGAAACTATCGGCTACAAAGTGTTACCCATTGTTGACTCTTTACTACGGAATGTCACAAAACTGGTGGACATTTACGGCCAAAAAGGTTTAGGCGGCGTACTTAGTTCAATCAAAGACAATTTCCTAAAAGCAACAACCAGTGCAGACGGGCAAGTAACAACACAAGGCAAGCTCTATAACGGGCTGGTACGCACACGTAACATGTTTACCCGGTTAGGAAACGGCCTTAAAGAGTTCGCTAACGACGTGTCTTGGGGTAAGACTAATTTTCGTATAACAGAATTAAAGAAAACTATTGGCCCAGACCTCGCTAAGGCGATAGATTTTTCAGTTAACTCAATGCGCGAAATGGCTAAGGCCATGAACCTTGTTTCTGTCATGGGGCCAGTCGCTTCACGTAACCTAAGCGAGTTTCGCAAATACGCGCTTGACATGGCACCAGTCCTAGCCCAAGAACGCCTAGACAAAATGGCGGCAGCTGAAGAAGCCGCCGGCAAGGCCGCCACGGCAGCCGGCATCGCAAACGATAAAGCCAAAGAAAAAGCGGCAGCGCATACCGCAAAACTTAAACGGCAAGCAGAGGCAGCAAAAGAGGCAGCAAAAGCACTTGCGGAAGATTACGCCCGCGCATTAGAAGACGCAGCACAGCTAGTTAAAGATAAGTTTGCGCCCGCGCTTATGCGCGCTAATGAGCAACTGACCAAGGCAACCGACACCTACAACGACTTCTATAACGCGACCCGAGATGTGGTGCGCGGCATATTTAACGTTGGCGATGCTTGGACTACAGCAGCCGACAGCAAAGGCGCAAAAACATTCTTTGGTGTACTCGACGAGCAAGCCGCCAAGGCTGGCAAACTTTCAACCGGCATAGAACAACTTATCGCAGCCGGGCTAGACGACCCCGCACTCTTGAAGTCCATTCTTGACTCTGGGGCAGACGTAGGCCTAGAGATAATCAACGGGCTACTTGCCGGCGGTAAAGCGTCCATAGACCGCCTGAAAGGCATTTCTACAACTATTAACGCAGCTGCGGACAGTGTCGCAAAGTTGACTGCCGATAAATGGTTCAAGTCTGGTGTTGACCAAGCCCAAGCCATAGTTAACGGCGTTAATAGTGTCATAGAAAACACAGAGTTTTTGCTTAAGTTTGCGGTAGACCCCGCCAGCGCCGCGGCTCTCGGCGAACAGTTCAACAAAAACGTTGGCACCGTCATGGGTGGCGGCACCCCGCAGCTACAAACAAACCCATTCGGGCCAGTGCT
>Ga0102920_1000166_pt1 | contig 15849 bp, 16 predicted proteins | sample Colrivmeta1568A3_FD_78204 | JGI IMG/M metagenome (GOLD analysis project Ga0102920, IMG submission 78204) | Estuarine microbial communities from the Columbia River estuary - metaG 1568A-3 | ecosystem: Environmental > Aquatic > Marine > Intertidal zone > Estuary | place: USA: Columbia River...
CCGATGGAAAGAAGATCCTGTTTTGCAGCAACCGGAACAACGGAGGCACCCGGGATACCAATGTGTTCGTGGCGGATTGGGTGGAGTAGCTTAGTTCCAAGTTCTGCGTTCAGGTTGAGATTGGCAAGGGTTTAACACCCAATAAGCGATAATAGTCGTTGGGAGGGCAATCTTTGCCGCGTCTTAAAATCAACCGATGCATCGATCTTTTCAGTGTATTTTTTTTCTGCTTTTTTCTAGTTCTGTACTGATGGCGCAGCCGCTTAAAGAGGCACCGGCCAGGCTTTCCATTTTTGTAGATTGTTCCAATACCTGGTGTGACATGACCTTCCTTCGATCGGAGATCAAGGGGGTCAATTTTACGTTGGACAACCAGGCTGCCGATGTACATATATTGATCACCAGTCTGACTACCGGTAGCGGAGGGAGTCAGTTTCAATTGATATTTTATGGTCAGCATGTATTTGAGGGTCGTACAGACACCCTGGCTTTCGATGTAGACCGAAATGCAACGGAAGTTGAAAGTCGTGATTTGCTCTTATTTTATTTGAAATCTGGTCTTGTGCCCTACGTCATTCGAACAGCAGTCCCTAGAACATTAAATCTCGACTTCCGGGAGCGTTATGATTCGACGCAAGGTCGGGATAGCAATGCGACCCAGAAAGATCCATGGGATTTCTGGATATTTCGGATCGGGACCAATGGCAACTTAAATGCAGATGCAGTTTACAAAAGCTATCGGTACAGCGCCAACCTTTCGGCCAATCGAACCACTGAGAAATGGAAGTATGGACTGTTTTTAAATGCTTCCAAAAATCAATCCTCTTTCAACTACGATGATGGTACGGGTGAAGTGAAATTTACGGTTGTAAATCATGATCTATCGTTGTATCATTATCTGGTTGGCAGCATCAATCAGCATTGGAGTTGGGCGTATGATGCCCGCATAAGTCAAAGTACTTTTTCGAATTACAAGTTGCGTACAGAGTTGAGTGCTGGTGTGGAGTATAACATCTTTCCCTACAAGCAAGTGAATAATAAGCTTTTTACCATCTCCTATTCGCTTACGGCCAAGGATCAGCGTTATTACGATTCCACGATTTATAATAAACTGCAAGAGCGTGTATTCACCCAGACCCTTCGTGCGAATATGACCATGAATCAAAAATGGGGCAACTTGTCTATCGGCTTGTATGGGGAACACTTTTTGAAGGATTGGAGTTTCTTCAACTTGGGCGTAAACGCCTACACGAACATTCGAATTACCGGTGGACTTTCCTTTTTTGTCGCTGCTTTTGGTGGTGTTACGCGCGACCAGGTCTTCTTGCCGAAGGGGAGCGCATCCCCGCAGGAGGTATTGGCGCGTCAACGTCAGTTGGCTTCGGGGTATAGCTATTATACCAGTTTTGGGATCAACTATCGATTCGGCTCCAAACTCAACAATTTTGTCAACCCTCGATTTGAGGGCGACAACCGCAACATGAACGTGAGTTTCTAACGTCTTTGATCTGTGTGGAGGTCGTATATTTGGGGTATACCAAAATCTGCCACATGAGTACCGGTCTTTTACATCTCCATAGTTTGTTGCGTTGGGTCATCTTGATCTTGATGCTTGTGTCGTTGTATCAAACCTTTGTAAAAAGCGATAAAATCAAATCTTCGAGTCTGTGGCTCATGATCGCTTCGCACGTGATGTTATTGATCGGTTTATATCAGACGATTCTGGGCCGATACGGTTGGACAAACGTGCCGGAAGGGACTTCGGTAATGAAAGATGGATTCTTTCGTTTCTATTTAGTCGAGCACCCAACGCTCATGATCACGAGTGTGGTGCTGATCACGTTGGCCCGCCGTAAATCAAAGGACTTGAATTACCGCTCTGTCAAAACATTGTTGTTGATCTCTTTGGTGTTGATCTTGGCAGCGGTGCCATGGCCTTTCCGCGATGCGGCCATTGCGCGTCCATGGTTTCCAGGCATGTAAAAACTGGTTTAGGGTTGAGTGTTTAGGGTTTAGCAATACTCAACCTTGAACGTTCAAGTTCCAACCTCAACCCTCATCGCTCAACCCTCAACTTCTCGTCATGCCTCATTATTATACACTCGGTCAGATCCCGCACAAGCGGCATACGCAATTCCGCAAGCCGGATGGGGGATTGTACAGCGAGCAATTATTCTCTACCGAGGGATTCAGCAACGATTATTCGTTATTGTATCATTGTCACCCGCCCACACAGATCATTCGAACGGAGCCACAGGTCGATGTGTCGCCGGAAGTGGCCGAGGAAAAAATGTTGAAGCATCGGAGTTTGGAGGGTTTCAAGGTTCCGCCAACGGATGATTATCTGGAAAGTCGGGTACCGGTATTGGTCAATCAAGATTGCCACATCGTGCTGGCGGCGCCCAGAAAGAGTACGACCGATTATTTTTTCAAGAATACGGATGCGGATGAGTTGATCTTTGTGCACGAGGGGAGCGGGAAGGTGTGTACACCGTATGGTCAGTTGCCGTTTTCGTATGGCGATTACATCATGCTGCCGCGTGGTACGATCTACCAGATTCATTTTGATACACCCGACAATCGTTTATTCATTGTTGAGTCGTTCTCGCCGTTGCGCTATCCCAAGCGCTATATGAGCAAGTATGGACAATTGATGGAACATTCGCCGTATTGTGAGCGCGATATTCGTGCCCCGCAAGACCTGCAAACCTTTGATCAGTCGGGCGATTTTCTGATCCGTGCCAAGAAACAAGGCATGCTTTATGGGTTGCATTATGGTACGCATCCGTTTGATGTAATTGGTTGGGACGGATGTTGCTATCCGTATATTTTCTCCATTCACGATTTTGAGCCGATCACCGGGCGGGTACACATGCCGCCGCCGATCCACCAGACCTTTGAGGCCGAAGCCTTCGTGGTCTGTTCGTTTGTACCCCGGATGTATGATTATCATCCGCAGGGCATACCGGCTCCTTACAACCACAGCAACATTGATAGCGACGAGTTATTGTATTATGTGGCCGGGGAGTTCATGAGCCGAAAGCACGTCACCAAGGGGATGATCACGCTGCATCCGGCGGGCATTCCGCATGGTCCGCATCCGGGTGCGGTAGAAAAAAGCATCGGGGCTAAGGAAACCAAGGAATTGGCCGTTATGGTGGACACATTCAGGCCCCTGAAGCTGACCAAACAGGCCTTGGCGATTGAAAATCAGGACTATGTAATGAGCTGGGCCGAATAGGCCTGGGTTGATTGGATCGCTTGTTTTGCCCTGAAAATCAGGTTTTTATCCCCAGATTATTTTTTTTGGCCCCCCGTTACTTTTTTCGGGCCCTTGGGTGTATCTTTGCACCCCCAATTTTATATGTCCAAACAACCCCTGATCAAGCAAGATGGCATCATACTGGAAGCCCTTTCCAATGCCATGTTTCGAGTCAGGTTGGAAAATGGACATGAGATCTTGGCAACGATTTCTGGAAAAATGCGCATGCACTACATCCGGATCCTGCCTGGTGACAAAGTAGGGGTGGAATTGTCTCCGTACGACTTAACCCGTGGACGGATCAACTTCCGATACAAATAATTTAAACCGAAGGCGCACAAAAAAAGATTATGAAAGTAAGAGCCTCCATCAAGAAGCGCAGCGTCGATTGCAAAATCGTTCGTCGCAAAGGCAAACTGTACATCATCAACAAAAAGAACCCCCGCTTTAAGCAGCGTCAGGGTTGATCCAATCATTTATCTAACATCATCAAGCATAATTTATGGCTCGTATCGCCGGCGTTGATTTACCAAAGAATAAGAGAGGAGAAATAGGTTTGACCTACATCTTCGGAATCGGTCCTTCTATGGCCAAGTACATCTTGGACAAGAACAACATCGACCGCAGCAAGAAGGTCAATCAGTGGAACGATGAGGATCTGAATGCGATCCGTAGCACCATCACCGAAGAGTTGAAGGTGGAAGGTCAGTTGCGTTCGGAGGTGCAGATGAGCATCAAGCGTTTGCTCGATATCGCCTGCTACCGTGGTCTTCGCCATCGTAAGGGCTTGCCGGTTCGTGGTCAGCGTACCAAAACCAACAGCCGTACTCGGAAAGGAAAGCGTAAAACAGTTGCCGGTAAGAAGAAGGCAGCTAAGAAATAATGACGGCCCCCGGCCTTGTGTCGGGGATCGGACTTACTCTAAAAATCTGTTTTCGTTCCGGATCGCCTCGTAAGTCGGCGGGAGGAAAGCGAACAGTCCCGGTCTCGGCCGGTGAAACAAAACCTGTTGACTACCTAAAAAGAACAAATGGCCAAAGCACAACAACAGCAGCCCAGCGCCAAAGCAGCTGCAAAGAAACGAGTGGTAAAGGTGGACGCCTACGGAGACGCCCATATCTCAGCCACATTCAACAACATCATCGTCAGTCTGACCAACAAAAGTGGCCAGCTGATCTCTTGGAGCAGCGCCGGTAAAATGGGATTCCGCGGTTCTAAGAAGAATACACCTTATGCTGCTCAGATGGCTGCCGCCGATGCTGCGAAAACAGCGACGGATGCGGGCTTGAAGCGCGTGGATGTGTATGTTAAAGGTCCAGGTTCCGGTCGTGAGGGTGCGATTCGCTCGCTTTCTCAGAATGGAATTGAGATCGTGATGATTAAGGACGTGACGCCTATGCCACACAATGGCTGTCGTCCTCCGAAGAAACGTCGCGTGTAACCCGAGTGGCTTCGGCCGCTCACTGACATAGCCTGTCTGGTTTCATTTCAACAAAGGGCATCCGATTAATTTTTTCAAAGCTTTTTACGGATCGAGATGCCGGTTTCTAAAAAAGCTTAAATGAACAACAAACATGGCACGGTACAAAGGTCCAAAGACCAAGATCTCCCGCATTTTCGGGGAGCCCATTCTGGGAAATGGAAAATGGCTGGGGAAGAACAGCAATCCTCCCGGTCAACACGGGGAAAAGCGTAAGCGCAAAACCCTGGGTGAATTCGCGTTGCAATTGCGCGAAAAGCAAAAAGCTAAGTATACCTACGGGGTACTGGAGCGTCAATTCCGTAAAACATTTGAAGAAGCTGCTCGTCGCAAGGGAGCAACCGGTGAGAACCTGATCAAGTTGCTCGAGGCTCGTCTCGACAATGCGATCTTCCGCATGGGTATCGCCCCTTCTCGTCCTGCTGCTCGTCAGCTGGTCAGCCACAAACACATCGAGGTGAACGGAGAGGTGGTCAACGTACCTTCTTTCTCCCTGAAGCCCGGAGATGTGGTGATGGTTAAAGAAGGAAGCCGCGAACGTTCCAGCATTCAGAGCATGGTTCGTGCCAAGAATCCCAAGTTTAGCTGGGTGGATTGGAGCGAGACCGAGTTCAAAGGAACCTTCTTGGCCTATCCGGAGCGCGACGCGGTACCGGAAACCATCAAAGAACAGCTCATCGTCGAGTTGTACTCCAAATAATTGATGGAGCCTGAATTCAACCCCTCTTCCCAAACTCAAACGGAAAAAACATGGCAATCCTGAATTTTCAAAAACCCGATAAGATCATCCTGCAGAAAGCGACTGATTTCGAAGCTCAATTCGAATTCCGTCCGCTGGAGCCCGGATATGGTGTTACCATTGGTAATGCGCTGCGCCGCGTATTGCTGAACTCCCTCGAAGGCTATGCCATCGTGGGCGTGAAGATCGAAGGTGTTGAGCACGAATTCGCTACCCTGAAGGGTGTCAGCGAAGACGTGGTGGAGATCTTTCTGAATCTGAAGCAAGTGCGCTTCAAGAAGAAAGGAGATCACGACATCGCGCAAGACAAGATCAATCTGACCATCAAGAACAAGACTGAATTCAACGCCGGTATGATCGGTGATGCATCGGCTTCCTTCCAGGTCATGAACCCCGAATTGCTGATCTGTACGCTCGATAGCTCCTCTAAACTGGAGATCGAGTTGACCATCGGTAAAGGTCGTGGATACGTACCTGCTGAAGACAACAAAGTCAAGGATGCACCGACTGGATACATTCCCATCGATTCCATCTTCACGCCCATCAAGAACGTGAAGTACACGATCGAGAATACCCGTGTGGAGCAACGCACCGACTTCGAAAAACTTCTCATGGAAGTTTCTACCGATGGAACCATCCATCCGGAAGAAGCCGTGAAACAAGCTTCGCGCATTCTGATCCAGCACTTGATGATCATCACCGATGAGAACATCACCTTCGACAACAAAGAAGAGAAGAAAGAAGACCTGGTCGATGAGCAAACCCTCCAACTCCGCAAGGTGTTGAAGACTCCGCTGGAAGACCTGGACCTCTCCGTTCGCGCCTTCAACTGTCTGAAAGCCGCTAAGATCAACTCGCTGAGCGAGCTGGTACAATACGAGCAGGAAGACCTGATGAAGTTCCGCAACTTCGGACAGAAGTCTCTCTCCGAGATCGAGCAAGTGCTCACTGAGCGCGGCTTGCATTTCGGTATGGACTTGCCGAAGCTCGGTATCGATGTCAGCGAGATCTAAGTAAGCAAGTAGGCTGTAATTCCTGACACGGTACAGCCGAAATTTATAAACCCGTCAAACAAACAACATGCGTCACGGAGACAAAGTCAAAAACCTGAGCCGGACCAAAGCACACCGCGAGGCGTTGCTGAGCAACCTGGCCTGCCAACTGATCCAATACAAGCGGATCGTAACCACCACTGCTAAGGCCAAGGCCTTGCGCGTATACGTGGAGCCCCTGATCACCAAGGCCAAAGAGAACACCACGCATCAGCGTCGGGTGGTTTTCAGCTACCTGGGTGACAAAGAAGCCATCAAAGAACTGTTCGGAGCTGTCGCTGAGAAAGTAGGCGGCCGTCCCGGTGGTTATACCCGCATCATCAAATTGGGTGCTCGTCCCGGCGACAACGCCGAAACAGCCCTGATCGAATTGGTCGACTTCAACGAGATCTACGGAAAAGGTGCGGCAGAGGCCAAAGCCCCCGCCAAGAAAACCCGTCGTTCCGGTGCAGCCAAGAAGAAGGCAGAAACAGCTGCTCCTGAAGCACCTGCTGCCGATGCGGCTGAATAATCATTCGAAAAACATCAACGATCCCGACACCCTTGTGTCGGGATTTTTTATGCCCGGCTTGTCCGTGGTTGTTTATTTTTGACACTCAATTTCAATTATGCGCAACGTTTCCGTCGGACTCGTACAAATGAGCTGCTCCGCCTCTAGATCGGAGAATATGCAAAAAGCCATCGCAGGCATTCGCCAAGCTGCCGCACAAGGCGCGCAGATCGTCTGCTTACAAGAACTCTTTACGTCGCTCTATTTCTGCGACGTGGAAGATCACGACAATTTTCAACTGGCTGAACCGATTCCTGGTCCTTCCACGGAAGCACTTCAGCCACTGGCCAAAGAACTCAACGTAGTGATCATCGCTTCACTGTTTGAGAAACGCGCAGAAGGACTTTATCACAACACCACGGCGGTAATCGATGCGGATGGAAGCTATCTGGGCAAATACCGGAAAATGCACATTCCCGACGATCCGGCCTATTACGAGAAATTCTATTTCACGCCGGGTGATCTAGGTTATAAAGTTTGGAAGACGAAGTATGCCACGATTGGGGTACTGATCTGTTGGGATCAATGGTATCCGGAAGCAGCCCGCATTACAGCGCTCATGGGAGCCGAAATCTTGTTCTATCCCACAGCCATCGGTTGGGCCACCAGCCAGGAAGAGACGACCAACGTCGAGCAATACAATGCCTGGCAAACCATCCAACGCAGCCACGCCGTGGCCAATGGCGTGCATGTGGTCAGCGTGAATCGGGTCGGATTTGAGCAGAACGGCGCCATGAAATTCTGGGGCGGATCCTTCGTGTCTAATCCGTTTGGCACCGTGTTGTATCAAGGCTCCCACGATCAGGAAGAAACCAAGGTGTTGACGATCGACCTGGCCGATAGTGATCGTTACCGCACGCACTGGCCTTTCCTGCGCGATCGTCGTATTGATTCGTATCAGCCGATCACGAAGCGGTATTTGGATGAGCAATGAGAGATGAAGGTTGAAAGGTGAAGGATGAATAGAGGGTTGAGGGATGAGAGTTGAGCGTTGAGATTGTTTAGTGTTTAAAGTTTAATAGTTTGGAAAAGACACCAAGAGAGTTAGGCTATTTTTTTCCTGCTGAGTTTGCACCGCATCGGGCTACTTGGCTTAGTTGGCCGCATAAAGAAGCCTCCTGGCCCGGGAAGATCCATACGATCTTTCCGTCCTATGCCAAGTTCATCAAAGAACTCACGAAGGGCGAGCGGGTTTGCATCAACGTCGGGGATGAGGCGATGAAATCATTTGCTATCTCTTGTTTGGAAAAAGAATCGGTGGATCTTTCGCTGGTTGATTTCTTTTTTCATCCGACGAACGATGCTTGGTGTCGCGATCATGGTCCGGCTTTTCTTATAAACCCAAATGCCGATCAGAAAAAAGTGATTGTGGATTGGGGATACAATGCCTGGGGCAACAAATATCCGCCCTATGATCTGGATGATGTGATCCCGACCTTGATCGGGAAGGCATTCAACCTCCCGGTCTTCCATCCCGGCATCGTGATGGAAGGCGGCTCGGTAGAATTCAATGGAGCGGGTACGGTGATGACCTCTACGGCTTGTTTGTTGAATCCCAACCGCAATCCGCATCTCAATCAATCGCAGATCGAACAATACTTATGCGACTACTACGGCATGCAACAAGTGTTGTGGGTCGATGAGGGAATCGTAGGAGACGATACCGACGGACACATCGACGATACGGTACGGTTTGTCAATGAAGACACCGTGCTCACCGTGGTGGAGGAGAATAAGCAGGATGAGAACTATGAGCTGTTGCAACATAACCTGAAACAGCTTCAGCAGATGCGCTTGCTGAATGGCAAAGCACTCAACATCATTGAACTGCCGATGCCGGAAGAATTGGTCTATGAAGATCAACGCCTGCCTTGTTCCTATGCCAATTTTTACATTGCCAACAAGTCGGTCATTGTGCCCACCTTCCGAAGCGATCGGGATGAAAAAGCGCTTCGAATCATTCAAGAAGCATTTCCAACGCGGGATGTGATCGGCATCGATTCAACCGACATCATTTGGGGACTGGGCAGTTTTCATTGTCTATCCCAGCAAGAACCCTTGATCTGATTGCTCAGCGCTTCTCGCCGTGCTGACTGAGGTATTTTCCGACGATCTCCTCTACCTCACTCACGCGCAAGGCCGTTGCCGTCAATATCCAGGCCGTACCTGCCCAATTGATTCCCACTGTACTGCCCAACGACGGGGGATTGCCGGGGTAGGCTAGAAGCAGTCCCACCACCAGCATGACCAGCAAAAACGGAAACAGGGCCAAACGTGGATTGATTGAAATATTATTAATATGATTACTTTATTAGGCTCTGTTTTCATGATTTTCGGCCAACTTCCTTCAAAATCAATCGGATAGGGTGGGATAATGGATGTGGACATCTTTCCGGTTTCTAATTCCGTTTCGGATTAATTTTGCTCAATTTGTTTTTACCCAACCCATCAATTATGCCTACTTCAGCTCAACCTGCCGTGCTTTTACTCGCCGATGGAACCCTGGCCCGCGGATTTGCCTTTGGGGCGATCGGAACTACCACGGGTGAGATTTGTTTCAATACCGGGATGACGGGCTATCAAGAAGTGTTTACCGATCCCAGCTATTTCGGACAGATTCTGATTATGAACACGGCGCATGTGGGCAATTATGGGGTGAAAGAATCGGATGTGGAATCGGATTCGGTTAAGATCAACGGACTCATCGGTCGCAACCTCGAAGCGCAGTATTCTCGCAAAATGGCAGATGGCTCACTTGATGCTTATCTTAAGAGCAACAACGTGGTTTCTATCACCGGTGTAGATACCCGGGCCTTGGTGGAACACATTCGTCAGAAAGGTGCCATGAATTGCATCATCTCTTCGGAGACCACCGACATTGAAACTTTAAAAAAACAATTGGGAGCAGTGCCCGATATGGATGGACTGGAGTTGGCCTCTAAGGTCAGTACACAAGCAACTTATGTTTTAGGAGAAGATACCGGCGTTCGCATTGCCGTCATGGATTATGGTGTGAAAAAGAACATTCTCCAATGCATGGTGGAACGGGGTGCTCAGGTAAAAGTTTTTCCCGCTAAAACGCCCCTGTCAGAAGTGGAAGCGTATCAGCCGCATGGTTATTTCATCTCCAACGGTCCCGGTGATCCGGCTCCGATGGATTATGCGATCTCAACCGTGCGTACCCTGCTCGAAAAGAACAAGCCGCTGTTCGGTATTTGTCTTGGTCACCAATTACTGGCGTTGGCCAATGGCGTTTCTACTTTCAAGATGCATCATGGCCATCGCGGATTGAATCATCCGGTCAAGAATCTGATCACCGGTCGCTCCGAGATCACGACTCAGAACCATGGTTTCGGCGTCGATCCGGCTTCGATCGAAAAAGCCGATCACATCGAAGTGACACACGTGAACCTGAACGATCGTTCCATAGAAGGGATCCGCGTAAAAGGCAAGCCAGCCTTTTCGGTGCAATATCACCCCGAGGCAACGCCGGGACCGCACGATAGTCGCTACCTCTTCGATCAGTTTCTCGATATGGTTCGCGCCCACGCTTGATCGCTCAATCGTATATTCGAAGCATGAAGATCGCCATCCTCAACGGACCCAACCTGAATCTGCTCGGCAAGCGAGAGCCGGAGGTATATGGGCATCAAACCTTCGAAGACTATCTTACTTCCCTTCGGAGTCGATATCCTGAGGTTGACATCCAGTATTATCAGTCAAACGTAGAAGGAGAATTAATCAACGAGATTCAACGACAGGGTTTCGAAGCGGATGGAATTATTTTCAATCCGGGTGGTTACACACATACTTCGGTGGCGCTGCGCGATGCTGTTTCCGCCATTCCCGCTCCGGTAATCGAAGTGCACATCAGCAACGTGCATGCCCGCGAAGATTTTCGACAGATCTCCTACATCAGCGGTGTTGCCAAAGGCACGATCGCCGGCTTAGGACTACAGGGCTATGAATTGGCTTTGCTACATCTCAAGCAATCCCTTTCGCCATCGTCTTAATCTTCCTCTTCCCAGTTATTTCGTTTTTCTTTTTTGGGTGCCGGTTTCTTTTTCATCCAATCCGGGTCCTGTTTCAATTTTTGTACATCCTCCAATTTGGCAACGTACAAACTGCGTCCGTGTGTACCCAAAACGATCTCATTGTCGCGTGCTTGAATGGCGATGTCATGCACGGGAACTGATTTCGGTAGGCCGCTTCTCCAAGCCATAAAAGATTTTCCTCGATCGAAACTCACGTAAACTCCACCATCGGTTCCGACGTAGAGGATGTCCGGATTGGTCGGGTCTTCCCGCACCACATTGATCGGTTCCATCGGCAGGTCGCGAGAAATAGAATTCCATTTTTTTCCGTAATCGTCACTCACGTATAAGTAAGCGCCAAAATCATCGAATCGATAACCATTCAGACTGGCATAGACTCTTCCTTCCGAATGCTGGGAGGCCACTACGCGGCTTACCCAAAGTTGACGCGTGTTGAAGCCCGTGAAGGCCGGGGCTTTCTTTTTTACAACTGCCGGGGGCTCCTCATTCAGCTTTTCAAAACTATATCCGCCATCATAACTGCGATGCAAATTACCATCGTCCGTACCTACATAGATCAGTCCGAATCGCTTGGGTGATTCACTGATGGTGGTGATGGTTCCATAGGGTACATTGCCGGATACACGACCCTTGGTTAGATCCGCACTCATGGCGACCATTGTGTCCCCTTTGTTCAAGGAGCGATACAAACGATTGCTACCGTAATACAACACATCGGGTTGATGCTTGCTCAATAATATCGGCGTTTGCCAATTGAAGCGAAGGGGTTTGTCGCCCAATTCGTGCTGGGGCCGTATGTAGGTGGCTCCTTTCTTTTCCTTGTGATAACGGGCATAGACTCCGAATTGAGATCCGGAATAGATCGTTGCGTTGTCGCGCGGGTCGACTTGAGCCTGCATGCCATCGCCTCCATTGATCGAACGGAATCCATATTGACCGTTGTCGATCCAACCAATGTCTTCCTGATGATTCGACGGTCCCCACCAGCTGCCATTGTCTTGCAGCCCACCATATACATTGTAGGGCTTAGCCTCATCGACGGTGATCGCATAGTATTGTCCGACGGAGGGGGTGTTTGCTTTGAACCAATGATCTCCGTTGTCGTAGCTGATGTTGCAACCCCCGTCGTTGCCATTGATCAAGTGGCTATCGCGTTTGGGATTGATCCAAAGTGCATGGTGGTCTGCATGTACATTGCCTTTATCCATATTCCGGAAGGTTTTTCCTCCATCGGTAGAATATTGGGCGGAGAATCCGAGTATGAAGACCTTATCGGGATTGTAGGAAGAGGTATAGACCTTGGCAAAATAATAACCGTAGGTGTTGAAAATGCCAATCGGTTTGTCGTGCGTTTTTTTCCAATGCAATCCGCCGTCTTCGCTGCGGTAGACCTCGCAGCCGGCGATGCCGGTATTTTGGAATCCGTCGTCGCTATCCAGCCAATCCCACACGGCGGTAGGCGACAATTCACCGTTGGCGACTTTTTCCATAATGGACTTGGCATTCTGATTGCGGGGAAATCGATTTTTCTTCAAGAAGCTATCCAGTCGCGCTACGTTCAATTGGGTAAATTGGTCTTTCGTGAGATTTTTTAAGTCTGCTTTCTCGTAGGACGAATCTTTTTTCTCTTTAGCGGGTAAAGGCGTGTTGTTGTCAACAACGGCGTACACAATCTGTGGATTTTGTGGATATACGGTAATGCCGATCCGTCCGATCTTTTCTCCCTTCATGAATCCAGAGCCGGCGGCGCTGACCAAGTTCCAAGTTTGTCCGCCGTCTATGCTTTTGTAGATGCCACTACTGGATCCACTTTCTTCGAATTTCCAGGCTCGACGAACACGGTACCACATCGCGGCATACAGTTCGTTGGGTTGGTTGGGATTGATGTCGATGTCGACACAACCGGTGTTCTCGTCAACGAACAGGGTTTGCTTCCAGGTCTTTCCTCCATCGGTGGTTTTATAAACGCCACGTTCTTTGTTGGGGGAATACAAGTGACCCAGTACGGCTACCCAGGCTGTATTCGGGTCGGTGGGATGCAATTGAACTTTTCCGATGTGATGGGAATCTTCCAGACCGCGATAGTTCCAGGTCTTTCCATTGTCTTTTGTTTGATAGATACCCAATCCGGCATACGAAGACCGGCTGCTATTCACTTCGCCGGTACCCACCCAAATGATGCGCTCGGTTGTATTCCAATTCACGGCAATGTCACCGATGAAAAGTACATCGAGGCTGTCCATGATGGGCGTAAAACTTTGCCCGTTGTTGGTGGTATGCCAAAGACCGCCGGTGGCGTAGGCTACATAGAATTCAGTAGGGTCGTTTGGATTGGCATCGATATCGACCACGCGTCCACTCATGATAGTAGGGCCGATGTTTCGGAAGGGAACTTCATTCAACACCGATTTCCGTTCCAATTCAGCACGGCGAAGTTGGTTTTCATCGTGTCGCAAGGCTCCGTCGGTAGGTTTGGGCTGTGCATGCAAAGTATGCATCAGCAGGAACCCGATGAATAAGCAGGAAATTTGGAGGGATCTTAACAGGGAGGTAGGCATGGCGTTTGTTTTCGTTCGTACATTCGAAGTCTTCAAACTTACTAAATATGCGGTTGTTCCTAGGGGTGTTTCTTTGTTTGTTTATGCAGGCCAATGCTCAATGGAAATCCTTTGAGATCGGTCCTCGCGGTGACACCCTCAACCGATTGGATGGAAAAGGAGTCCGGCAGGGGCCTTGGTTTGTGTCTGTGCCTGATCTGCGTGGCGAACGCGGGTATGAAGAGCAGGGCGTTTTTTTGAATGGGAAGAAGGAGGGGGATTGGACGCGTTTTTCGCTGGAGGGGGTCAAGATTGCCGATGAACAATACCGTTGGGGGATGCTCAATGGGAAGCAAAAATATTATACTTATTTCGGCGGATTATCCCGGCTGGAAAGCTGGCGGGCCATTGATCCGTCCAATGCCTTTGATACTGTGATGGTTTATGATCTGCAAGATCCAGATAAGGTGATTGGACAGGTGGTGGTCAAGAATGAAGGCGTCGCGGTCAAGCACGGCACCTGGATCTATTACGATCCTCAGTCGGGCAAAGTAGAAGAGAAAGTAGAGTACGTAATGAATAAGATCAAAGGAGAGGAAGAGGTGTCGGCGGCAACGACCTTAAAACCCATCGACCCGCGTGCAAAACCGGCGTATATGCCTACGACCGATTCAATAGGGAACAAGAAAATTTCCAAACCAGCGGTGATTCAGGATTTCGAAAAGAAAAACTCGGGCAAAAAATCGATCCGAGTCCGTGACGGATCAACCGGCAACTATTGAACGCCCTTCGTTTTCATTTCCTGTTGAAAATGTCGACTAAAAAATAGCACTTGATACGGAACGGCATTTCGCCAGTAATTCCAATCGTGTTTTCCGGGCCGTTCGATGTAATCATGTGCGATTTTTCGCTGCATCATCTTTGCGTGCAGGTTTCTATTTCCTTGGATCAGGTGATCGTCCAATCCGCAGTCTATGATTACGGCGAAAGGTAGTTGGATGGTTTGGTCGACGGCTGCCAGCGCACTATACTGATACCAGTTTTGTCGATGATTGATGGTATCGCCGATTCGTTTGGCGATGTCGTATTTATTGATCGAGTAGGAAAGATCGACTGCTCCACTCATGCTGCCGCAGGCACTGAAGCGATCGGCATGTCGGAAACCCAGATAGATCCCACCGTGACCGCCCATGCTGAGTCCGGTAACGGCTCTTCCGGCACGGTCGGCAATGGTCCGGTACAATTGATCGATTTGGTCCGGCACTTCCAGTGCTACATACGTTTCGTAACGAGAGCTGGAATCCAGCGGACTGTCCCAATACCAGCTGCTGTAGCCACCTTCCGGGCAAACAATCAAGAGTTGTTCCCGATCGGCCAGGTCTTTCAGTTCAGGGACTCGGATGATCCAATTGCTGAACCTGCCGCTGTAGCCGTGCAACAGGTAAACGACGGGATAGCGTTTGGACTTGGATCGCTTGTAGGTGGTTGGTTTTATGACCACGCAGGAAAAAGTCTTGTTCATGGCCTTGCTGGTAACGGAGATTGAGTCGACGGAAGCGGACCAAGCAGAGGCGCTGATGGATAGGACCAGCGTGAGTAGGAGTGCCATTCTTTTCATAGGTCGAATATAAAAAAATAACGGCCGCACTGGGCGGCCGTTATTGAATTCTGCTAAAGTAAGCTTAGAAGGCTTTTTTCTCGTTTTGCTTTTCTTGAGCACGCTGCATCGGATTCCCGCCGATGCCGGGGGCTCCGCGACGAGGTCCGTTCGCGTTCTGTTTGAAGATCGAGAAGCGGGAAGGCTCGGCAAACGTATTCCATCCGTTGTTGGATTCATTGATGTCGGCGGTTTCGCGATAGGGATCCAACTTGATCGATTTCACTTCTTTATTCTTTACGAAGGACTTGATCACCTTGTTTTCGTTCAATCGCCATACCTGTGCCGGGATCTTCTCATATTCCGTGGTGCCGTCGGCATAGGTCCATTGCAAAATGATCGGCATGACCAGTCCGCCTTTGTTGCTAAACGTCAGTTCATACATGTGGCGGTTCTCGTATTTGGCTTTTTCTTCTGCGGTGAGTGTATCGCCTTTCATGGCCGGGATGGCGATTTCGTATTTGGCGGTGTCATAGGGTTCGATGCCCCGGGCGTAGCGCCAGTAGAAATCACGCAG
>Ga0102920_1000168_pt1 | contig 15689 bp, 13 predicted proteins | sample Colrivmeta1568A3_FD_78204 | JGI IMG/M metagenome (GOLD analysis project Ga0102920, IMG submission 78204) | Estuarine microbial communities from the Columbia River estuary - metaG 1568A-3 | ecosystem: Environmental > Aquatic > Marine > Intertidal zone > Estuary | place: USA: Columbia River...
AACGAGGGGCAAGTAAGCCTAAGTTGGCAAACAGCCACAGAGCACAACAGCGACTACTTTGAAGTAGAGAAATCTCGCGATGGCATGAACTGGCAGGTATTAACTACAATAAATGCGGCTGGAAACAGTACACAGTTGTTGAACTATGAAGCGATAGATGCGAATGCGATGGAAGTGAACAACTATTACCGCTTAATTCAAGTAGATATCGATGGTACGAAAGAGATTCTCAATGTAACGAATATACGATGCGATCGAAGAATGAATTCGTATTTCACTGCCTATCCCAACCCAAGTACCGGCTCATTCCAAGTAATTTTAAATGATAAAAATTTGGTAGGGTCCGGAATCTTAAGCGTAAAAGACACAAAGGGCTCTGAATTGTTGAACCGAAGGATTGAAGTGAAACCTGGAATCAATATGTTCAGTGTAACAGACTTGAACTTAGCACCCGGAATTTATTACATTCAAATCGTGAATGGTGAACGCGCAACGGAAGTATTGAAAGAGGTAATTCGATAGACGCTTGATTAGACTATGTGCGTTTTAGTTATTAAATAATAGATTAAATTGATTTGGAACGAAATATGACGTCCGAATGTCCCAATGTCTCAACCTCCCGTCGTCTTAATCTCCATATTTCATTAATTTTGTTTCATGGATTTTTTAACCAATCTCGGTCAAACTTCACCCTATCCCTTACTCATTGAGGTAGATCGCGCAGAAGGGATTTTCATATACGATAAAAAAGGGAATGCTTATGCCGATTTAATTTCAGGGATTGCCGTAAGTTCCATGGGCCATGGTCATCCAACCATCAAAAAAGCAATTCACGATCAAATTGAACGTCATCTTCATGTTATGGTGTATGGAGAATTCATTCAAGATGCCCAAATGGAATTTGCGCGGGAACTTAATAAGATTCTTCCTGATTCTTTACAGGCCGTTTATCCAGTGAATTCTGGAACCGAAGCAAATGAAGCTGCGATGAAATTGGTGAAACGCGTCACAGGTAGAAGCGAAATCATCGCATTCAAAGGATCGTATCACGGTAGTACACATGGTTCAATGAGTATCTCTTACAATGAGCTTAAAAAAACAAAATATCGACCACTCGTTCCCGGAATTCGCTTCATTTCTCTTAATCAAGAACGAGAGTTGGAACAGATTACTGAAGCTACCGCAGGTGTAATTCTCGAGACAATTCAAGGTGACGCAGGTGTTCGAATCCCGGATTCCTCATATCTGCAAGCCTTAAGAGCTCGTTGTAATGAGGTGGGTGCTTTATTGGTATTCGATGAAATTCAATGTGGACTCGGTAGAGCGGGTGCTAATTTTGCGTTTGAACAATTTAATGTTATTCCTGATGTCTTAACCTTAGGTAAATCGTTAGGAGGCGGACTTCCAATTGGTGCTTTGGTAACCAGTACTGAACATATGGCGGTGTTCAAAGAAAATCCAATGTTAGGTCATATTACCACCTTTGGAGGTCACCCCGTGGTGTGTGCTTCAGCGGCTGCTTTTCTAAAGGTTCTCACCACGGAAATTGATTATTCAATCCTGCCAAAGATTGCTGCAATTTTTCATGATGTTCTGATTGCACATCCGGAAGTCAAAGAAATTCGGAACATTGGATTAATGTTTGCGATTGATATGGAATCGGCAGAACGGGTAGAACGTGTAGTCAAACGTTGCCTTGAAAAGCATATGCTTACGTTTTGGTTTCTTTCACACCCATATAGCTTTCGCTTAGCACCACCATTAACAATTACCGAGGAACAAGCCCGTCATTTTGCACAAGAGATTTATCAGGCCATTGAAGAAACCAAGGCATAAGGGATTCTTTAAACTTGTCGTATCTTTGTACCCCGACTATGAAAGTAACCGAACATATTAAAGCCGCGAAGGACACCTTGTTCTCCTTTGAAATCTTACCTCCCTTAAAAGGTAAAGGAATTCAAACACTTTATGATGGAATTGATCCCTTAATGGAATTCAATCCAAAGTTTGTTAATGTTACCTATCATCGAGAAGAGTTTATTTACAAAGAACGAGATAACGGACTCCTAGAAAAAATCGCAGTGCGCAAACGTCCGGGTACGGTTGGTATTTGTGCTGCCATAATGAATCGGTACAATGTGGATGCTGTACCGCATTTAATTTGTGGCGGATTTAATCAAGAAGAGACTGAAAATGCATTAATAGATTTGCAGTTTCTCGGAATTGATAATGTACTTGCCTTGCGAGGAGATTCAATTAAAAGTGAGTCGGTTTTTGTTCCAGAACCGGGAGGGCATAAACATGCCAATGAATTGATTCATCAAATTGGTCAAATGAATCAAGGTCATTACCTCATGGATGATTACAAGATGGACCCTACCGATTTTTGTATTGGTGCTGCAGGTTATCCAGAAAAACACTTTGAGGCAATGAACCTCGAAGACGATTTATATCATTTGAAGAAAAAAGTTGAGGCCGGTGCTCACTATATTGTCACTCAAATGTTTTTCGATAATCAGAAGTATTTTGATTTTGTTAGTGCATGCCGAGCAATAGGGATTACCGTTCCAATTATTCCTGGGTTAAAGCCCTTGAAAAGTCTAACCCATATCTCATTTATCCCCAAGTATTTTCACATTGATTATCCCGTTGAACTTTCACGTGAATTAATTAAATGTAAAACAAATGCCGATGTGGAGCGCGTAGGGATTGAATGGGGAATACAACAATCGAAAGCATTGAAAGCAGCAGGCGTTCCTTGCATTCATTATTACACCATGTCTAATTCCTCTTCAGTGAAGGCCATTGCCGCTGAAGTTTTTTAACCTCGAGATGAAACATCTATTCCTTGTCCTATTCGTGATTTCCCTTCATTTTTTTTGGGCCCAAGCATTTAACCTAAAAGAATGTGTTGTTATTGGTCAGTTTGAAAAACCCGAAGACCGCTATGCCTTAGAAGTGAATTTATGCGAGATTTTCACAGCAATGCATATTAAAGCAATTCCCGCTACAAATTTTGTTAAGCAAGGAGGGTCAAGCCAGGTATTAGCGTCCGACAGTTCTTTAATTGCGCTAAAAGAAAAAGGATTTTCAACCTATTGTTTGGTGAATGTAAAAGGATATGATAACCGGTTTAAAAAATCCGAAAACCCGCCATTGTTTTTCGAAGGACTTGACCGTGCAACCATCTATAATTTATATAAGGATGAAATTTCAAACCTTACCTTAGAATTTATTTTTTATCGCGATGGAAAACCTGTATTCAATGACGTCTATAAAATTAGTAACATCGGTGATCGCGATGATGTCATAAAACGCCTTAAGAAAAAAGGACCTAAATACTTTATAAAAAACTGGTTCTCTTAGTTTTTGTCGCGATAATTTTTATTTCGCTCCATATCTTTTGTATCTCCGTAGGCACCACATTTTGGTTGCCGCTCAAATAATTTAATAAAGCGTATTTGTCCTTGAATTGGCCAATAGGTAGATTGAAACCAATTCATGCGGGCATTAAATCCATTCCACTCATGCAAGGTAACAAACGGTATTGAAACCCCTGGAATCATCATCCAGGCTCTATTGAAACGTACACCAACACCTATGGAATAGTGAAACTGTACAACTAAGGGCTTATAAAATTTAAATTCACTCACAACAGGGTTGTACGAAGAAGTTAATGGTTCGTACGTAGTAGACCCTTTCAATAGATTATAATCGATGTTAATTCCGATCGATTGATCAACAAAATGCTTCCTTGCTACATCGATTTTCTTCTTTCCAAAATACAATAGGGTATGGGCATCAAATCTCCCATATACCAATCCATTCGAGTAGGTACCCGTTGATTCAAAACTGTTTGTAACTTCCCCTAAGGCATTCGTAAATTCAGTGGTTACGAGTTCTTTCCCGCGGTATTGACGATACCCTAAGGTAAAATCCATGTAGTCTAATAACCGTGATTTTTTTATGGCTTTAATTGGAAGTAAGGCCTTCCACTTAGGAAAAACAACCATCCCAAATTCTCCATAAAACCCAAGTTTTCCGGCAGGATCTATTAACGTAGTACCACGACTTCCGGCATTATCGGTGATTTCATAGGTCTCCGTTTTTGGCGTAAATTGCCAGGTCGGTCCAATAGAAAAGGTAATTCCTTTGTTTCTTACCATGAGGTAATCATTTCCTTTAGATCCCTTTTTAAACCCATAATCTTGCGCGAAAATTATACAAGGAAATAAAATAGATAATATCAGTATTCTACGCATGGCTAAAATTAAAATGAGCACTTTTCTCTAATAATAAATTCATTACGTCCTCGGAATCCCAGCGTTCTTCAATCCCTTCCATTGCCATTACCTCGTCCATGATACCATTTTGCACCTGTCCTTGCTGATACGCTTCACTGTATCGGATATTGCTGAAGGTAACTTGAGAATATAACGGCATCCAACGTTCAGGGTACAGCTCGCTAAATTTCGCTTCAATTTTTTTTCGTAAGATAAACGATGGATCCGCCACATAATCCCGCATCACCAAGTAGTTATCTAGCGATAAATCTTGTAAGGCATCACCATCTGGTTTTCTAACAATACTATACTCCTCGAATACACGTGGCCAATCCTCTTGGTGTTTTTCCATTAACTCAAACAAAACACGACAATCTTCAAATCCTGCGTTCATTCCTTGTCCGTAAAAAGGCACCGTTCCATGTGCGGCATCCCCCATTAGGGCTACTTTGCCGGCATGCCAAGGTTTACAGCGTATAATGGATAAAGAAGATAAGGGATGGTCTTCCCACGCCTCAGCGACATTTGGTACCATGGCATAAAAATCAGGGAAAACCTCTTGAAAGAACTCATCTACTTTTTCTTTGGATGTTAAGCGATCAAAGGCGTATTTGTCATCCTCATAAGGCATGAATAAGGTGCATGTAAATGAACCGTCCTCATTCGCTAAGGCAATCATCATAAAGCGCCCTCGAGGCCAAATGTGTAAAGCGTTTTTGTCTAGTTTGTACGATCCATCTGGATTGGCAGGTAACAATAATTCACGATAGCCGTCTGCAATGTAGTTCTGACTGTAACTAAATCGATTTCTTTTTTGGAAGGAACTATACCGTACACTTGAGAAAGATCCGTCTGCCGCAAATACCACATCAGCCTTCACAGTGAATCGCTCCCCGGTAAGTTCGTTGTGTATGTAAGCTTCGCCTGTTTCTGTATTCACTCTATCGCATGAATGCTGATAATGTATGGTGGCATTTCCGTGATTCTCCGCAATATCCATCATGGTAGCATTGATTTTACCCCGAGAAACAGAGAAAATCGCTTGACCTTCTTTCCCATATTGCTGATAGGTCAAGTTTCCTTCTAAATCATGCATCATACGTCCGTACATCGGAATAGCAATTTTTCGAATTTCATCGCCAACACCTACTTTATCCAGTGCAGTCCAACCGCGCACTGAAAGCGCTAAATTGATGGATTTACCGGCTGAGATTTCCGCTTGACGAATGTCCGATCTTCGTTCGAAGATGGTGACCTTATAGCCCGCTTTTGATAAATATACGGCCCAAAGTGATCCCACGAGACCTGCTCCGATGATTGTTGCTGTTTTCTGTTGTTCCATGCGTGTTGTATTACGGGTAAAACAAAAGTAATTAGATTTTGCTCGTTCAATTCAGGATTTATTTCATCTTTTCCACACTGCTTCGTGTCCTATTTAGGTGCTTTAATCCACTTTCCTTACTTTTGAATCAAATTCTTGGCATGTCAGTACACAAAGAAGTAAAAAAGGTAACTACACATACCTTGCAAGAAATGAAGAACAGCGGACGGAAAATCTCCATGTTAACGGGATATGATTTTTCCATGGCACGCATCATTGATGAAGCAGGTATCGATGTGATTCTGGTGGGAGATTCTGCCTCCAATGTGATGGCAGGTCATGAAACTACCCTGCCAATCACGCTCGATCAAATGATTTATCATGGAGCATCGGTCGTTCGTGCAGTGCAACGCGCCCTTATTGTGGTTGATCTTCCCTTCGGTAGTTATCAAGGAAACTCAAAGGAAGCCTTGAATAGTGCCATCCGAATTATGAAAGAAACAGGTGCGCACGCCGTAAAAATGGAAGGAGGAAGTGAAATCATAGAATCCATACAACGTATTTTAACGGCAGGAATTCCTGTAATGGGCCACTTGGGCTTAACGCCTCAGTCTATTTATAAATTCGGTACCTATGTAGTACGTGCCAAGGAGGAAGAAGAGGCAAATCGTCTGATTGAAGACGCTAAAGCACTAGAGCAAGCAGGCTGTTTTGCCATCGTTCTTGAGAAAATCCCAGCTGCACTAGCCACTCAAGTAGCTAAAACTGTTCAGATTCCTGTAATTGGAATCGGTGCAGGAAATGGGGTAGATGGTCAAGTACTCGTGGTGCATGATATGTTAGGCATCAACAATGAGTTTAATCCGCGGTTTTTGAGAAAGTATCGAAACTTGCACAATGAAATGCTCGGCGCCTTCACTGAATATATTCAAGATGTACAATCGGGTGATTTTCCGAATGAGAAAGAACAATATTAAGCTTTTATTTATAGGTTTTTTATTTCTTTTTCTTGGATGCAATACCTCGAAAAAGAAAGGTATTGACGCTACGATCGGAAAATCAAGGTACAGTCAATGGCTCTCTTATACCAAAACGGAATTAGGGATAAAGCTTTTTATCAAAGATCCCGACCGGAAAGCCGCAACACGTATCATTCTCTGCACAACCCATCCGGAACAGGTAAAGTCGATGTCAACAACCACGGAAGTGCTTGATATCAATAATATGAAGCTAGCAACTAATGCGGCTACACATGTTGGAATGCTGGTAGCCTTGAATGCTCGAGAATGCATTGGCGCTGTTTCCTTAGGGAAATATTTACACGACCCCACCTTAAAAAAAGGATTTAATAAGGGCCAATTGTTGGAACTTGGTGGTACTTCTATTCCATTTGAATCACTTTCAAAAAAGCACATTAACGTGTGGGTGTCTGCAGGCATGGAGCCCTTGGATCAGGCCAACGAAGAACGATTCAAGGCCCTAGACGTTCAATGGATTCCCAATTACGATTGGCGTGAAGAACACCCCTTAGGAAAGGCTGAATGGTTGTTGTTTTTCGGGGCAATTACTAATCGTTTTGATGAAGCCGAACTACAGTTTAAGGCCATTTGTAAACGATACAATAAATTTAATAAGCTTCCTAAAGGAAATTCATGCCAAAAGATATTGGTCGGTAATTTTGCGGGAGACTATTGGTATTCCCCCTTGCAAAATAGTTTTCAAGCACGTTTTTTTAATCAAGTAGATTTTTGCACCTTTTCGATGAACTACAGGGGTACGGGAAGTATGGCGGTGGGGGCTGAACGCATTTATCAAGAGGCCGAGGCGTGTGAACTTTGGCTTAATCCAGGCTTCCCGACCAAGAAAGCCATCCTGAACGCTTTTCCTAAAGCAATTCAACTTCGTCCATTTACTAAGGGTTTAATTTTTTGCTACTCACATGATCTGAATAAATTTTGGGAACAAAGTGCCCTCATGCCAGACATCGTGCTGCGCGATTTAATTCGAATCAAACAAGGGAATTCAGCCGATGCAATGTTGTATTTTTACCGGGAAGTAAAATGAACCAAATTAAATCCCACCTGATCTTGCTTCTCTCCGCTGGAATATTGCTCCTTGTGGTATTTTTACTGTATTTAAAAACGGGGTATTTCAACACCACCTGGGAACACATTTTTCAAGCCCTAACCAATCCAAGGGATGAAGTTTCTTCTACCGTGGTCTGGTCGTTTCGACTGCCTAGAATTCTCATGGCCTTCTTAGCCGGCGCAGCGCTCTCCGTGGCCGGAATGTTGATGCAAAATTTATTTCAAAATACCTTGGCTGGACCTGATGTTTTGGGAATTACTTCCGGCTCCTCCTTATTGGTTGCCCTGTGGATGATGACCGGTATTACCGCCTTGGGATCTACGACGGATTTGATTTTTCTGGGGATTTTGGGTGCTATGGGAATGGGCGCAATCATGTTGCTCTTTGCCCTTAATTTGCGTTCAGCGGTTCATTTATTGCTTATCGGATTAATGCTTAGTAGCTTCATTGGTGCCATCATTGCAATTATTCAGGCGTCTTCGGCTACTCAAGATTTACAACAATATGTATTTTGGAATTTTGGTAGTTTGCAACGGGTGACCATTCAGCAAATCCCATGGATTGCCATAATTACAAGCCTTGGAGTTGTTCTTTCACTTTTTCAGGTACGTTCACTTAATGCCATGGTGTTGGGAGAAGACATCGCCAAATCCCTCGGAGTTTCTATCCGTAAGGTACGTATCATGAGCATCTTGATTGCTGGGATTCTTACCGGTGTCATTACGGCATTTGCCGGTCCAATTGCCTTTGTTGGACTTGCCATTCCCAACGTTACGAAATTGCTAATGAAAACCCAAAATCATCGCGTGTTGTTGTTTTCTAATATCCTTTTTGGTGCGTTATTTTTAGGGGTGTGTGATTTCGCGATTAAACTACTTGAATCCTACGTGGCGATTCCTTTGAATGCCTTGACTGCACTCTTGGGAGTGCCCTTTGTTAGTTGGATGATTTTAAAAAACAGGCATGTTACAGGCTAAGCAGTTACATATCGGTTATACGGAATCCATCGCATCAGCTGAATCCTTAACGCTGAATCCGGGGGATTTAGTGGCTTTGGTAGGTAGGAACGGCAGCGGAAAATCCACCCTCCTTCAATCTTTGCGAGGTTCACTTCCTATTCTAAGCGGGTCAGTGCGTATTGATGGAAAAGAAATATCGCATTGGTTGCCTCAATCCTTAGCCACTAAAATTGCATGGCTTAATGCCCATTTTGCGGGTGTGGCGCAACTGTTGGTATTGGATTATGTCCTGCTCGGAAGAACTCCGTATTTAGGCATCTTGGGTAGTGCAAGGCAAGCGGATGTTGAGGTTGCACAACATGCGCTGAAACGTGTAGGAGCGGAGCATTTAAGTCAAAAACTCACATCTTCATTGAGTGATGGTGAACGACAATTGGTGGCGCTTGCACGCGCCTTAGCGCAAGACACACCCTTTATTTTCTTGGATGAACCTACCGCCTTTTTGGATTTTTATCACCGAAAACAACTCTTTAATTTACTTAAAGAATTGGCTACTTCAGAACAAAAAGGCATCCTTCTTTCAACGCACGATTTGGATTTGGTGATAGCCTTTCAATTACCCCTTTGGTTAGTGCCACAAGATGGAATCATACGAGCTCATGAACCCATGCAAGGTCGAGAAGCCTTAGAGGCGCTCTTGATTTAGTAGATGAGCATTCGTTTTGCAGGCAAGTTCCCTAAACGAACAAAGTAAACCCCTTTGGATAATTGATTGCTTGAGAAGCTCATGCTTGTTGCGTTAACTACCTCTTGTTTAATGATTCGACCGTGAATATCTTGCAGACTAATACTTCCAGTGTACGGTGTATTTGTAGTAATCTGAATAATATTTTCCGCTGCTTGGTAAATCAACTGATAATCCATTGGTAGCACATTGACAGCTCCTTGAAGGGTAAAGAATGAGCTTGTTTCACAGCCCGACGGAGAGAATACCGATACGGAATAATCTCCTCCTAAATCAACTGGTGGAACTAAACTGTCATTGGTTTCTCCTTGCATGATTTGACCGTTCCAGTACCATTGATAGGCCGTTCCCGGTGTGGTAGTCCATAAGGTTGACATGTTGTCGTAAAGGATTGTTGCGTTTGTTCCTGAAGGAGTACACGTTCCTTGATTTACAGTTCCTATGGTATTGTTTAGTTTCCATTGAAAATCAGTTAAAGCAAAGCAATCAGATCCTAACACATACTGCAACCAGGGGTCAAGTAACCAAAACGTTTTCTCCTGTTGTTCGGTCCTTGAAATCGAAATCCCTTGCGAGGAAGTGCCTTCACCAAAATCACAATTAAAATTGCTGTTAGCAAAATAACAATGTGCTCCACCGGTAATGCTAACAAAGGATTTACAGGTAGAGGCAATTCCTTGATACATCGGGAGATGGTTCTGTGCAGGAGGCGTTACGCCATCACTAGAACCAGAAAAAATGAGGGCAGGAACGGTAATGTTCGGACAAACTCCAATGGCTGTTGGGTTGGTTTCGGCAGGAGCTAATCCCACAATTCCCGCAATGGAGGTATTGTTTGCTGCGGCAAGCATGGTAGCTCCACCACCCATTGAATGCCCCATGATAACTGCTTTCTGTTTTATGGTCCCATTAAAAGGAGAACCGGCCGTAGTATTTAAGGCTAACATTTTAGTAACAACTAAGGCTAAGTCGGCTCCAAAATCTGCGTGGCTCGGCGCAGGTATCAGGCTTCCTTCCGTGCGGACAAAGGCCATAATGTAACCCCTCGGTACTACATGTTCCCATATATTTTGGTAGGCATCCCAACCCATGGCAAACCCATGACCAAACACGATAACCGGGAAATCAGGGGACGTAGCTACTGGAGTGTTTTCACCTGAAGTATAGCTAGGATAATAGATTTCAGTTTGAATTTGACGTCCAAGACCTCCGCCTGATCCAAAGCCCCCGCTACGAGTAGGGTCGTTGAAGGTGATAGTTCGGTGACCAATTTGGAATTGACTGAATGCCAAAAGTGGTGAAAAAATTAGTAGCAAAAGGATTTTTCTCATATTTCAAAAATACGAAAACCATTTCGTTTTTTAAGCGCCCAAAAGGCTTTTGTACTACCTGTGGTCTGTTTGGCTTCTGCAACTAACGTTTCCCCTCTAGTTTAATTTGTTTATATTTATCCTAAAACAAACCAATGTTCAAGAAATTACTTAGTTCCCTTATTTTTATTAGCTCCATAGTTTATACGAACGCCCAGGTTGGTGAGTGGATCGCTACAAACCCGGGATTAGGGATTGACGTGGCTGTAGATCCTTTTAACGATAGCTATACCTGCGGTCAAATTGTTGGGGCGAATAATCAAATTGGTCCGTCTGTAATTAGTAGCAATGGACTTCAAGATGTTGTGGTGCAAAAATATGCTTCGAATGGTGCATTGTTGTGGGTGAGTCATTTTGGAGGTGCGGGCAGTGATTATTCATCTAAAATTGTGTTCGATGGTGTAAATGCCGTCTGGGTGGTGGGTCACTTTCAGCAAACCATGACAGTGGGGCCTTATACACTCGTGTCAAGCGGGGGATATGATGTTTATATTGTAAAATTGGATGCGAGTAATGGGGCGATATTAATGGCTAAAAAAGGGGGAGGAACCACCAATGATTACGCCATGGACTTTAGCTTGGGATCCAATGGGAATTTGTTTTTCTCAGGGAATTACAACGGTACCTTTGTTTTTCCTGGTGCAACTATTAATTCTGTTGGCAATGGCCACGCGTTTTTATTGGAATTAGATTTAGCAGGAGTTCCCGTGCAATCTTTTGGAATCACCGGTGGAGTTTCTATTTGGACGCACACGGTAGATGTAAACGGTAATATTTACATTGGTGGTTTTTCAACAGCTGCATCTATTGGATTTAATGGATCCGCCCAGTCTATGAACGGTCAGAATCACTTTATCGCCAAATTCAATTCCATGGGGGTTTTTCAGTATAATACGCTCTCCCTATTTAATGGGGAGATTTATGGATTATCTGCCGACTCAACTGGAAATATTTATTTCACAGGAAATTTCGATTCTCAAGCGAGTTTTGGTCCAATTTCTTTAGTGAATGGCGCAAATGATAACGCGCTTCTAGTTAAGATAAATAATAATGGAACGTACTCATGGGCAAAATCCTTTGGCGGAAACGGAAACGATCAGGGCTATGACTTGAATTGCAAAAGCAATACGCAATTGTTACTTACTGGTGTTTACACTGGAAATATCACGTTCGGCACTGTGCCATTAACTGGCGGTGCGAATGCTAGGGCGTATTTAGCGAAAATTGACACCAGTGGTCAGGTGACTTCTGTTGTTTCTGGTTCGTCAACGAATTCATCCGTTTTTGCTAATTCAATCACATCCAATGGAAATGGTATTTATTTGTCGGGTACTACTTTTGGAACCATGAATATGGCAGGACTTTCCGCCTCGGTTTCATCCTCCTTTTTGATAAAAATTGCAGGAAATTCTAATGCGATTACCGGAAAAGTCTTTCAAGATGTAAATAATAATGCCTTATTGGATGTTGCTGAAGTTGGTTTGCCAAACGTCATGGTGCAGGTCACGAATGGTTCATATCAAGCACTATCTGCTAACAATGGGTTCTACGAAGTGTTTGCCAACGCAGGTACATACGCGGTGAACATACCAAATATGCCATTATACCATACGCTGAGTACTCCGCTGTTACAAAATGCCATTTTCGTTGGCTTGGGTAATGTAGATTCACTCAATCATTTCGGACTTGTTCCAACTCCTAATATGCCCGATTTACGGGTTACGCTCACACCAACGACCGCTCCGAAGGCAGGGTATGTTCTCGGTTACATGTTATCCTACAAAAATGTTGGTACAGTGGCACAAAATACGACCGTGAACTTCACGCCTCCAGCAGGGATTAACTATTTATCTGCATCACCCGTTCCAACGCTTCAAATAGCCAACAATTTCCAGTGGCAATTAGGTGTTTTGCAACCCGGACAACAAGGTGCTGTGTTCATCCAATTTAACATTCCTGTTGGAACTCCTATAGGTTTTCCACTTGCGTCTCAAGCCCAAATTACTCCTTTAACAGGTGACTTAACTCCAATTGATAATGTTGCTACAAGTCAAATTCAAGTTGTTGGTCCATACGATCCAAATATAAAGTTGGTCGATAAAGACACGCTTTACAATGTATCGAGCGCTGATTGGTTAGAATATACCGTTCATTTTCAAAATGTTGGAAACGATACCGCATACAATGTAGTTATTATTGACACCCTTTCAACTTTTTTAGATTTAGCTTCCTTTGAACTTTTAGCAATGAGTCATCAACCCTTGGAAGTGAGCTTTGAGGGGCAAATAATGACCTTTCGCTTTAATCAAATAATGTTACCAGACAGCACCACCAACCAAGTTGGTTCGAATGGATTCGTGAAATTTAGGTTAAAACATCCCGCCTCATTACCATTTCTCACAGAAATAAACAATTTCGTCGATATTTACTTTGACTTTAACGACCCTATTCGAACAAATACTGCCACCACCATTCACTTGGATTCCACGATCGCTCAGAGTTCAATCCTTGAACTAAACGACGGGTTGCGTATTTTTCCAAATCCAACTGGCGCTGAGTTAACCATTAAATTATCAAAATCCCTAAATGAATCTATGCAAGTCATTTTAACGGATTTGAGTGGAAGAGTTCATCTCGTGCAAACAATGAACGAACAAGAAACTACGATAAATACTTCCGCGCTGAAACCTGGATTTTATAACGTCCAAGTAACGAATGGTAATTCTCAGTGGAGTGCAAGATTTATTAAAATTTAAGTAAGTTATTTCAATCTAGCTGAATGTAGCTACATGTCTGTTTTCAAAAAAGGTTGTTTCTTTTCAATCATGATGAATAGGACCAATTAAACTTTTAAGCTCCCAACCTGCTTTTATCCAAACTGCGGTATTGTATAGCTTCAGCAACATGCGGTGTTTGAATGTCCGACGAACCCTCCAAATCCGCAATCGTTCGTGCTACTTTCAAGATGCGGTCGTACGCACGTGCAGACAGACCTAAGTGTACCATGGCTTGCTTCAACAAGGCCCTCGACGAATCATCTAATACACAATGCGTCTCAATTTCACTCCGACTCATTTGGGCATTGTTGTGGGCCATCGAGCTTTTGTAGCGCTTCTTTTGAATACTACTCGCTGTTTCAACCCTTCCTCTTATGCTTCGGCTATCTTCTTGTGGCATTGTTCCAGTTAATTCATCATATTTTACCGGCTGCACCTCAATGTGCATATCGATGCGGTCCAGTAAGGGTCCAGAGATTTTATTTAAATAGCGATCCACCATGCCCGGCCCGCACGAACATCCTTTTTCGGGGTGATTCAAATACCCACAAGGACAAGGATTCATGGCCGCAATCAACATAAACCCCGCTGGATATTCGATGCTGAATTTTGCACGGGAAATGCTCACGGTGCGGTCTTCCAAGGGTTGTCTCAATACCTCTAACACTGTTCGTTTATATTCAGGGAGCTCATCCAAAAATAATACCCCATTGTGTGCTAAGGATATTTCGCCAGGTTGGGGGTAACTTCCGCCCCCGATTAAGCCGATATCGGATATCGTATGGTGTGGTTTTCTAAATGGACGTTGTCTTATTAATCCGCCCGTATGTTTAATCTTACCCGCGACACTGTGAATTTTAGTAGTTTCCAAGGCCTCTTCTAAACTCATGCTCGGGAGTAGGGTGGGGAAGCGCTTAGCTAACATGGATTTCCCCGATCCTGGAGGCCCTATAAGAATTATGTTATGTCCTCCCGCTGCTGCAATTTCAAAGGCACGCTTCACGGCAAACTGACCTTTAACTTCTTTAAAATCTACAGGAATCTCAAAGTTTGCCTGCTCGTGTGCGTCCATTGCCGGCGCTTTTGCGGGTGAGCAAGAATTTGGGTCGTTTAAGAAGTTCACAACCTGAGTTAAGTTGGATAAGCCATATACCTCAAGCCCCTCAATAACCGCCGCTTCAGAGGCATTAATTTCTGGAACGATGATTCCTTTAAATCCCTCCTCTCGTGCTTGCAAGGCAATGGCTAACACCCCCCGCGTGGCTTGAAGCGAACCATCCAAGGAAAGTTCACCTACGATAAGATAGGAGCTCAGGCTATCATGCCTTAGCTGATTACTAGCAGCGAGGATTCCAAGGGCTATCGGTAGGTCGAATACAGAGCCTTCCTTCCGGATATCTGCAGGAGCTAAATTTACGGTGATTTCTTTCCCTGGGAAATGAAATCCGTTATTTTTAAAACTTGCCCGAATGCGTTGTTGACTCTCTTTTACCGCATTATCTGGTAGGCCTACCAGATAAAAATTTAATCCGTTGTCGATATTTACCTCAACAGTGATGGTGGTAGCAGTGATTCCAAAAACACTGCTTGAATATAATTTTACTAACATAAGATGTGTGTGTTGTTGTTTTCTATTTAAGTTAGCTAGAATTTTTTAGGCCTTCATTTTTTTTAACGTTTAATTGCATATGGCTCCCTCAAGTTTACACCAATTGGTTCCCCAGTTTTCTACCCTAAGTACTGAATTGTCAATGCACGAATTGCTCCAGGCGGTTTGGGTCCAACTAGAAAAAGACATCCATGCGCTTGGCTTGGTCATCTCGCCTGTAGATGGGGTGGAACTCCCTGTAATGCATCTACATCTCGTTTTATTCTTGCGTGAACTTGCACCCAGTTCGCTACCCGAGTTTTTATACCGCGTTGATTTACCCGAAACATCAGAAGTATTAGATCCAAGCACTGAAGATTTCTTTGAGAATTTAGCCTGGCAAATTTTACGCAGAGAGGCACTGAAAGTATACTTTAGATTGCACTATGCGGGATAATAGACTGAGTTTAGCCTCAATTCCTTACCTTTGCACACAATTTAATGCATGAGCGATTTACTTTCCAAACTTGAAGCCATCCACTTTCGATTTATAGAAGT
>Ga0102920_1000176_pt1 | contig 15402 bp, 14 predicted proteins | sample Colrivmeta1568A3_FD_78204 | JGI IMG/M metagenome (GOLD analysis project Ga0102920, IMG submission 78204) | Estuarine microbial communities from the Columbia River estuary - metaG 1568A-3 | ecosystem: Environmental > Aquatic > Marine > Intertidal zone > Estuary | place: USA: Columbia River...
ACGGTCCCTACTTGAAGTTGGAAAAAGAAAACTTCAAAATTCCCAAAGGGACGGACCCAATGACTTTGGACGCCAGCGCCGTTGAAAGCATGATTGCGGACCAACGCGCTCAGCCCAGCAAAGGCCGCGGAGGCGCGCGTGCTAGAACGAAAATAATGCCCTAACCGAATCCCAAGCCCATGTGGATTGATCTTCTTCAGCCGGTCCCCGTTGAACTGACGCAGCCGGAAACTCCTTATCCTTTGGGCACCCTGGGCAATCGGATGGCCCTCCACAGCGAAGAAAGCGGGCTGCCGGAACTCAAGGGCGTGCGCATTGCTTTTCTTTCTGTGGGAGACGATCGCGGCAACCCAGGCAACCGCGGTTGCCGCAATGCTGGGAATGCGTTCCGCAAGAGTTTCTATCCGCTTTACGCAGGTGCCTGGGATTTAAGCCTTGCTGATGTAGGCCATTTGCCCGCCGGCGCCACACCCCAAGACACCGGTTCTGCTTTGGCTGGATTGTGCCAAGACTTGATCCAACGCAACATCATTCCGTACGTTTTGGGCGGCACGCAAGACTTGGCTTACTGGATGTACCGAGCCTACGATTCCTTGGAGCAATCCGTGAACATAGGCGTAGTGGACAACCGCATAGCGCTCGGGGCGGACGAAACGGTGCTGCATGCCGACGGTTTCTTGGGGCCGATTATTACCGAACAACCGTACAATCTGTTCAACCTCAGCCTAATTGGACTCCAAGCCTACTTCGTTGCACCCGACCAATGGGATTTGGCGGAGCGCATGCATTTTGAGACGTACCGGCTGGGGACACTTAGGGGCCAAGTTCACGAAGTAGAGCCGGCCGTGCGCGATGCAGATCTTGTGGTCTTCAACAACCGCGCAATACGCCACGCAGACGCTCCCGGGCACGCAGATCCCTCGCCCAACGGCCTCACCGCAGACGAGGCCTGTGCGCTTGCACGTTATTGCGGACTGTCGGATAAAGTTTCATCTATGGGTTACTTTGAATACAACCCGACGTTGGACTTAGCAAGCCAAAACGCACACCTCGCCGCACAAATTGCGTGGTACTTCATTGAAGGCGTTCATTTGCGCCGTGGAGACTACCCCTTCACGCCCAAAAGCCAGTACCTGCGCTTTACTGTACTGTTGGATGAGTTGGAACAAGAGCTCGTCTTTTACAAAAGTCCTTTGAGCGAACGTTGGTGGATGGAAGTACCGATGAAACAAACCCAATACATTCGTCACGCTTTGGTCCCTTGTTCCGCCAGTGATTACGACTTTGCCCTACGTGGTGAAATTCCAGGGCGATGGTGGAAAGCGCAGCGCAAAGGTTTGTGAAAATCAGACCTATCTGTTGACAATTCATGGGAAATTCCTACTTTTAGCCTCTGTATGAACCGCATCAAGGGGCTCTTTCTTCTGGCTATCAGTTTGTTAGCAACACAATTGCACGCGCAACAAGACGTGCAGTTCACTCAGTACATGCACAACCGGATCTTTTTCAATCCGGGCATGGCTGGAAATTCCGATGCTATATCGTTGAATTTTGGACACCGCACCCAGTGGATTGGATTCGATAACGCACCGGTGACCCAAAACATTAACGTAGAACTCCCTGTGGACAAACTGCACGGTGGGGTCATGCTCAACATTACCAACGACCAAATTGGATTCTTCCAGGACATTTCTGCAGCTTTGGGCTACGCGTACCAAACGTACGTGGGTCCAGGCAAATTAGGCATCGGCCTGTCCGTTGACTTCCGCAACAAAAACGTACGCAACGCGCAGTGGATTTTCCCCGACGGCGGCGCCGGTTCCAACGACCCCGCGGTCATGAACCCTACGGCCCAAGCCATGGCTCCTGAATTGAATTTTGGCGCTTACTACTCCACGGATCAATGGTTTGCCGGATTGTCCTCCTCCAGACTTCTTCAAAGCACCCAAAACCTCCCGGGTTTGGGCGGTGGTACTGCTGCTTACCGCAGCGTGATGCACTACTACCTCATGGGAGGGTACCAGTTTGAACTGGCCACGCTGCCCGGAATTCGCTTTGCGCCTTCCGCATTATTCCGCACCGACGCTTCTTCTCAAAATTTGCACACGGACTTGAACTTCAATGCCGTGGTACAAGACAAAATTTACGGTGGTTTGGGCTTGCGCGTCAACGACGCAGTCTCCTTAATGGCCGGTTACCAAGTAATGCCGTCCCTCCGCGTGAGCTACAGTTACGACATCAACACATCGCCCCTACGTGCCTACAACGGGGGATCGCACGAGATCTTTGTGAACGACCAATTCACTATTGAAATCCCGCCGCGCATCAAAGGCAGTTACCGAACCCCAATTTTTTTGTAATATCGCAGGCTTTTTTGCGTTATCACTTCAACAGTTCAATTCCAATCGCATGAAAAAACGGATTTCGTTCCTGAGTATCGCAGCTGCCGCCTTGTTGGCCGCGTGCTCCGGCTCTGACCACGGCGAACTCGTCGGGGTACAGAATCGCCCCGAATGGTACCCGTCGGACCCCTTCGGAATGGTATACGTTCCTCAGGGTTCCTTCAACATGGGCAATACCGACGTGGACGTTCCCTTTGGATTGACGGCACCCACCAAAACGGTTTCCGTTTCTGCCTTTTACATGGACGAAACCGAAATCACGAACAACGAATACCGTCAGTTCGTTTATTGGGTCCGGGATTCCATACTGCGCTACCGTTTGGCTGAGGCCATGGTGGAGGAGTACGAATACATCAACTACGCGGACATGGAGAACCCTACGTTCTTTGAGGAATACGTGGGATTGAACTACCCAGATTCCATGCAGACGCACCTGGATTGGAAACCTTCTTTGTCGTACGATACCCGCAAGTATCCTTCCGCCGAATACACGGAAGTGATCGAAAGTTTGTACCTCGCTCCAGAAGAGATTTTCATGGGCGGACGCATGGTTGACGCTCGTCAATTAAACTACTTGTACTTCTGGATGGACAAGCAGAAAGCGTCACGCAAGAGCAATCGGGCCGAGTACAATTTCAAAGACGCAGAGGATCCCAACAAACCTTTCTCCTACCGTGATTACGTTAAAGACGGCCAGCAGATAACCGATCGCTCCTCGTTCTTTGAGAAGGAAATCATCAATGTTTACCCGGATACCTTGGTTTGGATTGCTGATTTCACGTATTCGTTCAACGAAACCATGCACGACAAATACTTCTGGCACCCCGCTTACGACAACTACCCGGTTGTGGGAGTAAACTGGAAGCAAGCCGTTGCATTCGCCAACTGGCGCACCAAGTACCGCAGTGAATTCTTGCGCGCCAACATCGACATGCAGGAGCACGAGTTCCGCTTGCCTACAGAGTCTGAGTGGGAATATGCTGCACGCGGCGGCCGCGAACTGACTACTTACCCTTGGGGCGGACCTTACGCTACCAACAGCTCCGGCTGTTTCTTGGCAAACTTCAAACCTTCCCGCGGTAACCTGATTGCTGACGGTGGATTCCACCCGGTGAAAGCCACCTCCTACCAGCCCAACGGCTTTGGTTTGTACTGCATGGCCGGAAACGTTGCCGAGTGGACAAGCACCGCTTGGGAAGAAGCATCTTACTACTACGTAGCAGACTTCAACCCCGATTACAAGTACAACGCCAAAGAAGGTGATTCAGAAACCCTGAAGCGCAAAGTAATTCGCGGCGGATCTTGGAAAGACATTGCGCATTTTATGCAAAACGGTTCGCGCAGCTACGAGTACCAGGATACCTCCAAAAGTTTCGTAGGATTCCGCACCGTACAGAGCTTCTTGGGACGCGACTTACGCGATTTCTAAAGCCTTATCTCTTTCGTTCGAACTCTCAACCCATTCAACCTTAACACCCTTCAATCGTATGGCACTCATTGACGTCAACGGCAAAAAATTCAAGAATTTCATGGCAAAACTCTACGGCTGGGGAGCAGCAGTCGTTATTATGGGTGCCTTGTTTAAGATTTTGCACATGCCGGGCGCTGACTGGATGTTGATCATCGGTCTGACTACGGAAGCAGTCATCTTTTTCATTTCTGCATTTGAAAAGCCAGCTTCCGACTACGAATGGAGCCGCGTTTACCCAGAATTAGCAGAAAGCGAAGACATTGAGTATGCTGGTTCCAAAAAGTCACGTACGGCCTCCAACCTGTCCACTACCCAGGAATTGGACAAAATGTTGGAAGAAGCCAAAATTGGACCGGATTTGCTTCAGTCTTTGGGAGACGGTATGCGTCGCTTGAGCGAAACAGCCGGTTCCCTCAATACGGCAGTTGACGCCGCTGGTGCCACGGCTGCTTACAGCAGTCAATTGAATGCAGCAGCCAAGAACATGGAAGCCTTAAATGCTTTGTACGCCGTTCAATTGGAGAATACCACCAATCAAGTTGAGGTTCAAAATTCCTTGATGGAAAAATTGGGTGCCTCCATGAGCGATTCCGATAAACTGGGCGGAGAAGTGTCGAAGATGGTACAGAACGTGAGCGCCTTGAACAACGTTTACGGCAACATGCTCGCAGCCATGGGCGCGAAAAACTAAATGAGACGCTCTACTTTCGAATTTAACTCTGTAAAATAACGCACCATGGCCGGCGGAAAGGTGTCACCACGTCAAAAAATGATCAACATGATGTACCTCGTGTTGACCGCAATGTTGGCGTTAAACGTATCTAAGGATATCATTAAAGTCTTGACCAAATTGGATCAAGGCATGAACGAAACGGTAGCCACTGTTTTCAAGGGAACGGAAGTAATCTATTCTGCGATTGCTAACGCCATGAAAGATAATCCTCGTGCCGTACCCATCAACAATCGCGCTCAGAAGGTTAAGTCCATGGCGGACGATATCAATAAAGAAATCGTCGCCATAAAAACCTTCTTGATCGAGGAAACGGGCGGTTACAACACCGACGGCTCCGGCACCCTGAAAGGTGGCGATAACCGCGATGTCGGAGAAGTTTACCTGGTTGTGGATAAATCCGTAGGAGGACAAGGAAAAGCAAAAGAAATCAAAGAGCGTTTGATTACTTTCCGGGAAGCTATGGTTAAAGAAGCCGATGGCGACAAGGCTTTGATCGCCACCATCAAGGAAACCTTCAACTTCCAAGATGTTGTGGAAGAAGGTACCCAGGTGTCTTGGGAAAAAGCAACGTTTTCCGAATTACCTCTTGCCGGTGTAATTCCTTTCTTGACAGACCTGCAGTCACGCGTTCGTCGTACGGAATCTAAGGTTGTGGATCACTTGTACAGTCAGATTGACGCCAACACGCTGAAGTTTGATAACGTTAAGGCGGTGGTCATGCCGACCAACGGAACGTACATCCAGCAAGGTGATTTTTACGAAGCCGATGTATTTTTGGCCGCGTACGACAACAGCCGCAATCCTCAATTCTCCGGTATTTCCGTGAAGGAAGTTAAGGAGGGCGTTGGTAAAGTGAGCATCCAGGGTACCGGAAACGGCGAAGTAAAGAGAATGGTAACCATTTCTTTGCCCGGAGGAGACAAAACCTACCAAGCCGAAATCAAATACACGGTTTCTCCTCCTTCTTCCGTTATTTCTCCCACCAAGATGAACGTTTTCTACCGCAACGTAGAGAATCCATTGGAAGTATCCGTTCCCGGTGTGGCCCCTTCATCTTTGCGCGTGAGCGGTCCCGGCATCAGCGGTAAAAACGGCAACTACATTGCCGACGTCACCAAAGTGGAAGGAAAAACCATGATGGTTACTGTAAGTGTTGAAGAAAACGGAAAGGTCCGTAAAGTGGGCAGCAAGGAATTCCGCATCAAGGGCCTCCCGATGGCCTCCGGCATGGTCTTCCGCAAGTCCAGTGGGGTAATGTCTACTTCTTCACTTGCCAAAGCTCCTATCGAAGCGGAGTACATTGACTTTCCATTTGAATTGCCTTTGAAGGTGGTTTCTGCTGAAGTTAAAATCGAAGGCCAACCTCCGATTCAAGTGAAAGGTGGCACGTTTGACAACAACACCCGTGAACTGATTCAGCGCCTGAAGCCCGGTGCTTCGGTTACCATCCGCAAAATCGTGGCCACCACTCCAAACGGATCACGCGTGAGCAACGTCGGCAACATTTCGATTGACGTACAATAATCTAAGGCAACTCGCCATGAAAACAAAACGCTTCTACCTTTCTCTTGCTGCTGGTGCGCTCCTTTTTGGAGGTGTGCAGACTGCGCAGGCACAGGTTTTGACGCCTGAGGACGACGGCATTGTGCCCAAAGCACAAATGCACTTCGTCAATTCCAAGCCCGTGGAATACACCTTCCTGCGCCAGGACGATATCATGTGGTCTACGCGCCACTGGGAGCGTATTGACCTGCGTGAGAAAATCAACCACCCGCTGTACTATCCGGTAAAACCCCAACCGGACCGCAAGTCTTTGTTTGACGTGGTGCGCGACGGGATTTTGGTGGAAGGCACTATTCGCGAAGTTTTTCGCGATGATAAATTTGAAATTCCGTTGACCAATGAGGAGGTTTTTGCCATTCTGACCCGTGTGGACACCATCCGTGATCCGGACGATCCCTCCATTATTTTGAATATTGATTCCATTCAAATCAAAGCACCCAACGTAGTTGCTTGGGATTTGAAGTCTGATTGGTACTTTGATAAGCAGCGTGGCGAGATGAAGAGCCGCATCATCGGTATTTCTCCTTTGGTGAAAGAGCCGGGTACGGGCGAAATTTACAACGCCTTTTGGGTGTGGTTTGAAGACGCGCGCCAGGCCCTATCCACCAATATTGCGTACAATGCGTCCAACAACCATACGCGTTTGACCTTTGATCAAATCATGGCCATGCGTTACTTCAACGCACGCATTACGAAGGAAGACAACACCTACGACCGCAGCATTGAGGAATACAAAAAAGGCAGCCCCATGGGCCAGCTTTTGGAATCCCAAGCCATCAAGGACAAATTGCGCAACTACGAGCACGATTTGTGGGAATTCTAATTCCGTCGGAGAAATCTTGGGCCCGAATCCAAATCCTTAGGGAGGCGAATTCGGGCCTTTTTTTTGCTGTTGCCTTCTGAAACGGTTTACCGGATGAATACACCCACGTACGACTTGGCGGTGGTTGGCTTCGGCTTTGCTGGAGCGGCAGTTGCCTTGCAGGCCCATCGGCGCGGATTGCACGTGGGAGTAGTGTTGGATCCGCATGGCAACTTCCCGGTAGCATCGCGGGTGGCCTCTGGGTTGATCAATCCCCTGGTGCTGAAGCGCAGGCGTATGGTGTCCGACGCCAAATTGGCCTGGGAGCATGCTGTTGATCTCTTTGCTTGGTTGGAGCACACCACCCGCGCGCAGGTGTTTGAAACCACACCCGTAGCCGAGCATTTGGCCACGGTTCAAGACGACCTGGATTGGAATCTGCTGGCGGAGCGTCCGGGATTTGCGGAGTTACTGAATTCGACGACCGAGGCCAATCAAAACAAATATTTGAAGCTAAATCGACTGGGTTTTGTGCGGACGAGTGGTCGGTTGTTGCCGTTGGATTATTTGGAGGCTGCCCGCAGCGTACTGGAGCGCAGTATTGCTCTGGGCACGGTGCAAACGTTAGCGCATAACAATGGGTTCTGGGAGGTATTTGAAGCGTCTGGGCGCCTGGTGCTCAGGACCCCGAAGTTGGTGTTGTGCGAAGGACCGCGGGCACCGCTGACGGAAACGTTCTGGGGTGATCTGGATTGGGCACTGGTTCGTGGCGAAGGATTGGACGTGCACATTCCGGGTTTGGGGCTGAATCGGCCCATTCACGCACGGCACTTTCTGCTGCCGGATCGGGCAAAAGGGCCGGATCACTACAAAGTGGGCGCCACCTACGCTTGGGACGGTTTGGAAGATCCCCAGCCTACGCAGGCCGGGAGGGAAGAATTGGAAACGTGGTTGAAGAGCGTGGTTTTGTTGCCGTACGAGGTGATGAATCATTGGTGCGGCGTCAGACCCGCCCGAAAATCAAGAGAAGTACTGATGGGTTGGCATCCGGAACACCCGGGGTTGGGGGTGCTGAATGGTTTAGGCAGTCGCGGAGGATTGCTGGCCCCGCTGAAAGCACATCAACTCTTGGTAGCTATGTCTGCGGAGCTGAACCGTTGATTTGTTTGTGCGTCTCTGTAGTTTTCTGCCGCCTTGGGGTCAAAATGCACAAAAAGGTGAAAATAGGTACTTCGGCTGAGGCGAAACAGGAACGGACCCAGTAAAAAAGATACCACTCCCAATGCGGCAACGGTCTGCCACAGACCAAATCCAAGCCACGATTGCGCCACTATGTAGGTAGCAACAAACAGCGCAACGGCGTATCCGTAGCTAACGTACATGGCGCCGTAAAAAAAATTGGGTTCCGGCTCATAGGATTGATTGCATACCGGGCACCGCTTGGGCATGTCCGAAAAATGGGCCAAATTGTACGGATTGGGGTGCGTAAAGAGATCCCCTTCGTGGCAACAGGGACATTTCATGCGCACTATACCGAACAGCTTGGATCCTTTGGAAAACGCCATGGTTATTTATTTCGTAATTCAATGCAAAGGTAACCCCAGCGCGGGCGGCGAAGTGTTACTTTTGTCACCGCAATGCTGAGTGTTAATCAACTGAGTCTTTCCTTCGGGGGGGACAGTCTATTTCAAGCCATTTCTTTTCAAGTGAACCCCGGTGACCGCATCGGTTTGGTGGGGAGAAATGGCGCGGGTAAGTCCACCTTATTGAAACTTTTGGCGGGGCGCCTAGCTGCCGACAGCGGTCATGTTTCCAAACCGTCGAGCTTCAACATCGGTTTCCTGACGCAGGACATTCCGCCGGTGAAGGGGACCAGCGTTTGGGACGAGGCGGCATCGAGTTTCACGGAAATCAAGCGTTTGGAGGCCGAATTGGAGCTTCAAACGCAGGAAATGTCCGAACGAACGGACTACGAGTCCGACAGCTACATGGAGCTCATTGAGGAGTTTCACAAAAATCAGGAAGCCTTTCAGATGGGCGGCGGTTACACGTACCAAGCTGATTTGGAGCGCGTTCTTACCGGTCTTGGTTTTAATTCCGCGGATTTTGACAAGCCGATGGAGTCGTTCAGCGGGGGTTGGCAAATGCGGGTGGAGCTGGCGAAGATTTTGCTGCAACCCAACGATTTGCTGTTGTTGGACGAACCCACCAACCACCTGGACATTGAGAGTATTTTGTGGCTGGAAAAGTTTTTGGCAGACAGTCCGCAGGCCATCATTTTGGTGAGCCACGACCGAACGTTCATGAACAACGCCACCAACCGCACGTTGGAGTTGGTGCTGGGCAAGGCTTATGATTTCAACGTTCCGTACTTCAAGTACTTGGATTTGCGCGCAGAAATTCGCGAAAAGCAAGCGCAGGCGAAGGCCAATCAGGAGAAGGAAATCAAGCAAACGGAGCAACTCATTGAGCGCTTTAGGGCCAAGGCCAGCAAGGCGGCCTTTGCGCAAAGTTTGATCAAGCGTCTGGACAAAATGGATCGCTTGGAGGTAGACGAGGAAGATACCCGCGCCATGAAATTTACGTTCCCCCCGGCGCCGAATTCCGGTAAGGTGGTGGCACGGATGAACGCCATTGTAAAGGACTACGGTCCAAAAAAAGTGCTGCGCGGGGTGGACATGGAGTTGGTGCGCGGCTGCAAAGTGGGTTTTGTGGGTCAGAACGGCCAGGGCAAGTCTACGCTGGTGAAAATCTTAGCGGAAAGCCTGGAACACGGGGGCACGGTGGAATGGGGGCACAACATCAAGCTGGGGTACTACGCCCAGAACCAAGCAGAAGTGCTGGACGGCGACCGGACGGTTCTTTCGACTATTGAAGAAGCAGCGCCGGAGGACATGCGGAAGAACGCGCGGAAACTGCTGGGCCGGTTCATGTTTGTGGGCGACGACGTGGAGAAAAAGGTGAAGGTGCTTTCCGGTGGCGAACGCGGCCGACTGGCGCTGTGCCAATTGATGCTGAATCCCATCAACCTATTGGTGCTGGACGAACCCACGAACCACTTGGACATGCGCGCAAAGGACGTCTTGAAGCAAGCGCTATTGGAGTACGACGGCGCGCTGGTGGTGGTTTCCCACGACCGGGATTTTATGGCCGGTTTGTGCGACGTCATGTTTGAATTCCGGGAAGGCAAAACCAAGCAGTATTTGGGCGGTATTGAGTTTTTCTTGGAGCAGCGGCAATTGGATTCCATGCGCGCGCTGGAAAAGGGCGACGGTTCTCCCAAAAAAGGAGATGCGAAAGCACCGTCGGGCAGTACGAAAAGCAAATCTGCGCCGGCGGCACCCGCCATGGGGCGCGAAGAAATCAAGGAACTGGAGCGGAAAAAGAAAACTGCAGAGACGGCCTTGGCGAAAACCGAAGAACACGTTGCCACTATGGAAGCAGCGTTGGCGGAAATGGACGCCTTGCTGGCGGACAGCGAACGGTACAAGGTGGCTTTGGCGGAAAATCCAGCGCTGCACGCGGACTACGAGCACAAACAAAAGGCCCTAGAGCATGCCTACGCCCAGTGGGAAGACTTGTCCGCCGAGTTGGAGGGCTTTCGGAGTCAACTGGGCAGCTAGGCTCCGTTTGGAATTTGGTTTAATGCGCTCTTAACGGAGGGGTTGTACCTTTGGTACATGCGAAAATTTTTGACATTAGTGGCGGTTGCTGCGGTTCTGGCGGGAACCCAAACCGTTCTAGCTCAACCGCGTTTGGTGGTGCACTTGGTGGTGGACCAAATGCGGGCGGACTATTTGTATCGGTTTGACGAACAATTTACCGGCGGTTTTCGGCGGCTGTTGGACGCGGGAACCGTGTACCGCGAATGCCACTACACCTACGTCCCTACCTACACGGGGCCGGGACATGCCTCCTTGGCGACCGGTGCAGATCCCCGAAACCACGGCATCATTGCCAACGATTGGTTTGACCCGTACGAGGACCGGGAGGTGTACTGCGTGGAAGATGCTTTTGCAAAACCGGTAGGCACCACCAACTCCTCCAGCAAACGTTCGCCCTTGAATTTGCGCGCATCCACGTGGACGGACGAATTGGTCTTGGCAACGAATGGAAAATCGCGCGTTTATGCCTTCAGCATGAAGGACCGCGGAGCCATTTTGCCCGGGGGGCATTTTGCCCGTGGAGCTTATTGGTACGACGAACAGACCGAATCTTTTGTGAGCAGCACGTTTTACGGCGAAGCATTGCCGTCGTGGTTGCAGGATTACAATGCCGGCCAACCCGTGAAACGCTTGATGCAGGGCACCTTGACGCCCGCGGGCACGCGCCGCACCACCACCGGAGATACCACCGCGTACGAAAAGGGAATCAAAGGCCAGAAAGCGCGGGCGTTTCCGTACGATTTGGCTGCTGTTTATGCCGCCGGCGGAGGGGATGCGATCCGTCGGGTACCGCAGGGGAATACCCTTTTGCTGGAAGTGGGGCGCGCAGTTTTGGAAAAGGAACAACTGGGCCGCGGAACCACCACGGACGTGCTTTCGTTGAGTTTTTCCACACCAGACTACATGGGACACGAATTGGGCACACGTGCAGTGGAAATTGAAGATCTTTATGTGCGCTTGGACCGCGAATTGGGGACTTTCTTGGACGAATTAGACCGACTTTTTGGGCGCGACGGCTACTTGGTTACGTTGTCTTCGGACCACGGCGCGGCGGACAATCCGTTGTTTTTGAACGACCGCGGCTACGCAGCAGAGGTTTGGAGCGACGGAGACTTTGCGGCCCAACTGCAAACGAACTTAGGAACCAACCAAAGCATCCGCCACATTGGGAACGATCAAGTGCATTTGAAGCCCGAGTTCCAAACAGCGGCCCATGCGGAAGCGGTTGCGGAGGCGTTGCGCAAGCACCCTGCGGTGGCGCAGGTGTGGACGCGGAGCGAACTCCTGTGCGGAACGCATGCGGACGAGCAGCTGCGCTATAATGCCTTGGACAGCCGCAGCGGACAGGTATTTTACGCCTTGAAGCCCAGTCATTTAAACTACAGCACCACCGGAACCACCCACGGGTCTGGCTACGTCTACGACACGCACGTACCTATGGTTTTTTACGGCGCAGGTGTGCCTGCTAAGGAAGTTTTCCGCAAAGTGGCGGTCAAAGACTTGGCCCCTACCCTTGCCCACTTGTTGGGCACGGCGTTGCCCAACGCCTGCACGGGAATTCCTTTGGAGGAAGTGGTGAAAAAGCGCTCCTTGGAAGGATTGTCGCCGTTGCCTTCGGACGGGAACAAGTTGGGCAAAGGAGCCCGAAAATAGTGCGTTGGCCCGTTAAAATTGGGTAAGGTCCTCCGGTAATACGCACACCGGGATGGGCTCCATCTTGTGTTTGTTGGCCCGATGGTACCGTTGGTAAATGGTCCAAACAGCGCGCTGACGCTCCGTCCAATGGGGCTGTTCGTTCGTTGCGCCGGATTCCTGTTGGGCTAAGGCCCATTCCAACTCCGGATAGGTGGCGCCAATTTGGTCCTCGTCTGAGCGGTTGTCTGGCCACAAACCATCCGTGGGCGCCGCTTGAAGAATGGACTGGGGCACGCCCAGGTGAGCGGCTAACGCGTAGACTTGGGTTTTGGTGAGCCCGGCAATGGGACTGAGGTCCACCCCGCCGTCTCCGTACTTGGTGAAAAAGCCAATGCCAAAATCTTCCACTTTGTTGCCCGTACCCGCCACCAAAGCACCGCGGGTTTGCGCCACGGCGTAGAGCGCAGTCATGCGCAATCGGGAGCGGGTGTTGGCGAGTGCCAAAAAGGTAGGCTCCTCGTTGGCAAGTGCCGCCGCTGAAGCTTCGTACACTGGAGTGAGGTCCACCCGGAGCGCTTGCGTTTGAGGGAATTCCTGATGCATTGAACGAATGTGTTCCCAAGCGCGGTTGACGTGATCTTCCGGCTGGTGAATGGGAAGTTCCACGCAAACGGTGGGCAGGCCGGTGCGGGCGCACAAGGCAGAGGTGAGTGCGGAATCCACCCCGCCTGAAATGCCCACTACCCAGCCGCGGGTGCCGGCGCGTTCCGCATAAGCGCGCAACCAATCGACAATAAAGGCCGTAACTTTGTGCTCCATGAGAACCACAAAGGTACTGCTTTGGCTTGCGATGGCGGGCACGGCTTCCTGCACCAGCGAGTCTGCGTTAGCTCCGGGAAACGACGCGCCCGCACGGGCCACGGTGCATCCGGCTTACATTGACTTTTTTGACGCAGAGCCAACCGCCCTGGCGGCGCAGATTCCGGAGCTTCAGAAGACCTATTTCCCGTTTTTTGAATCCCTCACGCCGGAGCAATTTCTTCGCTTGATCAATGACCCTGAGCTGCGCGGTCTGCACGAAGATGCTTTGTTGGCCTTTCCGGATTCAGCAGTACTCGCAAACCAAATTCGCTCCGGATACGCCCGCTACCGTGCGCTGCTTCCCCGGGGGGCGTCGCAACACGCGGTACGCATCTATCCGTTTGTTAGTTTCCTGGATCCAGCCTTCTATCCCCCGCTCGTAGTGGACAGCAGCTATGTTTTTTTGGCGGTGGATCATTATTTGGGTGCTGACCACCCGGCTTATGCAGCAGACCCCGCTTATTTGGCCTACCAACGCGAACCCCGTTTTGCGGTGCCGGCGCTCTTTCAGCAACTGGCCATAGCGCAGGCGATACTTCCGGAAAACAGCTACACCCTTTTGGACCAAATGATCTACTGGGGTAAAATCGCGTGCTTTGGGGAAGCCTGCTTGGGGGAGGCCGCCGCGCCGAATTTGTTTCCCTACACGCCCGAGCAGTGGAAATTCTGTACGGAGCACGAGGCAGACCTTTGGAAATACTTCATTCAGAGTAGGTTACTGTACGAAACCAGCGTGGATGCGGAACGACGGTTCATTCAACCGGCTCCCTTCAGCAAGTTGCAAACCGCCTACGATCAACAAATCCCCGGCACCATTGGTCGCTGGCTGGGGTACCGCCTGGTTCGGTCGTATTTGGAGGACCACCCAGATACGGATTGGCGCACCTTCCTAGCCAATACCGACAGCCGTCAAATCCTGGCCGAAAGCGGCTACCGCCCATAATTCCGAAACCGACCCCCATCATGGCCGAAAATTCAGACATCTACTTAAAAATTGCGCTCGACGAGAACAAGGTTCCCGAAACGATCTTCTGGACGGCGGAGGACGGCGGAGTGCGCGAGGAGCCGGCCAAGGCCGTGATGCTCAGCTTGTGGGACGCACGGAGCAAGGATACGCTGCGCATTGATCTGTGGACCAAGGATATGGAGCTGGACGACATGAAGCGTTTTTTCCACCAAACGTTGCTGTCCATGGCGGATAGCTACGACAGGGCTACGAACGAAACCGAAATGGCGGAAGACTTCAGGGATTTTGCTCGGTACTTTGCGGAGCAACAAAAATTGGGATGAGCCCTTCCAGGTAATCCAACAAGGCTTCCTTTCCCTTTCCGGTTGTCGCGCTGGTTAAGAAGTTCGGCGGGCATTCCTCCCAGGTTTCCAACAACCGACGTTGGTAGTTTTCCACGGCGCGTACTTGCGCGGCCTTGGTCAGTTTGTCTGCCTTCGTAAAAACGATGGCAAAAGGCAATTGCCACTCCGCCAGTTGCGTCATGAAGGCCAAATCCAAGGCTTGAGGATCGTGCCGAACGTCCACTAAAATAAAGGTGCACACCAAATTTTCCCGGTTGCGCAGGTAGTGCGAAATCATGCGTGAAAACACCTCGCGCAGCACCTTACTGACCTTTGCGTACCCGTATCCCGGCAAATCCACCAAATACCAGTGTCCGTCTTGGATGGAAAAATGATTGATGAGCTGGGTTTTGCCCGGCCGTTGACTGACCTTGGCCAGGTCCCGATGACCCACCAACTTGTTGATTAGTGAGGATTTACCCACATTTGAGCGGCCAATAAAGGCAAACTCCGGACGTTTTGGCGGGGGGCATTCTTCCGTACGGGAACTGCTCTTGATGAACGTCGCTTTGAGCGACGGAATAGCGCGCTTGGGCGCGTTCGGGTTTAGCCGATTGCGGGAGTCGCCTGCGGCGCCCCGAATGTCTTCTCCAGCCATGCGCTCAGCAACTTGTTGAACTGTTCCGGATGCTCCATCATGGGCGCGTGGCCGCACTGGTCGATCCAATGCAATTCCGAGTTAGGCAACAATTCGTTGAACTTTTCAGCTACCTCAGGTGGGGTAACGGTGTCTTGACGGCCCCAAATGATGCAGGTAGGCAAGGTGAAATTGGGCAAGTCTTCCGCCATGTTGTGGCGAATGGCGCTCTTGGAGATGGCCAGGGTCTTGATGGCCTTCATGCGGTCGTTGACGATGGAAAAAACCTCGTCCACCAATTCTTTGGTGACCACTTGCTTTTGGAAAAAAACGTCTTTAACGC
>Ga0102920_1000192_pt1 | contig 15144 bp, 15 predicted proteins | sample Colrivmeta1568A3_FD_78204 | JGI IMG/M metagenome (GOLD analysis project Ga0102920, IMG submission 78204) | Estuarine microbial communities from the Columbia River estuary - metaG 1568A-3 | ecosystem: Environmental > Aquatic > Marine > Intertidal zone > Estuary | place: USA: Columbia River...
CACCGATGGTTCGGCCCGGGGCAATCCGGGTCCGGGTGGCTACGGCGCGATCCTGATGTTTGGAGATCACCGGAAAGAATTGGCGCAAGGTTACCGACGCACCACCAACAACCGAATGGAATTGATGGCCGTGATCGCTGCACTCAAGACCCTGAAACGTCCGGGCTTTCGGGTTACAATCTATTCCGATAGTCAATATGTGGTCAGAGCCGTTTCGGAAGGGTGGCTGGAGAATTGGATCCGGACCCAATTCAAGGGAGGAAAAAAGAATCGCGATCTATGGGAAGAATACCACAAGCTCTCCAAAGCGTATCAGATCCGATTTCATTGGGTAAAAGGGCATGCAGAAAATTCACACAACAATCGATGTGATGAATTGGCGACGGCAGCTGCAGACAGCGCTACCCATGCGTTGTTGATTGATGAAGGCTACGAAGCCGGGATCAACGATTGACCCCAACGAGCATAAAATTGATGACTACGCGGTCTGGCGGTTCAGCTTTCCAGCCGTTTCCTTGACAACCCAGTGCTGATACGTGATCCACAGCATCGGCAGGAACACGATGGTAGCCGCCAGTGAATTGCGGTAAAAAGGAATGGCCAATGTATAGCAATTGAGTAACCCATTCCAATCCTTGGTGTATATGGCCTCTCCGGCACTCATCCAAACGAATAAGTTAGAGACCAAAAAGTAAAAGGTAGGGCCTGCCAACGCGCCTGCGATCAAACTGATACGAGATTTAGCCCCAAGGAGTACAGCAATGAGCGGAAGGGTCAACAGCAGCACATAATTCTTCCATTGTCCGGCGTAAAATCCGGCATACGGAAACCAGTTCTGCTCGTAAAGAAACTGAATCGTTGCATCACTAAGTAACAACGCAAACAACGGCAACAAAAACATCTTGTCTTTGTCTCGTGCGATGAAGCCGCCAAACAGAGCGAGCGCCATCACCGGAGAGATTCCGGACAGGGACGGGTTGGGACCAAAGAAGAATTTGGAGGCTGTCGTCAGGACTACCGCCGCGAGATAAAAGAGAATGTATTTGCCGATGCGTTTCATGAATGCTGATTGAGGTATGTAGACAAAAATACTCGAATTGAGGCTTTTCCCCGACGGAGTTATTAACGATTGTGGATAGGAGACTTGTTTAGTCTGCCGATCTGTTATGGCCGGATGCGATGAACAGGAGTGAACGGGTACGTGGCCGGACCGTGAACGAAGTATTGGCCGCTACATAAGCGCAAAGATCCGGCGACCCTAAATGGAATGAAGCACCCCCGTCGGTAATTTCCAGATCACCCGCTGGTGCCAAAATCAGCAGGGATTCCTGAGCTTGGTATTGAAATTCCTGTCCGGCTTCCAAAAGGATCGATTGGATTCGAAAATCATCTACGGGTGCCGGATAATGACGCAGTCCTACCCCATCTGCTTTCGGCGCGAGAATCCGAGGCTCAATGGAATTCGTATCTATATGGCGCATGAGTTCGGAAACATCCATGTATTTGTTTGTTAGTCCGCCCCGCAACACATTATCCGAATTGGCCATGATCTCCACGTTCTGTCCCGCTAAATAGGCATGTGGAATACCAGCACCTTGAAAAATCCCCTGCCCTTTTTCGAGTTTGACCAAATTGAATAAGAAGATGGAAAATATGCCCCGGTCCATCTTCCCATTTTTACAAAAACTTTTAACCGCCCTTGCCGCCCAAAAGGTCGGATCGGATTTACTTAAAGCTCCCTGCTCATAGGCATTTACCCAATTGTTGGCCGAAACAGAAAGCCATGCATCTACCTCGAGTTGGGGCAATTCCATCAGCCATTGATAGACCCCGCGATTGCCCATCTCCTCCCATTTTGCTTGTAACGGATTTAGTTCGGGATATTTTGCAAAGGTTTCTTTTAACGCTTCGGGAGATTTGAATCCGTGCAGGAGCCAAAACTCGCTGAGGGCCACCATCAGCTCGGGCTTATGATTGGGGTCTTTGTAATTACGCTCGGGTGAATTCAACGGAATACCCAACCTATTCTCCCGCTCAAAATAAAGTTGAGCCATCTCCCGGTTGGGGTGAACCTGTATGGAGAGCATCTCGCGAACATCCAGGATCTTCAATAAATAAGATAAAAGAGGCTCCTTCTCCGATAAGTAGGTGGAATGCTTATCAACCGATTCGATTCTGGACGGACCCTGAGGATGGATTCCCATCCAATACTCGGCAAAGGGAAGATGTTGCGGATTGTCAATCCCCAATAATTGAGGCAGAAACGAATCGCCGCCCCAATCGTACTGTTTGACCTGTCCTTTTAACTGAAAAATACCCGTCATAATACATTTCAGATCGATGATTATCTCTTGGGGAGTCTAACGCCCCGTCCGAGATTGCCTAAAGATAAACAATGGCAACGCATCAGGACTTTGGAAGATGGGGTGAATCCTTGGCGGCCGAATGGCTAGAGGCCAGCGGATTCAATATCCTGCATCGAAACTGGAGCTGCGGCAAACTGGAAATTGATCTGATCGCTTCCAAGGGAAAGTACCTGCACATTGTAGAAGTTAAGACCCGCAACGGACATGATTACGGCTGGCCGGAAGAAAGCATTACGGTGAAAAAGTTTCGGCACCTGCAGGCAGCTGCGGGCGTATTTCTGCGGCTGCATCCCCAGTACCCATGGCTTCGGTACGATCTATTGGCGATCACTCGATTGCCCGATGGTCGAATCGATTATTTCTTCCGAGAGGATATCTACTTTAACCGATAGTTTCCGTGACTTCCTTGAGCCGGCTCATGAGTTCGTAGGTAGCCGGACAATACTCCACGTTTTGATGATGTACATGCCCATAATCCGCGAAACGAACACCCAAGTGCGGGAACGTGGAACAATCAAGTGGACGTACTGAATAGATGCGGCATTTGTTGTCGGACAATCGGAGGAATTGACAGGGTGTGCTTCGATTCATCCAGTCGCGGGCAGCTCCACGTTCTTGTTCCAGGTATTTATCCTTGAACGCATTCACCGTCATCCCCAAGTATTTGGAGATCCGACGCATGTCGGCGGGCAGGTAAGTAGGCGACATGGTCTTGCAACAGTTGGCGCAAGACAAACACTTGACATCCTTCCAAACGCCGGGTATCAACGCACTGATTGTTGCATCGATCCCACGAGGCGGCGTTTTTTGTAATCGTGTAATGAACCGACGCAGCAAAGGACGATTCTTTCGCAATCGGGGACGATATCGACGAATCAAGGTGGAGTTGGAGGTTGCCATAGCATGCGAAGATATTGGTCTTCGATTATTCCTCCTCATGGCGTAGATTTGGTTTCAACCTTTCTCTATGCGATTGCTTGCTACTTCCCTGCTGGTCGGACTCTTGGGTATTACCCTCACACAATGTGGTAGTTCTGCAAACGGCCCCGCTCCGCTTTGCGACACCACCTGCCTAAAAGACACCATACGGTTCAGGGGCGATCATGTGTCCAATCCAGAAGTAGCCCTTGCGCCCACGAATTGCCAGGCCGATACAGTTCTTTGGACATATGAGGGCATGGGGGTTAACCGGAAAATTGGACTCAAAAGCATCATGGGACAGCTCGTCCCCATACAACCCAGCCATGCCCGTTGTGTATTTGACGGAAACAAGAAAGCCTGGTTGTTCTTCAACGATTGCGCTACCGGAAGAGGTTATCAGGTAAAGCTCCCCTACGACAAGAAAGAGAGCATCTCCGTGCGGAGCAGTGGCATCAACTCCATCGATCCCAAATTTGACATCGACCCCGACATGTTAGCCTATACTGACCGGGGAAACATCTATGTGGAACACCTGAAGAAAGGGACTTCCGCGATGATGACGTTCAAAGAATTGGTCCCCATCGATTACGATCACATACATGACCACATCGACTCGGTAAAGATCCGACCCAACAAGATTTGGGTGCGAATCAAGATCCAGGACCAATGGAAGGAATTAGAGAAAAACATTGATTTGTGAGCTACTAATCGAATAGGTGGATGTGGGACCCATACAAGAAAGGATTCAGCGCGTATTTACAACTGGAAAAATCATTGGCCGACCACACCGTGGAGGCCTACGGTCGTGACCTCGAGCACCTGACCCAATTCCTGGTTGGTGCGCAAAAAACGGGCGGACCAGACTCCCTTAGCCTACAAGATCTCCAACAATTCGCCCGCTACGTAGCCGAATTGGGTATGAGTGCCGCTTCCCAATCCCGAATGCTTTCCGGGATCCGGACCTTTTACAAATACTGCGTAACCGAGGGCATCGTCCGGGAAGATCCCACACTGCTCTTAGAGACCCCCAAACAAAAAAGAGCCCTGCCCGACGTGCTCAGTTTTGAGGAGATCGAGACTATGATCCAGGCCATCGACCTGAGCAAACCGGAAGGCACCCGAAACAAAGCCATGCTGGAAACCTTGTACAGTTGTGGTCTCCGAGTTAGCGAACTGATCGGACTCCGATTGTCTCAATTGTACCTCGACCTAGGCTTCATTCGCGTGATCGGTAAAGGCGACAAGGAACGCCTAATCCCCATCGGATCCAGCGCCATTAAGTATTTAGAAATTTATCGAGATAACACACGCAAACACATTGATATTCAAAAAGGAAATGAAGATTTTGTTTTTCTAAATAAACGAGGTAAACAGCTTTCCCGGGTCATGGTCTTCTACATCATCAAGGCTCTTGCCAAGCAAGCCGGTATCCAGAAAATCGTCTCTCCGCACACCTTCCGCCACTCGTTTGCCACCCACCTCATTGAGGGAGGAGCCGACCTGCGGGCCGTCCAGGAAATGCTGGGGCATGCCAGCATCACCACCACCGAGATCTACACCCATCTAGATCGCGAATTCCTACGCACTACGCTGTCCAAATTCCACCCGGCTTTTAACGGCTGAGCCTTACTCTCCCCTTTACATAAGGCCGATTTCCCTGCTGCGAGTTGACCGGCCGAATCGAAGGATCGGTTGCTTTCCCAGATCTTTCCACCTCCTTTACCGGCTTCAATGTTTTTGGCATGACCATTCCCATTAATCTGGCTTTCTGAATGATATGAATCTTATCGGATATTTTTTTATTGGCAGGATCGATCGAATCGATGGATTGCGCATCCACTCGAGATTCCAAGAAAAAAGACAACAGCAACGCAACGAAGGATTGAATCCAGGTCCATCGAGATCGGCTAGTCTGAAGCGTACGACCCAGTTGACCGGACCGAAAGCGACCGCAAACCCGACCGGTCGAGCTCTTTGCAAAAAACTCGATCAGCTGCTGATCGGTATAAGTTGAAAAATCAATGACCGCATGAGAACAAGCGCCGCAAAACCGGCCCTGCACATCAGGGGTCATGGACGACCAGGATTGCATACAGGGTTCTTGAACCTGCAACTGCATGGGAGTATTGCTTTTCATGGAGCGTATTTTTCAGCTGGATGCCTGGCGCCCATCAAATACACAAACGGCAATTAACTATATTTAAGCGTGGCCTTTTTGAAGCATACTCGAAACTCCCAACTGACCGATGCAGACCTGGTGGTCTTATATAAGGAAAGCGGCGACCTGGCCGTATTGGGGGAACTCTATCAGCGGCATATGGACTTGATTTACGGGGTCTGCCTGAAATATTTGAAGGACCCCGAACAATCAAAAGACAGTGTAATGGCCATCTTCGAAGAGCTGACCCTGAAGCTTCGAAAGCATGAAGTTGCCCATTTTCGGGCCTGGCTCCATCAAGTCGCTCGCAACCACTGCTTGATGTATCTGCGAAGTCCCCGGAACAAAAACTCGTTGCCCCTACCCGAGGAACTTATGTATTCGGTCGAAAACGAGCATCTGAACGCCGTAATGGAAAAAGAACAACACCTGCAGGATATGTCGAAGTGCCTGGAGCAACTGAACCCCGAACAAAAGCTGGTCGTAGAATCGTTCTACCTGAAGGAGCGGCCCTACCAGGAGATCGCTGAGCAGACCGGCCTAGACTGGAACCGGGTGCGCAGCCTGATCCAAAATGGCCGAAGGAACCTTCGCATTTGCATGGATAAATTAACTCCAATTGACTGACACAATAATTTGAAAACCAGATTATGAAATCAAATCCATTGCCTGCTTTTGATGGCGCTTATCTGGAGCGCTATCGCCGGGGAGAACTGAGTCCTGCCGAAGCCCATGCCTTGGAGAAAGCAGCATTGGAAGATACCCTCTTGGCCGATGCGCTGGATGGATTTCGGTTAGCAAGCCTAGATACAACAGCGGATTTGAGTATGCTTCGTTCCCGGCTGAACGACCGGATTGAAACGAATCAGGCAGTCGTCAGACAATTGCCTAAAACCCGGTTTTTTTCCCCCTTCATGCGGGTGGCTGCCATGCTGCTTCTCTTGATCGGCGCTGGCTGGTTCAGTTACGTTTATTGGATCGATCCCCGGGAATCAACATTGGCCAGCAACACCCCTGCCCCTTCCCCGGTTTCTGAGCAGCGCACCTTTGCCGAATCTAGTCCGACCCAGCCCCCCACACCCCTGGCCTTGCCTCCTGCACCCGTCCAGCAATCCGAATCAGTTCAATATCGACCTGATCGTACTATTCGCCCTGTAGAAGTCCAATTGGAAACCCGAGAAATGTCATCCGATAAGCCTGAAGAAGATCTGATCGTCAAAGCAGAAGAGCCCCCGGCCTCATCCGAAACAAAGCAAATCGAGGTTGTATCGGCGGATAATACAGCCAAAGACCTAGACAAGGTGAATGCTGAAGTCGCCCAAAAGGAATTGGATCTGGCAACCAGTCGGCAGGCCACAGCGATGACCCTGACTGCCAAAGAAAAGTCGTTGAAGCGTTCTAAAATGGACATTCAACGGGCCGACAAGCCTGAGCCGGTAGCTGGTTGGGCAGCCTATGAAGATTATTTATATGGCAACGGCAGCCGCAAGTCCGTGGCCCCCACGGCCAGCAATACCGTTACCCGATGGGAGGTTCTGCTTTCCTTTGAAGTAGATGACAAAGGACGACCTACCGAAATTCGTGTGGAGGAGTCGGGCGGCACCTATTACGACGGCGCAGCCAAAAAGCTATTGGTCGAGGGGCCTGACTGGAAACCTGGAAAACCAGGAAGCCGTGGGCAGTTGCGGGTACATTTCTAGGGCTAACTTTGCTGCTCTAAAATCAACACGATTATGAAGCGTATTTTATTGGCAGGCTTGTTCCTGTCAGCCAGCATTCTTTCAGAAGCCCAATTGAAAACGCCCGCTCCCAGTCCGGTGCAAAATCTGCGGCAGGACTTTGGTCTGGGCACAATAGAACTCTCTTACTCGCGTCCTGGTGTACGTGGACGTAAAGTATACGGCGACTTGTTGCCTTACGGACAAGTTTGGCGTACCGGTGCAAACAGTGCCACCACCATCAGTTTCACGGATGAAGTGATCGTAGGAGGGAAAAAAGTCCCTGCTGGCAAATACGGCTTATTGACCATTCCCGGTGCCAAACAATGGATCGTTATTCTGACTAAGCAGACCAATGTGACCAGTCCGGCCGATTACAACGCTGAACAAGATGTGGTACGCGTTAACGTATCTACCACAAAATCCAAGACCTCTACAGAAACGTTCACCTTGTCGATTCAGGACATCAAGCCGACGAGCTGTAATCTGGTCATGAGTTGGGAAAAGCGGAGTTTCTCCTTGCCCATCCAAACCGAAATTGAAGGAAAGATCATGGCCAGCATTGAAACTGCCATGAAAACCGAGAAACCCCCTTACTACAACGCGGCCATGTATTTCATGGATAATGGCAAAGACCTGAATCAGGCGCTTGCTTGGTTCGATAAGGCCGTTGAATCCAATCCCACTGCTTTCTGGATCCACTACCAACGTGCCAACTGCCTAGCGAAACTGGGCAAGAAAGCTGAGGCAATCGCAGGTGCAGAAAAATCAAAACAATTGGCCACCGAAGCCAAGAACGGCGATTACGTAAAACTGAATGAAAAACTACTCGCTGAGTTGAATAAATAATTCAATCAGGATAGCTTATCAATCCCCGTCACCTGACGGGGATTTTTTTGTCCCATCCGAACACTTAGCAACAGCGAAAAGACAACGACCGCTCCAGCCCCAATCGGATTCAACCAGAGAAATCCGATCTTGAATCGATCGGGGAAAAAATAGCCAGAAAAGAAAAAACCGAGTACGATCAACTCACCGATGATCAATCCCCAAAAAACGGCCGTAGCATTTCGGATCACGGGAATAAATAAAGCCACCAGAAAGACGCCTAGGATAACCCCATAAAATAAGGAACCCAGAATATTAACGGCCTCGATCAAACTATTCCCAATGTTGTAGGTGAACATCGCTACCACAATACAGAATACGCCCCAACCCAGCGTATACCATTTTGACAATCGATAAGCCTGCTCTCCTTCCGCTGGATACTTAGCAAATCGATTGTGCAGATCAACCATGGAACAGGCTGCCAATGAATTGATGGCAGCGGCAATGCTTCCCCAGGAAGCCAAAAAGATCATGGCGATCAACAAGCCGACCAATCCTGCCGGCAGGTGATCCAATACAAACCGAATGAATATATAATTGGTGTCGTTCCCATCTCCACCTGGAACCCGATCATTCAACCACCCCTTTACCTGCTTCCGTACGGCATCGGCCTCTGTTTGTGCTTGTTGAAGTTTGGGAATCAGCAAACTCGCCTGTACACTCCCTTGCCCACCGGCTTGTACATATTCTGTAGCTACGCGGCGCTTGATTGATTGGAAAGAATCGTATCGCACTTGCGCAAGCTGAAAAGAATCCCGATAGACCGATCGCTGAATCCGTTCTTCCTGCACCTGATTAAAGATCAAGGGCGCCCGCTCAAAAGAGTAATAACTGAAGAGCAATGCCCCCACCAAAAGAATCAAGAATTGCATGGGAATTTTCACCAGCCCATTCATCAACAATCCCAACCGACTCTCCCGAACAGATTTTCCGGTTAAGAAACGACCAACCTGACTTTGATCGGTTCCGAAATAAGACAGTGCCAGAAAAAATCCACCTATAATTCCACTCCAAATATTATAGTTATCCCCCCAATTGAATCCCTTCGCCGTCATTCCATCGGTGATCACATTAAGCTTGCCCAACTTACCACTGATGTCCAAGGCGTCCACAAATCCAACTTGCTCGGGCATCAGGTGTACAAGCAAATAGCCGGCCAGGAACATGGACAATAAAATGATCGCGAACTGCAATTGTTGCGTGTAGGCCACCGCCCTTGCCCCTCCGCTGAGCGTGTAGATGATGAGTAGTCCGCCCATGAAGAGATTGGTCCAGTAAATATTCCAACCCAACAACGAGGACAAAATCAAAGACGGCGCAAATATGCTGATGCCGGTAGAAAGACCTCGCTGCAAGAAAAACAAGAGTGAGGTGAGTGTGCGCGTTTTTCCGTCAAATCGATGTTCCAAATACTCATAGGCAGTGATCACGTTCCATTGGCGAAATCGGGGAACAAAAAAGGCACTGATCACGATCATGGCCAATGGAATACCAAAATAATATTGAACGAAGCGCATCCCATCGGTAAATCCTTGTCCGGGCGCTGATAAGAACGTGATCGCCGAAGCTTGCGTACCCATGATGCCCAATAACACCAGTCCCCAAGACAAATTTTGATTCGACCGAAAATACCCATCCAAATCCCGGGTGGTTTTACTTTTCCGAATGCCATAAAATACCACACCGGTCAGCGTCAACATCAATACGATCCAGTCCAGTGCGTGCATGATTGTTGTTTAAGCGAAAAATGAAGTGAACTGTTGAAATAAAAAGATCAATACAGCCAATACCAGAACCAGTGCCAGGTACCAACCGGTATAAGATTCACTTGTCGACTGCTGTTTCATGGATGTATCCGCTTATTGTTTACGTGAATTCCGAAGCCAGCCTGTGAACACGATCAACCCAGCCAGAAAAAGGCCCAATAATATGCCCAGTCGAACACGCTTGACCAACATACCCAGTACGAGTCCGAGTACAATGGCCAACCACATGGCTACTTCGCTGCGCGATTGCTTGGTGTTTTTATTCATTGATCTTGCTTGGCATTGAGTGCAATGAGATTGGCCAATAATCGATAAGCACCGGTAACGCCAGCGGGCAATTGTCGGAACAGACTCAGCCCGGTATACGTGAACCAACCTTTGCCGTACGAAGCGATCATCAAGGATCCATCATCGGACCGCTCGCCTGGATCGGCCATGGAAAGAAGCTTTTGAAAACGACCAGTGGTATCGGCCGCGTGATAGATCGATCGCTCTTGCACCCAGCCCTCAAAATCGGTTGGCACCAATTTATTCGGTTGATTGAATACCGGATGATCGGGCTGTAAAAAAATCACCGGCGCCTGCTCGTCCGTTACCCGATTGCGCGTGATCTGAAAAGGGAAAGGCCCGATTTTGGCCCGTACCGGACCGATCTGATTGCTCGTATTGTATTGTACAATCAGATTTCCTCCCTCTTGCACATAACTCATCAGTTTTTCATAAGCATCATTGAGCCAGCCATGGGTGTTGTAAGCACGTACACCCGTGACGATTGCATCAAATTCGGTCAAGTTCAATTTACTCAATTCCGCTTCGCCCAATTGAACCACCTCATAACCCATGCGCGCCAAGGCTTCCGGAATCTTATCGCCAGCGCCCGCTATATAACCAATGCGCTTGCCAATGATCTTAAGATCGATGGACCGAACGCGTTGTCTCGTAGATTTGAAATAATGCAATTCCGGAATGTAATCGTACTCAATTTTTGTCAGCCGACCTGCTCCAACAACGGCCTGACCGGCAGGATCCAATGCCTGAAACTGATAATCACCGGGCCCTACCAACACCAACTTAGAACGACGCAGGATGCGCCCCTTGTCCAACGACGCAATCTCGCCTAAATCGACTACTTCGCTTTTATTCACCGCGCGGATCCGCTGTGCCTGCATGGGCTGATTCGCTTGGATACGGAATTTCAGGTCAGACTTTGTTTTTTTCTCTGTTGAAACCAGGGTCAATTCTTCATCGGCATCCAGTTCTGTTTGGGGACGAACAATCAGTGACTTGAAAATTTCTCCCCGTACCGGATCGGTCAATTTATATACAATCGGCACCGACAGCGTGATTGGTTGGCCGTAGATATTCAATTGCAACCGAACAGAATAAGCCGGCGCATTCTCAGGCAGACCAATCTCCGTTTGATCGGGAATAACAAACCGTCCTTTCTGCATTTCGTTTTCTAACCAATAGGGCTGCGTGGTTTTGGAACCGAATGAAACCGGGATCATGCCAATTAAAGCAGTTGGCTTATTCTCAACCAAGTTTCGCCCCAAGGTGGTGTCTGTTTTTCCATAGGAAGCACTCATTAACACAGCATCGACTTTCTGACGAGCAATCAGACTCAAGTTGAAACGAAGGGTATCGCCCCAAGCTACGCTGGGTGAGGTAGCGATGGCTTCCGAGTAGATGCCGGCACATTGGAGCACAAGAGTCTGTACTTGCGAAATCTTATAATTGACCCAATCAGATGCCGGCAACCCAATCAAACTGCGATGAAGTTGAACCAGCCCCTGAACAGAACGTTCCGGTCGAATGGGATCGTAGTATCGGATCAAGCTATCGATCTGACGGACGATTGGTGTCGCTCCCGGAATACGAGACCAATCGGTAGTGACATCCGACATCAATTCATTGACAGGTGCCGAACCTCCGGTTGTTTTGAAATACTCAAACGATTCACCGCGGGTAGCCGGCACCCCAAATCCCTGACTTTTGTGTTGAGAGCGACTTTCTGCAGCCATCTCACCATAACTCTTTCCCAAGAGTGGATTATATCCACCCACATCGATCTTCAATTGATCGGGAGCCGTGGTGTTCGTTCCTCCGAAATTGAAGGTGTTCCACAAAATGCGCTTGGGTTGCCACACCGATACGTATTTCAACTGCTCCGGAAAACGACTGGGATCACCGGCAGCCAGAAAAGCCTCGTTGGCCAAAATGGCGGAACCGGTATGATGTCCATGACCGCCTTCACCCGTGGTTGGGAATCGGGCAACAATGATATCCGGACGAAAACGACGGATCACCCAAACTACATCGGCCAGTACACTGTCCTTATGCCAGATGTTGAACGTTTCTTCTGGATTCTTCGAGTAACCAAAATCATAGGCTCGAGTAAAAAACTGCTCTCCCCCATCGATCCGTCTGGCTGAAAGAAGTTCTTGTGTACGGATCATACCCAGCTCCACCCCTTGTTCATTACCGATTAGATTTTGCCCCCCATCGCCGCGCGTCAACGATAAATAACCGGTACGGTATTTTTTTTCATTGGCCAGAAAAGTAATAAGTCGAGTATTCTCATCATCCGGATGGGCGGCTATGTACAAGACGGAACCCAATACCTGCAGTTTTTGCAAACCATGCAGGATTTGTGCTGAAGAAACGGTTGCCGGTCGTTGCCCATACAATGAGCCTGCAAACAAAAACGTAAAAAATATCGATAGATAATACTTCATGAAAATAAATTATTGTCCAACCATAAACACCGCATTCGAGAACAGCAGCTTACCGTTCTCCCAAAAACTTCGGAATAAGGGATTATCCGTCAAGCAGACGATCTGTCCACGTCCAACCGACTGAACACCGAACAAAGTCCCATTCGCCAATTTGGATTTTAGCCCATTGCCCACAAATCCGGCAACATGCGCACCGGATCCAAGCACACCCACATTCCATCCCTCTTCACTCAATGGCTCCAGGATGTTTCCATCCAATTTGAGCGTGTAGTAAGATTTTGGATACCCATAAGCAAGCGGATGGCTATTATCCAATTGAACCTGCCAGATGGAGCCGGGTGTGATGGCTGAAACCGCATCGCGCTCACGTGCCTGATAATCGGAAGTGACCACGGAATCGGTCGACTCTGTTTTTTTGTCTTCTGATTTCTTGACCTTGACACCCCATTCGCCCAGTTGCGTAACAGCCGATTCCAATGCGATCAATCGGCCACCACCTTGCATCCACTTTTTACAAGCCTCCGCCTGATCTTTATTAGCCAGGAAAGAATAATTACCATCCGATAAGATCAGCACGTCCACTTGTGACCAATTCATACGCCCTAGGTCTTGCTGATTCACCAAGCTGATCGGGTATTTCAATTGCTGATCGAAGAATTGCCAGATCTCACCGCAGGCATTGGCATTCACGCCCTCTCCACTCAGTAACACCACACGGGGCAAACGCAGGTTGCGAACCCGCTCACTGCCAAAATCCGATCCCGCATCGACCAGTCCGGTTGCGATTGGGAAAATAGCAGCATCGGAATTCAACGTGTATTCTTTTACGATCTCGTGGAATCGTTCTCCTAAATGTTGGTTAGAGGCTGGAATCACCAGCACGGTTCCGGCGGCAAAAGATTTACCGGCTGTTGTGAAAGGCTGTTCGGCATAACGCAATACGATGCCGGCCTTCCCAATCGATGTGGCCAACCGTACGGCGGGTAATCCATCCCACGGAATCGCATACCCATAAGTGGAGCGGACAAAGCGGCGCTTCTCCCCTTCCTGATTGACGGGTTGCGAAGCGATCTTGTCTTTGCTGGCGATTGCGTCGAGCCCATATGCATAGGGCAATGACCAAGCCGTGATGTCATAAGTAACTGTATCGGCCAGTTTGGTGCGTGGCTCGAATAAAACCGTCACCATCGCTGCGCGGGGTTGTAGGGTTGAGATCACCAGATCACCTGCTTGCGCGGTTATCATCGTTTCCTTGCCGGTTGCATAATGAACACCTTTGACCGGCCCGGCAGTAGCCTGCTCATAGCGAATCCCGTTTCGATCCAGTAATTGTTGGAGTGCACGTATGCGAACGGCATCCTGCGGACGATTTCGGATCAGGTAAGATTTGTAAACGCCTTGTCCTGTACTCACAGCCTGATTGAAATATTTCCGGAATTCACTGATCAATGATCCGGATTGGTTGGCGGCCACTTCAATGGTGCTCATCGAGGTCGTGAAATGATGCAAGGCCCGATCGGTCAGCGTCAAGGTGTCTTCATCTTTATTGATCACGCCCAGTCCCGCTCCGATCCCTCCTTGCTCATAGGTCATTCCGATGGAGCCATTGTAAGTTGGATAGGTATCGCCGTAAGACGGATACAACAGATCGAATACTTGTTTGGTGAAGTACAGCCATCCGTTCGAGTCAAAGTATCGTGCATGATTCTTGCCGATCGAATTTTGGAAACTGCGTTGCCAAGGGGTGATCACTTCATGAAAAGGTTCGGCAGCCGGAGCAAAATAATAGGGCTCGTTGTATCCTTGTTCGTGAAAATCTACATGGACTTGCGGCATCCAGTCGAGATAGAGCTTCATCCGTTGGCGACTTTCTGTTTGAATTTGCCAGGCCCAATCGCGATTCAGATCGAAATAATAATGATTGGTCCTTCCGCCAGGCCAAGGCTCCCGATGCTCGCGCGATAGATTGGCCGGGTCGTATTTTTCACCCACGACGCTGTTGTACCAATTGACGTAACGGTCGCGTCCGTCTGGATTCAGACAAGGATCGATGATCACCACCGTATTCTTCAACCAACGTTGAACGGCGGTATCGGATTGCAAGGCCAGCGTATATAAAGTAAGTAAGGAGGCCTCGGAGGAGGAGGCTTCATTACCATGCACATTGTAACTCAACCAAACTAAGGCGGGCGCATCGGCTTCGATGGCCGCAGCCCGATCACGCGCTACATTGGCTAAACGCAGGTTGTTGGCCCGAATGGATTCCAGTCGATCGATGTTGCCGGGAGTGGATACGGCTGCTATCATCAAGGGGCGACCTTCATTGGTACTGCCATAGGGCATTAACTTGACGCGTTCGGGGGCTTGCTGGGCAATGCGTTCGAAATACCCAACCAAGCGATGATGCGGCGTAAATTTTTGTCCAACCGAATACCCCAAGAATTCAGCAGGTGTGGTTAATTTCTGCGCACTGAGCAAGGAGTAAAACATTAGTAAAGCAAGCAGCAGGTAACCTGCTGGTTGGAGCCGGGACTGGATGGTTCTCATGCAATCGATTTAGACGGGCAATTTACTGAATGCCCCGAGTCGGGC
>Ga0102920_1000202_pt1 | contig 14647 bp, 16 predicted proteins | sample Colrivmeta1568A3_FD_78204 | JGI IMG/M metagenome (GOLD analysis project Ga0102920, IMG submission 78204) | Estuarine microbial communities from the Columbia River estuary - metaG 1568A-3 | ecosystem: Environmental > Aquatic > Marine > Intertidal zone > Estuary | place: USA: Columbia River...
AATAATTCCGACAGCACAACAATCTACCACGACTAAACTTGGAGGATTGTATACTACAACAACAAAAGATGGCCAGTGTTTCTATACAACAAGGCTTGGGTCTGTACAAATCACACGAGACTCACATGGCAACACATGGACTACATCTAAATTAGGTAATGTTTATACTACAACACAACAACAAAAAAAGTAACCTGAAATGAAACTTAAAAAAGTTGAAATTATATACGTTGATAGAATTAACCCAAATAAAAGAATATCCACCATAGTAACGGTAGAAGACAAAGGCGACAAAACATCTAATTGCCGGACTGCAGCCCAGCAATTCAGAGAAAAGATGAGAAAGCTCTGCAATTACGTAGAAACAAAAATAGTATATGTTGGATAACGAAACACTAGTTAGAAATATAGGATATTTCATGGAGTTTATTGGTAAAGTACTCCCTGGAGTAATAGCGGTATATGTGGCCTTCTGGATTTATAACTGGAAGAAAAACTAATGAAAGCTAAAGAAATAATAATTGATGCAATATTATTTATCATTGGAAATGCAATGTTATTTATATTGCGCAAAAAAACTAAACAAACAAAAAAATAAAAAATGCAAAATAATACAGACAACAACATTGATCAGCAATTTAACTTAATGTTAATAGACGTTGAAGAAACTAAAGACTATGATAGAGCCGAACAAATAGAAGGATGTTTGGAGCTATTCATTAAAGAAAATAATCTTGCAGAAGCACTCGTAGAGAGGGCCATATTCTTGTTTCTGAAACTTACACTTAATAAAGAGTTGATTCAAAATGAAGTGGTCCGCAAGGGCCACTTTTTTTTATATACTAGACATTTTTAAATGAGTAGCTATATGTATCACTAGTAAAATGAAAACTACAACAAAACAATTAATTGCTTTAATAATCACAATAGCTTGCTCTATGCTGTATTTTTCCCTTTTATTTTGATTTAGTGCATTAACAAACATATTTATGAACGGATTTGACACAACCATAGAAAATGTATTTACGCCAAATGAAATGGAGTATGTAATACATTGTTATAAAAATAAGCTTAATCCAGCAGTGGTATTTGGATCAAGCGGAGGTAATACGGAGGTAGATAAGCAAATTAGAGATGCTTCCGGATATTTTATTCCAGACTATAATGTAATAGTAGAAAGATTTAAGAACATTACTTCAAGTATAACTGGAATACCTGTTAGCCATCAAGAGAAGCCAAACTTTATAAAATATAAAAAAGGCGGGTTTTATAAGGCTCACTTTGACGGATTTAATGATGGTGAAAGCGGCAAGCAAAAAATGAATCCAGACGGACAGAGAATGTTTACCTCTATATTGTACTTGAATGATGATTTTGAGGGTGGAGAGACGTTTTTCCCCAAGATAGAAAAAACAATTAAACCCAGTCCTGGTAAAATATACATATGGAGAAATGCGTCCGATGACCTTAAGCTAGATCCAAAATCACTCCATGGCGGGCACCCAGTAGACTCTGGCGTTAAATATATAATTGTAATATGGACAAGATCAAATAGTCTTGCTTAATCGCGCTGCGATTTATATAATTAAAAATAATATGAGCAAGTATGCATCTATCTACATCAATGAATTAAATAAGGCCGCTGGCCTTGGGCAGATAATAGCTCCAATGGCTAAGGGACTTGTATCAAAAGGTGTGGGGGCATTAACTAACTTGGCTAAGCCAGCGCTTACATCAGTAGCAAAGGTAGAGGCTCCCGCTATTGCAGCTGGAGCAGGGAAGGCTACTTCATTTTTACCTAATGCAGCTCAACAAGTTGCTGGCGCAACAAATTTAGCAGCTTCACCAGCAGCTTCGAGCACTGCAACTAGAGCTACTTCATTTTTACCTAAGTTGCCACAGGGTTCGACTTTGCCAAATGATCTTCACATGGCTAAAATAGACACAAGACAAGCCATTAATTTAGCTAGGCAAAGAGGAACTCCAATAGCAAAACAAAATGTAAAAGATATGTTTAGCAACTACAGAAATTTAATGGGGCAGATGTCTCAATACCGTGCTCCAGGAATTTAATTTTTTGTTTACACAAAATGAATTCATTCCTTCCTTCTTTATCATTTTACAAGGAGGCAAGTGAGCAAGCAGATTTAAATTTTTTACCAGACTACTCTCCAGAGCAACTTTCAGAAATGGGAGTTTATGAAGAAGTATATGATAGAACAAAGCCCAGGCTTGCTAGCCTCAATAGTTGGCCTAAACATTGGTTTCACCCAGAAGATAAAATGGGATGGCTTGAGTGGTATAAAAAATATAACTCAGGCAGAAGGATGGAAGACGACAAAAGGCAAATTAAAAGATGGATCGCATTTAAATCCAGGCATGGAGGAAAAGCCTTCCAAGAAAATCCAACGCCAAGGAGAGCTTATGCATTAAGAAACTGGGCTATTGATCCAGCTAAATTAGTAAAAGATCCAGAAGCATTAAAAGTTGTTATGGACGAATATAAGGAAAAACAATATAGTAAGAGCATGGATAAAGTTAGCTTTCTACCCAAGGCGGCAAAAGATGAAAAACCTGGTCTTTGGGCAAACATCAGGGCAAAAAAGCGCAGAGGGGAAAAACCAGCTAAACCTGGAGACAAAGACTTTCCAGATAAGGAACAGTGGAATAAGTTAACAAAGCAATCCTCTGATGTATCCTTCTTGCATAAATTAGCAAAGTCACCAGCCTGGCAAAGATCTGAAGGAAAAAACTCAGAAGGCGGGCTAAATGCAAAAGGTCGCGCAAGCTATAATAAAGAAACGGGAGGCAACCTAAAAGCTCCGGTTACTGAAAAAAATCCAAGCGGAAAAAGAGAGACGAGGCAAAATAGTTTTTGTTCTAGGATGTGTGGAATGAAGAGCAGGAGAACTGGATCTGAAACTAAAAACGATCCAGACAGCAGAATAAACAAAGCGCTCAAAAAATGGAGATGTCGTTGTGGATAACAAAACTTTAATATACTTAAGCAAACTTGCGGTAGAGCTTTCAACTAGCGTACCGAATGAAACACCTGAAAATCTATATAATAGGATTGTTTCAAAAAAAGTAAATGTTGATAAATTTTTTAATAATGCTACAAAACACAATTGGGATATACCAGGTGTACCTGGGTTCTTAGCAAGAACAGTTGCTAGAAGAGCAGAAAAAAATCCAGACCCATATTTAAACTCTCTTATAAAAAAAGTACCCAAAGAAACGGTAATAGATGCTATAAAAAGAAATCCTGATGCTTTCAAAAATGTTTCTAATAAAATAACTGGTACCAATAACGTAGCGTAAATACAAGAAGATGTATTAAAGTTATCATGAAAAAAGATATTTTCTCAGAAATGTTTCCTGGATTAGTTAAGCAAGCTTACACTGGAGCACCGCAAAACAACGCAATCCCAGCAATGAGAATGGGTAAGCTTACTTATGCATCTCCAGATGAAATAGAATACGAGATAATTTCTCCATCACATCTATATACTGAATCTACAAATCTTGCTCCAATGATGAGTACAATGAAGGGCGCAAGAGCATTCATGGCTGGAAAGTATTTCACCCAAGCACTTCCTATGGCTCAACCAGAGTCACCATTAGTAAATTCGATTGATCCAGATTCAGATGGCTCTATGGAGTCTACAATTGGCAAAAAGATAGGAATGAATTTCTCGCCAGTTGACGGAGTAGTAAGAAAGATAGAAAAAGACAGAATAACTCTATCAGACAAAGATAATAATAACTTTGAAGTAGAGCTAAGGAACTACTATCCACACAACAGAAAAACATTCACTACTGACACGCCAATTGTTTCAGTTGGGCAACAAATTAAAAAAAGTGACCCAATATCTCACTCGAACTATGTAACTCCAGATGGTGATTTGGCTCTAGGCAAAAACTTAAGAGTTGCATTTATGCCAGGCAAACAAGGCGGTACTTTTGAGGATTCTATTACCATTAGTGAGGGAGCCGCACAAAAATTAACTTCATCTCATTTGTATGGATTTGACGTTGAAAATAAACTTGGGACTACTTCAAGCAAAACAAAGTTTATACAATTATTTCCCAATAAATACACTAAAGAACAATTAGATAAAATAGACGACAATGGGATGGTAAAAAGTGGAGCAAAATTAGACACTGGGGATCCAGTGTTTTTGTCTATTGCCCCAAGAACTCTAAGGGCTGAAGACAGATCAAAAGGAAATTTACATAAAATCCTTAAAAAATCATTCATAGACAAAAGCCAAACATGGGAAAAGGCATCACCTGGTGAGGTTGTAGATTCTGTTGAAACACGCAGTGGACTATCAGTTAATGTCGCTGCAAATTTTTCAGCAAAACCTGGAGATAAAATTTCTTCTAGATTTGCTGCAAAAGGCGTAATTGGAAGAATAGTTCCGGACGATCAAATGTTTAAAGATAAAGATGGTAATACAGTTGATGTTTTAATTAATCCAGCGGCAATGATAGGAAGAGTTAATCCTGGGATGGTGTACGAAGCGTTACTTGGAAAGATAGCTACAAAAACGGGTAAAAAATACACATTACCGCATTTTTCAGAAGACTCGTTTCACGAGTACGTAAAGAATGAACTAAGTGTAAACGGCGTTAACGATACTGAAGACTTATTTGACCCAATGAATCAAAGGACTATTCCAAGGGTTTTAACTGGGGTACAAAACTTCTTAAAGCTGGAGCATACTGCCGATGCAAAATTAAGTGCTATTGACGAGGGTGCATCAGATCAAAATGAACAACCAAGTAAGCCAGGTGGATCTGACAGCGCAAAAAGAATTGGTAACTTAGATATTATGGCTCTTCTATCTCATGGGGCGGTTAAAAATCTTTCAGATATTCAAAATTATAGAACAGGATCTAATCCAGATATGTGGAGAGCCATAAGGATGGGTGCATCACTGCCAGCACCTAAGGTGCCATTTATCTACGAAAAATTTAAAAACACATTAATAGCCGCTGGAATTAATCCAGATAAATCTGGATCAAAGATCACTATAAAAGCGCTTAAAAAAGTTGATATAGATTCTTTAGTTGGAAATAGAGAAATTAAAAATTCATCAACTATAGACCCTAAAACAGGCCACCCCATTTCTGGCGGTTTAATGGACCACGCCATACATGGGATAAGTGGTAAAGACTGGAGTTATATACAGCTTAATGAGCCAACTCCAAATCCAATACTAGAAGAGCCTCTTAGGAAAATACTAGACTTAACTGAACCGCAAATGAGAAAAGTATTGTCCGGAGCAGAGTCTATTGACGGAAGATATGGGTCAGACGCTTTGATCAAAAAATTTGAATCTATAAACCTAGATAAGATGGCGGAAGACCTCAGGTCAAAAGTAAGGAATGGCGCAAAAACAACAAGAGATGACGCTATTAAAAAGTTAAATATTTTATCTGGAATTAAAAAACAAGGTCTTGAGAAAGATGACTTTTTCCTAACGAAAGTTCCTGTTCTACCTCCTAGTTTCCGACCAGTGTCTATTGCCGGAAAGATGATGCTCAGTGCTGACGCAAATTATCTATACAAGGACTTGATGACAGCAAGAGACATGCACAGTAAAATAAAAAATGAATTAGGTGATAATTCAGCTGGAGATGAAAATCTTGCAATATATGACTCGCTAGCAGCAGTCGTTGGACTAGGAGACCCACTTCACCCAAAGCTTCAACAAAAAGGAGTAAAGGGTTTTATAAAGCATTTATCTGGATCTGGTGGACCTAAAACAGGAATGTTTTTATCAAAGGTTGTTGGGCATACTGTAAATACAGTTGGCAGAGGGGTAACTATACCTAGTGACGAATTAGATATGGACAGCATAGGATTGCCAGTAAAAATGGCATGGAAATTATACTCGCCGTTTGTTATGAGGAGAATGGTAAAAAATGGAATGAGCGCACAACAAGCTGCATTAAATATTGAGCGCAAAACAGATTATGCAAAAAACTTTTTAGTAAAAGAACTAGAGGATAGGCCAGTAATGTATAATCGTGCTCCGGCTTTGCATAGATTTAATATAATGTCAGCTACCCCTAGGCTTGTGTCTGGAGACTCTATACAGGTTAGCCCACTAATTGTAAAAGGATTTAACCTAGATTTTGACGGAGACCAAATGAATGTACACGTTCCTGTATCCGAAGAGGCAGTAAAAGAAGCAAAAGAAAAACTTCTACCATCTAAAAATTTATTATCTATTAAGGATAACAAAATATTCTATGCCCCATCGCAGGAGTTCATACTGGGGTTATACAATACAACAGGCAAGGGGAACGGCAAATCAGCTACAAAATTTAATAGCGCTTCAGATGTTATAGCTTCTTACAGGCGCGGAGAAATATCAATGGACACACCAGTAAGTATTGGTGCATAATATATAAAATAAATGAATAAAGTACCGACAATATTATTTGACGAAAAACGTGCTGGGGTATTAGACATTGTTAAAAAAGTTGCTCCATCAGTGTTAGGTGGCGCTGTTACATCGGGAGGCATGGATTATCTAGCTCACGGAGGAGACTACAGTGACGTAGACGCAAAAAGAATTGGAATGGGCGTATTCAATGCTCTTCTAGGTGGAATGGGTGGACACGCTATAGCAAACAAAAATCTTTTGCAAGGCGTTGGTACGATTGCGCTGGCCCCTACAAAAGACGTAGCCTTTGCGGCAATACCAGCAATTGGTCAATTTGAAAGCACGCAAAAAACAATACAGGACGAAGCTCAAAAAAGTCTTTTGCAGAAGTTGTCCCCAAAGGAGAAGGTTATATTATTGGCCACAGGAGCTGGATTGTCTGCTCTCTCTATCCCTGCGTTAATGAACTTAAGTAATGCAGCAAAACGAGTAGGAGATGGAAGGTCAATAAGAGTTAGTACAAGCCTAAGAAAGAGACCTAATCAAACTAGCGACTTAACTATAAACGTCAAAAATGAAGACGAAATAAGTGACCAATTAGATCAAAATCAGCCCAATCAAGCCCAGTCCAATTTACCCGAAAAGCCAAAAGGATTGTTAAGTAGAGTTTTTAATTTTTAATTTTTATGGCAGACCCAATTCTAGGAGACCAGCAATTTATCCCTAATCAGTTGTCTACTGACTATAGAACAAGATTTTATAGGGACCCGTCAATTGGCGTTATGTCAGTTCAATATTCTATTGATGGAGGTATTTCCTGGAAGCAATTTATTAGCCAGCCTCCGTCGATAGCCACAGAGGGATGGATTCCAACACTGTCTGCAACTGGAGACATAATATGGAAACCCATTACATCTCTAATAACTTCTATTTTGTCGTCAACAAGTGGATCAACAACTGGCTCTACTCCTTCGTCAGCTAAATTAAATTGGGCTGATTTTTCTCTGCCTGGTACAATTAGCGCTGGTAGTGAATTTGGATACTTTTCGGTTCCAGCCTCTTTATCTCTATCTTGCTACGGCGCTCAAGTAAGTATATTTTCCCCAACCTCAACTGATGCAATTACGATTGGGGTAATGATTGACACGGAAATAAACCCAAGGCAAACTATTGTACTACCTAAAAACGGCATGATCATTAATCCAATTTTTGATTCTGCAATATCATTAACAGCATCACAAACAATAAAATTAAAAATAATTTCATGTCCAGAGGATGAAGGAGAGTTTTTAGTGTGTAGACTATTATTTAATTACTAATCATATGAACAAATTCAATCTACAATTATTAAAAGAAGTAAAAGAAAAATTAAACCCTAAGACAGCTTTTGTTGCCTCTCCTCAAACGCAGCAAGCTATTTCAGCAGCGCAGCAACAGGGGGCAATACAACAAACGCAGCCAGCTCCCGGGACAGAAGAAAATCCACAAATTGGTTTTCCAGAGTTAGCACAATTACTGCAACAAGGACTGCAGCAAATGTTAGAGATGCAACAGCAATCTATGCAATTGATGCAGCAATTATCGGTAGAAATACAGGCAATGAAAATGGGCGGCAAGGGTGGAGAAAAGAAAAAAAGTGTGCAAGAAAGACTTGACCAAATGGAAGGTTTTATGGCACAACTTACATCAGGAGCAGACCAAAGCGCGCAACAAGCACCACCATCTGACCAACAACAAGATGCAGGATACCCTTCGCCAGACCAGCAACAAATGCCGCCAGAACAAGCTGCTCCACAAGCTTAATGGAAGATCACTCTCTTAGAGTAATAGTAAAAAACAATCCACTTGGTAAGCCTCTACTTAATTCAAGGGAGGCGACAACAATAGAGATTAGAGACAGAGACGGGGAATTAGCGTGTTTAGTTGCGTTAATGCCTAAAAGTCCTGTTTTTGTTGTAACAAAAGATAGCGACCAAGATTTTGTTAATTTTGCTAAAAGCCTTGGAGTAAAATTAACTGAAAAATTTGATTAAATTAAAATACGTTAAATTAATAAAAAAAACAAACAACACACAGAAACAACAAATGACACAAGACGAACAAAAATGGGCACATATCGAAAGGATTACTTCTGCAAAATCCTATGCAAAAAAAGAACAAAATAACAAAAAACAATTTGAGCTATACGAGCAAAAAATTGAAAGCCTAGAAAAGCAATTAAATGTATTTAAGTTAATTTCCTCATCAAAGAATACTGATAAAGAAATTTCAATTAATTCTAAATCCAAGACAGGCGAAGCTACAGCTTTTGCAATTGCATCTGACTGGCACTCCGAGGAAACAGTGGATCCAGACACCATAAACAACCTAAACCAATATAATCTGGATATAGCCGAAAAACGCATAGAAAATTTTTTCGGAGCTGTTTTGAGACTTACTGAAATTGAAAGAGCTGGGACAAATATTGATAACTTGGTCTTAGCTCTTCTTGGCGATTTTATGACTGGATATATTCACGAGGAGTTAATAGAGGGCAATAGCCTATCTCCAGTGGAGACTTTGATATGGGTAAAAGATAAAATAGTTAAGGGCATTAATACCCTTAGAAATAAAGGTAAGTTTAAAAAAATTATAATTCCTTGCTGCTTTGGTAATCACGGCAGGACTACAATGAAGTCTAGAATAGCAACTGGAGCGAAAAACTCTTTTGAGTGGTTAATGTATAAATGGCTCAGTGAATCCATTACTGATGGTGTAGAGTGGCAAGTTGCTACTGGATACCACACTTATTTAAATATATACGACAAGACCATAAGGCTGCACCATGGCGATTCGCTTTCTTACCAAGGGGGCGTGGGGGGATTGACCATTCCAGTAGAAAAAGCAATAGCACAATGGAATAAGGGTAGGTCAGCAAACCTTGATGTATTTGGCCACTGGCATCAAATGCAGCAAAATCCTAAATGGGTAAGTAACGGATCTTTAATTGGTTACAGTCCATATGCACTTAAAATTAAAGCGTCGTATGAGCCACCACAACAAACATTTTTCTTGTTTGACTCAAAGAGAGGTAGAACTGGAACTTGGCCAATTTTCGTGTAATAAAATTAAAAAAATAATATACATGAAAAAAAATAAAAATTCCAATAATTGGGAAAAAGCAAAAAACAAGATCAACCAAAAAAAATATAGCCTACCAGATGGGTGGGACTCAAGAGATGTAGTAGCAGAACAATTAAAGTGCGATCCAAGCAAGGTATCAGAAATACTTTCATTTGGAATAGACTCTGGAGATATTCTATGTAAGCAATTTTACGTATGGGATCAAGTCAGGGGTAGAGCAGTAAATAAAACATTCTACAAAGAGAACTTTAATCATGATGAGAATAACGCAAAATGCGTTTGTCAATCTAGCTCATTAGAGAAAAACATTTTTAATGGTGAGCTTAATGGACCATTAAAAAGAGTATATAGTAGGCACAGAAAAATAGAGGGCACACTTTATCAAGATAAGACTGTTACATGGGATAACGGTAAAATATCCTCTCCCAGCGCATCATCCTGGAAAAAGCGCGATATATATATTATCTCATAGAGGCTATCCCTATATCTGTCTTGAAACCATTGTTTAAGTGCAGTAAAATATAAAAATGACCACAACTGTTGCCAGGTTAATATTTAATTCAATAGTACCAGAGAAACTTAGAAGCGACATCCCTGATGATCAGCCAATTGGGTCACAGGAGTTAAAAAATGTTTTACAAAGAGTAGCTGAAGAACACCCAGAACAATATAGAGACATATCATTTAAGTTGATGAGACTTGGGTCCAAGGGGGCAGTAGAAACTGGCAGTTCTTTTTCTATGCAAGACCTGGAGTCTCCAATAGATAAAAAAAAGTTATTGGATGAAGTCTCACAAAGAGAGAATGATATTTTTTTAGACAGTAAACTTACTCAAGAAAAGAAAGAAGACCTACTAGTTAAAATGTACGATAAGTATTCTTCTAAGATGCCGGACCTCATATTTGATGCATCAATAAAGAAGGGCTCAAATCTTGCAAAAATGGTTGCGTCAGGAGCAAGAGGAAATAAAAGTCAGTTAAATAGTAATATAGGCGCAGACTTTTTGGTAACTGACCAATTTAACAGACCAGTGCCAATTGGCATAAAAAGTTCGTACACTGAGGGGATGTCCCCAGCTGAATATTTTGCCGCAAGTTATGGCACTAGAGCTGGACTTATCGCAACAAAATTCTCTACGCAAAACTCAGGATTTTTAGCCAAGCAAATCAACGCTTCAGCAATGGATCTTTTAGTCACTGAAGACGACTGCGAAACTAAAGCAGGTATCCCTGTATCAACTGGAGACAAAGAAAACATTGGATCTGTATTATCTAAGGGGTTTAATGGGTATAGTTCTGGAACAATAATAACAAACAAAGTTTTACAGGATTTACAAAAAACTGGTAGGCCTCAAATATCTGTAAGGTCCGCTATTACCTGCAGCGCAAGCAATGGAATTTGCTCTAAGTGTGCGGGAGTTAGAGAAAGAGGAAAGCTTCCAGCCCTGTCTGATGCCATAGGGCTCGCAGCGGCTAGCGCTTTAACTGAGCCATTAAGTCAGTCCCTTCTTTCAACTAAGCATTCAGCTGGCGTAGCTAATGCCTCAAAGGTTACTGGATTTAAAGCAATTAATTCGCTATTCCAGGTACCAGATACTTTTCCAGACAAAGCATCACTATCTGAATCTGACGGGACTATAGATAAAATAGAGCAATTACCACAAGGCGGGTTTAATATTACGGTTGGTGGAAAACAGCATTTCATATCTCCAGAGCATGAGATTTTAGTAAAACGTGGAGACAACATCGAAGCTGGAGATAGATTATCTAGCGGAATGATAAACCCCTCTGATATAGTTAGGCTAAAGGGCGTTGGGGCTGGAAGGCTAAACTTACTAAAACAAATTCAAGACACATTTAAAGAGAATGGAATAAATGTTTCAAGGAAGAACGCTGAAGTTGTTACAAGGGCAGTAGTTGATCACGTAAAAATAGTAGACGCAGATGAGACAGACGGATACCTTCCAGATGACACAGTAGAGTATAGTTCATTTAGCAAAACATACAAACCACGAGAAGATTCAGTTTACGGCGACCCTTCAAAGTCTATTGGCAAATATTTAGAGGCACCAGCACTACACTATACAATAGGGACTAGAATTACCCCAAGTGTTGCAAAGCAGCTAAACGACATGGAAGAGACACAAGTACTAGTTTCAGACAAGCATCCGTCATTCAACCCAGTAATGGTTAGATTGATGGAGAACCCATCTTATGATAAAGATTGGATGTCACAACTAGGAACATCGTATGTTCAAAAGAATTTAAAGAAAAACGTAATAAGTGGAGACGTAAGTACAGACATACATGGGACAAATCCGCTTCCTGGGTTGGCTTACGGCAAAGAGTTCGGTAAGCCGCCAAAAGGAGTTATTGGGTACTAGGGGCATATATTTAGTTATGTAAATCGGCCATAATATATTAGTAGAAGTATTATAATACGTATTTCTCTATAATATTAACCAAAACATAACTAAATTAAAATGAGCAATAATAACTACCAAAAACAAATTATTGCAGGATTATTACTGGTAGCTATATGTTCGTTTGTAGTAATACGAGCAGTAATAGAAATTGGAGCATCAATAGCTACTCTAGTAGTGTCTTGCGTTGGCTTGGGGGCTATCATTATAGCTTCCGGAGCTAGTTTGCTAACTATTATTTATTCAATTTTAGCTATAACTGGGACAGTATACATATGTGGCTCTATAGCTAAAAAAATAATTAATAAAAATAAACCAAAAGATAAATAAACTAAAACACGTCAACAACACAACAAAACAACAAAATGGAAATCATCAACATACAGTGTGGGAATAAAAGAGATCTTGAGGGGGCAACCCTAACTCAAGGTTTGGTGTTCGAAGAAGTCCAGGACTTAGCAGGAGACAAAATCTTAAAGGCTTTTGTCAAATTAAATACTGGAGGTGTGTACATAGCTATTACGATTCCTCCTGGGAGGATGAAACCAGGTATGTCCTCGGGGCCGGTATTTGGTTACGATTGTGGATACTCCACATGCTGTCGTCCACCGAATCTTTGGTCAAATGAAGAATTGGAAGTTTATCTCGAAAACAAGTTAGAAATCTACAACCTCAAGGTAATAGAGAACATAACAGTATAGATGGAGGAGGATTAACATAAAACCCCTTGGCTAGTTTTCTAGCCAAGGAGGTTTTTCTTTTTGCATAAAATATACTAGCTTTTTTTTAGATACTGAGTATCATAAAAATAAATTCTTTTACTTAATAGAATTTTAGTTCAAAATAATTGTTTAAAAAATATGCCAAACCAATTGCAACAAATAGAGCAAAATTTATCAGAAATTGCCGTATCATTAATTTCCGAGAAAAACCCCAACTTAATGGAATATTATCTAGGATTTGACGTAATAGATAAGAACGAAGACGGCACAAGAGCCGCAGGTATAATGGGTTTTAAAATAGGTGGACAATTAGTCTATGTTCCAGTGTTCTTCCTTAACGGCAAGGTTAAGGGCACTGAAGTAATGTACCTTAAGAATTCAGATACATTTGTTGCAAACAATGAAAATTGGGTTAATTATATTGCAAGTCAAAATCCTCAAGACATAGGAGAGGCTTCAGGGGAAAAGCCCATGCCCGATATTGAAGGAAATAATTCATTGAGAATTTTCACGAGGCCACCAGCTAGCGCAAATAGTAAAGCTGCAAACTGGCAAGATGTTAGTGCAGCAGCCTTGACTGGCGGAATTGCTGGTGGCGCAATTGGGGGAGCTGGTTTTTTAATTCGTAAATTTTTAGAAAGAAAAAGAAACGAAAATCAAGTTAAAGCAAATAACGGGCAAGAATCGCCAAAAATTATTTCTGATCAAGAAGTGGAAGACATGACCCCAGAACAAAGAGGGGATGAGTTTGTAAAATCCATGGACGAAGTTTTTGGACCAGGTAACTGGAGAATAAAAGACGACAGTAAACCTAAAAGTAAAACCGCTTCAAGAGAAGTTTATGATCTTTCAGTAGATGAATTTATTGATACGGAAATGGCTCTCGCAGAACCAGAAAAAGATTTAATAGATTTCTTAAAACAGGGCGGATACGAAGCGTATAAACATTTTATAAAAGTTGCTACGGATAATCCAGAAATTTTAAAAGCTGTATCTAATATTTACTCACTAGATGAATTAAAAATCGAGTTTGCAGATAAAAAAGTTGCATCAGAAGAAACAGAAAATGCATCCAAAGATACAGACACCACTGGTTCTATTAGACTGATTAAATCCGCTGAATTGATGAATCTCAAAATGGAGATGTCAACGGAAGAAAAAACAAAAACAATAAAGAATGGCTACGTCATAAAAGACGAAAGACCAGAAGATCAAAAAAGTGATTTATACTTGGGAGACTTTAGAGAAGTATTTAATCAAGTAACTGAAACAGGTTATTATGAGATTTTAAACTGTTGCGGAGACATAGTTAAAGCAATTGTTCTTGTTGCCCCCAAATCAATAACCGATTATAGTAATTCATTAGACAACAGCGGAACAGGTTACACCACTCAAGCTGTAATTGATCCAGAGAATGGGGCAGTAGAATGGGCATCTAATCCAGTCTACTATAAAGCTGGAGCGAGCATCGCAGACAAGCTAGACGAAGACGAAAAGACAGAGTTGATGAAAGACACTGGAATTGATCCCAAGTCTGCAGAGGTTCGCAAAAAATATTTCCTTCTAGATAAAAATTTTAGAGCTTATGGTCCTTTTTCTGTTTCGGATAAAATGAAGGAAAGTGGAAAAGTAACACTTGAAGTAGAACAAGACCACATCCCACAATATAACAGTACGTTATTGTCGGATTCCGGTACCGAAAAAAGATACAATTATGGATTTTGTGGGCACTGGGGACAAAAAGCTTTTATAAGAATTATAGAAAAGGAAGACGGATTACCGCAATTCACAAAGGGTAATGTAGTATTTATTCCTAAGAATTGTAAATTAATAGAAATAAAAGATAAATACAGCGCTTCACAAGAAAAGTCTAATATAGACAAAATTAAGCCAGGAGACGACAAAACATTAAACTCACTTCTTTCGTCAAGAAGAGGAGAACTGGTTACGGTAGATAAAACCGCTAATTTCGATGTAA
>Ga0102920_1000210_pt1 | contig 14337 bp, 9 predicted proteins | sample Colrivmeta1568A3_FD_78204 | JGI IMG/M metagenome (GOLD analysis project Ga0102920, IMG submission 78204) | Estuarine microbial communities from the Columbia River estuary - metaG 1568A-3 | ecosystem: Environmental > Aquatic > Marine > Intertidal zone > Estuary | place: USA: Columbia River Estuary...
ATCTTGCATGGATTTTCCTCTTCTGCCCGAAACTTTGCACACATAATTGCCGACTTGGTCAAGCGGGGTGCAGAAGTGATCGCCTTTGACGCCCCGGCACATGGAGCCAGTGAGGGAAAAAGCATCCACTCGTTGAGGTATCGACAATTCATTCAACAGATCCGGCAGCAGTGGGGTCCCGTAGACGGATATATTGCCCATTCATTTGGGGGATTATCAATCAGTCTGGCCCTCGAAGAGATGGCCCCCCGGCAAACGGAAAAATTGGTCTTGATTGCCCCCGCTACCGAAACGCGCTCCGCGTTGGATCAACTCAGGTCCACATTATCCTTGCGGCCCAACATCATGAAGCAGATCGATCGACTGATTGAGATCAAAAGCGGACACCCCGTGGCCTGGTTTTCAGTCAACCGGGTGGTAGCCCAATTATCGATTCCGATCCTTTGGATACACGACGCCTCGGACGAGATTACACCGCTCGCCGACACCGCTCCAACCAGAGAAAGAAAATCGGCCCGGGTACAGTTCCGAATCACGGAAGGATTGGGACATCGCCGTGTCTACCGCGATCAATCGGTCTGCCAGGAGATCCTGGATTTTTTAACCCCCGGACGGTAGTCTTTGTATATATTATTATATAGGGCAAAAGCAAGCTGACGATACGGGTTCGATGACCCGACAATTGAATGAAAAAAACCCCGTTGGTGGAAAATTTCCTATTCTTGCTCTAATTTGCTGCCGCTGAGAAGCGGTTTTTTACTTCAAAGTCCATCATGGCAAAAAACCTTTTGATTGTTGAGAGTCCGGCTAAAGCCAAGACCATAGAAAAGATCCTTGGATCTGATTTTCAGGTCAAAAGCTGCTTTGGACACATCCGGGATTTGGAAAAAGCGGGTATGGGCATTGACGTTGACCATAACTTCGAACCGCGCTACATTGTATCCCCCGATAAACAGAAAGTCGTTAGTGAACTTAAGAGCCTAGCCAAGAAATCCGGTGAGGTTTGGCTGGCAACGGATGAGGACCGTGAAGGGGAAGCCATTAGTTGGCATTTGTGCGAGGTTTTGGACCTAAACCCCAAAACGACCAAGCGGATCGTTTTTCATGAAATCACCAAACCTGCCATCCTGCAGGCGGTTGAGTCGCCTCGACGCGTCGACATGAATTTGGTCATGGCCCAGCAGGCACGCCGAATTCTAGACCGCATCGTGGGATTTGAATTAAGTCCGGTACTCTGGCGAAAAATGAGCATGCGCAACAACCTGAGTGCCGGTCGGGTTCAGAGCGTTGCGGTTCGACTCATTGCCGAACGGGAACGAGAGATCAACGCATTCAATACTGAAAGTCAATTCAAGATCGAAGGTTCTTTCCAAGCGCCCGATGCAGAAGGAAGAAAAATAAATTTCAAAGCAGAGGGGAAAAAACAACCCAACGAAAAATCAGCCGATGCCTTCCTTCAATCGTGCAAGGGTGCTGCTTATAAAGTGACCGAGATCCAGGTGAAGCCCGGCAAACGTACCCCGGCGCCACCTTTCACGACCTCTACCTTGCAACAGGAAGCGGCCCGTAAGTTGGGATACAGCGTATCGCGTACCATGCAGATCGCCCAGCGTTTGTACGAGAATGGATACATCACTTACATGCGTACCGACAGTGTGAATCTGAGTAAGACCGCACTGGCCGATATCACCCAGACGGTTACATCCATGTATGGGAAAGAATATCATCAGTTCCGCAAATACAAGAACAAAAACGAAAGTGCACAAGAGGCACACGAAGCCATTCGTCCAACCTACATGAGCACAGCACGGATTGCAGAAGCTGAATGGGCCAAGTTGTATGAACTGATCTGGAAGCGCACCATGGCGTCTCAGATGGCCGATGCCGAATTGGAGAAAACTACCGTTGACATTGAGATCTCTACGAATAAAGATTCCCTGCAGGCCACCGGCGAAGTATTGAAATTCGACGGTTTTCTGAAAGTATACATGGAAGGGAAAGACGATGATGAATCCGAAGAAAATCCGGAAGGAATCTTGCCTCCTTTTAAAAAGGGTCAAATCCTTGCCTTGAATCAGCTGAGTGCCATTGAACGTTTTTCTCGTCCCCTGCCCCGCTATACCGAAGCTTCCTTGGTAAAGAAATTGGAAGAATTGGGAATCGGACGTCCCTCTACCTATGCGCCAACGATCTCAACCATCCTTAAGCGTGGATATGTAGAGAAACGCGATAAAGAGGGCATGCGCCGCGCCTTCCAGGTGTTGACCTTGAAAGCGGATACGATCCAAGCAGTCACCGAATATGAGAATACCGGAGCTGAAAAATCGAAACTGTTTCCCTCCGATCTGGGATTGGTAGTAACCGATTTCCTGAAACAGCATTTTCAGCAGATCATGGATTATGGCTTCACGGCCCACATCGAAGATGAATTTGATGAAGTAGCCGAAGGAAAGCGCAAGTGGAACCAGATGATCCAATCGTTTTATCAGCCTTTTAAAAAAGAAGTAGACCAAACCATTGAAACGGCTGAACGGATCAAAGGCGAACGCTTGCTGGGCACCGATCCCAAATCGGGCAAACCGGTCATCGCCCGCATGGGTCGGTACGGCGCCATGATCCAGATCGGTAGTGCCGAAGAAGAGGAAAAACCACGATTTGCCAAGATACCGACAGGACAAAGCATCGAAACCATCAGCTTCGAAGAGGCGATGAACTTGTTTGGCGCCCAGGGGGTCATGGGACAATACGAAGAAAAAGATGTGTTGGTGAATGTGGGTCGATTTGGCCCTTACGTGAAATGGGGCGAGGATTTTATCTCCCTTCCCAAAGGAACGGATCTTTCTACGGTTGATCTTGACCGCGCCATTGAAGTGATTCGTGAAAAGCAAAAAGCGGATGCACCGGTTGGCCTGTTTCAAGAAAAACCCATCACCAAAGGAACGGGGCGATTCGGCCCCTACCTCAAATGGGATGGCCTGTTCATCAACGTACCCAAGAAATACGATTTTCAGCGGATCTCCCAAGCGGAAATGAACGAGCTGATCGAAGCCAAGGTTCAAAAAGAAGAAAACCGATACATACATCGCTGGCCAGAAGAAAAGATCACGGTAGAAAATGGCCGATGGGGCCCCCTGATCAAGTACGGCAAGAAAATGATCAACCTACCACGCAAAGCTGACAATTCCCGTTACACACCGGAAGAAGCAGTTGCCTTTACCTTGGATGACATCAAGGGCTTTATACAGACCGTAGTGCCGGATGCATTCAAAGCCAAGGGAGGTAAAAAGTCTGCCCCGAAAAAAACAGCCACGAAGAAAACGGCTACAAAAAAACCAGTAGCAAAAACAACTACCAAATCGGCGGTGCCTAAAAAGACGGCGAAGAAGTCGGCTCCCAAAAAGAAAAAATAGCTTTTCAACGGTTGTGGATATTTATCCGGTTGAATACAACGCCGGCTGTGTGATATTGTGCGCATGAACGCAGCCGTGAATGAATCAGAATGGGCCGCATTGATCCAACTGATCGATGATCCGGATGAAGAAATATTCCAAGCCGTCTCTCAGCGGATCGCAGCCTGTGGCCTGTCCGTACTCCCTCAGCTGGAACAAATTTGGGAAACAGCCGAACACCCGGAACATCAAAATCGGTTGGATGCGCTGATTCGTCGCATTCAGTTTGAAGACATCCAAAAACAGTTTGACCATTGGCGTTTGCAAGAATTGCCCGACCTATGGAGTGGATTGCTGATCCTAGATCAACTGAACCATCGAGAAGACCGATCGGATGCCTTGTGCACCTCCCTGGAACAACTTCGAAGAAATGCCTGGCTGGAATTGAATCAATACCTCACACCGCTGGAACAAATCAATGTATTGAGTCGCGTTTTGTTTGAACACAACAGCTTCAAAGGAATTGACCCTGTTCGGGAAAAGATTGAAAATTATTTCTTGGGCGATGTATTGCTCAAAAGGACAGGAAATCAGATGGGGCTAGGTCTATTGCTCCTCGTGCTGGCAGAGAAATTAGACCTACCGCTACATGCCATGCAAGTGCCAGGATTGTTTGTATTGGGATCTCCCAATATTCTTCCCTCCCGCCAACGAACAGGCATTGAATCCATCGACTTTTATGTAGATCCACAGACCGGCGAACTATTCGGGCGCGTCGAAATCGAACAATTCCTGCGTCGGGTACATCAACCCTTGGAAGATGTGTATTTTTCACCACTTACCAATCCAGAGTTAATCGGAGTTTGGCTCAAGAAATTGCAGCAAAAAGCCGAGGAGAACGGCGACAAATCGCTGGTCGATCAGATCCAGGAATTAGTAAACAGTCTCTGATTCTTTAGATCTTCCAACCGCTTCGGTATTCGCGCTTTACGAACTGATTCGCTTCATCGAAGTTGGTAATCTTCATGTTCGCGGCATCCCAAAGCAGCTTCTTTCTTCCCAGGTATTTATCCTCCCATCCTTTCAATTTGGGATTCTTCAGCATCCAACTACGAATGGCCAAATTGCCCATGAGAATGCTCTCTGTGAATGGCCCGGCATACTCAAATGGTGAACTGGTGGTTGCATTGCCATAACCGGCACGACAGGCATTGACCCATTGCAAGTAATGTCCTTCCGGTACGCGCGGCAATGTCGGCACATGATCAAATTCTTTCATCCGAATCGTGGGGAGCAATCGAGGATTGGCTCCGTAACAATCGATCAGCATCTTTCCTTTGGTACCAACGATCAGCACTCCACCATCCCAATTGCCAAATGCTTCTTCCGGCAATAGCTCTTGCGGTCGCTCGGGGAGTAGCCCGCCATCGTGCCAGGAAACCCGAAGGTTCCCTTTACCATCGGTTCTTGGATAGTTGAGGTGTATGATGGAAGCAGGCGGACAGGCATCCAGATTGGGCGTATCATTCCACATCTCCTTCCAAATGGTCGCCACACTACATTCGGCCGAATCCGGATACCGGATAGGCAGTATTCGGAATATAGGGTCCATGATGTGGCAGGCCATATCGCCTAACGCACCAGTGCCGAAGGCCCACCATCCCCTCCAATTAAATGGCAGATAAGCTGGATTATAATCTATAAATGAAGCAGGTCCGAGCCATAGATCCCAATCCAACTCGGCGGGTACATCAAACTTGCCCGTCGGCGTGGGAATACCCTGAGGCCAAACCGGACGGTTCGTCCAGGCATGAGCCTCCACCACATCACCGATCAGTCCTGCCTGAAACATCTCCTGTGCTTTGCGCACGCCGTCGCCCGAACCACCCTGGTTGCCCATTTGGGTAATGACCTTGTATCGCTTGGCTGCCTCTGTTAATTGACGTGCTTCGTAAATGTTATGGGTAAGCGGCTTCTGGGTATAAACGTGCTTACCCAATTGCATGGCAGCGATGGTAGCCACTGCGTGGGTATGGTCGGGTGTAGAGATGGAACAGGCATCAATGTTATTCTTTTCCTTGTCCAGCATTTCCCGGAAATCGCGGTAATAGGTGGCTTTGGGGTAACGCTTACGAGCGTCCTTGGCCTGTCGATCGTCGACATCACAGAGTGAAACAATATTCACAAAGGGACTCTTGGCGAACTCCATCAAATCGCTGGCTCCCTTCCCGCCTACGCCGATACCGGCTATGTTTAGTTTATCGCTGGGGGCAATGAAACCATTTCCCATGACATGCCGAGGTATGATCATGAATCCTGCAGCAGCAACCGTGGTTTGGCGGAGGAATTGCCCACGGGAAATGGTAGAAGCGGAGCGCTTTTTCATAAGCAATCGTTGTGCTGATGAAGATAAAAGAAAAAAGGGGATGAATGATCAGGAGCGAAGTCCCTGCCCGGTGAAGGCAAAAGGCAATAAGCTATTGGCCGATTCAATGCAATGAACCGCCCCCTCCATACCTGAAAGGATCAAACGGATTGGGCGCTGAAAACGAAGTTCGTATTCGAGCAAAGCCTGCCGGCACATGCCGCAGGGATAAAGCGGCACATGGCTGGATTTGTCTTTGGGATGATAACTGATGGCCAAGGTTTCAATGGCGTCACCCGGATAACGCAGGGCGGCATGTCCCAGCAATACACGCTCGGCACAAGTACCCACTGGATAAGATGCATTCTCTTGATTGGAACCCGTAACAACGGCGCCGGAAATCAATCGGGCAGCAGCCCCTACCCAAAAATTGGAATACGGCGCATAGGCCAATTCAGTAACCTGACGAGCTTCCTGCAGCAAGGAGCGGTCTGATTCGGAAAGTGCCGAATCATCCGGCCATTCTTCGTATTGAAAAGGGTGTTGCTTGATCACCAGAACAAGGTAACATTATTTCACGAACCGGAATAGGCGATCCCAGCGGGGTCCCCCTTCCCAACTGAACCAGATTAGTGACGCCTTGCCCACTACACGGTCCTCGGGTACAAATCCCCAGAAGCGCGAATCCTGTGAGCCATGTCGGTTGTCGCCCATCATCCAGTAATAATCCATCTTGAACGTATAGGTAGTTACCGATTTCCCATTTAACATGAACCGATCGCCCACCCGACTGAATTTGTTGTGCTCGTACAAACGAATGGCGCGCTCATAAATGGGATAATTTTCTGCTGTAAGGGTTAACGTAGCTCCTTTTTTGGGTATCCAGATCGGACCGAAATAATCCAATGTCCATTTATGGGCCGCATCGTAAGGAAACAACCGATTTGCCCAGTTAGACAGATCGATGGAATCGGGATGAAGCACATCCGGTTGAATGGAGGTAGCCAGTCCGTTGCTGCGCATTTTCTCGACCGATACAGCCGGTAAGTTGCGGATGTAAAATTGATTTAACCCAATGGGCACAACATCATTTAAAAAATCTACTTCGTATTCGGATTTAAGCAGATCCGGATCCAACATTTGTCCGTTCGTGGCAACAAAATAACTCATCACCGAATGAGGCGGCGGCGTTTGTTTGACGCCGCTAATGTATACATCGCCGGCTCGGATCTCCAACGTATCGCCCGCAACAGCCACACAACGTTTGATGTAGTTATCCGTCTTGTCGACCGGATGCACAGCCAAAGGCAATGTGTCGGCATTCGCGAGGATATATGTGCGTCCTGCGTCCACATCTCCATTGCCCAACTCTCGGCAAAGTGCCTGAAACTCCCGGAATGATTGATACCCCGGTCGATTTACTACCGTATCCCCCGCGGGAAAATTAAAGACCACGGCATCCAAGCGCTCTACCGGAGAAGCGAACCATCGGATGTACGGGATCTGCACTTCGGATACATAAGATTTACTGGTTGATCCAAAGGGCATGTAATTGTGTACGAATGGAACCGACAGCGGGGTATTGGGAATACGAGGACCGTAACTGAACTTACTGACAAACAGGAAGTCGTTCACCAAAAGGCTTTTCTCCATGGATCCCGAGGGAATCGTGTAGGCTTCAAAAACAAAAGTGCGAATCAGCGTAGCTGCTACAATCGCGAAGATGGCCGCATCATACCATTCGCGCCAACCTTGCTTGACGTGTTTGCGAACGGCTTCTGGTCCGATGAATTTTGGTTGTTGATTGTAACCCAACCAAGGAAAATAAAACGGGGCCAACAAGCTGGCAGCAAGATGATCCAGTACGGAGAAACGTCCGAATAGTTTCGCGAATTCAATGTAAATGCCGGGGGTAATGAACCAACCGATCACCGGTATGAATTGCCAAAACACCCAGTGCTTGGGCCGTTCGGCCAACCCTTGCATGATCCAGGTATTGTAAAAGGGCACAAAGGCTTTCCAAGCAGGAATACCTGCTGCCTGAAACAAACGGGCCAGTCCCGGAGCCGGGAGCAAAACCAACAATAAACTGACCAGATAGACCGTGATAAAATGAGCAAGAGGCATCTTGAAAAATTATGCCCAAATCTACCGGAAAATCAATCCCGGTACATCAGAAAGCTGTTAATGTTGGGGCTTACTTGACCTGATACATCACCTCTTTGACCAATCGTACCGTACGAGGCACATCGGGCAAAGCGGCCGCCACCAAATTGGGCGCATAGTGTAAAGGCGCATCGGCAGCGGTGATGCGACGGATCGGTGCATCCAAATAGTCAAATCCCTCTTTTTGTATGCGGTAAGTGATCTCGGAAGAGACAGAGGCAAAAGGCCATTGCTCCTCCACAATCACCAATCGATTCGTTTTTTTCACGCTCTCCAGGATGGTCATCCAATCGAGGGGGCGGATGGTGCGCAGGTCGATCACTTCAGCACTGATGCCTTCTTTCTCCAATTCATCGGCCGCACCCAAGGCTACCTTCATCATCTTATTGAAAGAAACGATCGTTACATCCCGACCGGCACGCTTGACGTCGGCCTTTCCCAATTCGATGTAATATTCTTCATCGGGTACTTCGCATTTATCGCCGTACATCTGTTCACTTTCCATGAACATGATGGGATCTTCTTCAAAACGCAGGGCTTGTTTCAATAATCCTTTTGCATCGTATCCGTTGCTGGGGGATACTACTTTGATACCGGGGATATTGGCATAAAGCGATTCAAAAGCGGTGGAGTGTTGGGCACCCAATTGTCCGGCCGAACCATTGGGACCGCGGAACACGATGGGACAAGTGATCTGTCCGCCGCTCATGGCCAACATTTTCGAAGCCGTATTTAAGATCTGATCGAGTGCCAGAACGGCGAAGTTCCAGGTCATGAACTCAACCACTGGACGAAGTCCGTTCTGTGCCGCGCCTACCCCGATGGCCGTGAAGCCCAATTCGGCAATGGGGGTATCAATGATGCGCTTGGCACCGAATTCGGCGAGCATCCCCTGACTAACCTTGTAAGCACCGTTATATTCCGCGACCTCCTCGCCCATCATAAAAATGCGCTCATCTCTACGCATCTCTTCGCTGAGTGCTTCCCGAATGGCTTCCCGAAAGGCAATGGATCTGGACATGGTCAGGTTTTTGAGTGGGGCGAAATTACTGGCTGTCGAGGAGAAATCCTAACAAGACCCGGTGTTCAATGACATCAAAATCTAGGACACAACAGCCTCTTCCCCATATTGCTGTGCCTTAAACTTTAGCGACGGGGATGGCAGGAAAGGGCCAAGGCCCAACTGTTCCCATTTGGCATCCACAGCCTGGATGGTTTGCTCATTGGCCACGATGATATTGGGCCAGTCTCGTTGAAATCCGTCCAGCTCCTTGGTTTTACGCGTTCCATCAAGCCCCAAACAGGCATCGTACGAAAGCCCATCCGGTAGATCGATGCGAACCAATAAAGAGTCACGTTTCGGATCCAGGTTATTGCAAAACCGCCAAAGCGTAATGGATAGATCTTGTGGATCGACTGTATGCTCCACGTACAGCACCATCTTGATTCCGCCAAGTTCTGGACGATTCGCCAGTAATTGATGCAAGGCACGGAAATGTCCGGGTCGATTCTTTTCGATCGATACGAGTAACACCGGGATATCTTTTGCTAACAGCTGATGGTTGATCGAATGGATCTCCGGAAAATCTTTTTGGAGTGCTTGCAATCCGCTTTCCCAACCGGAAAAGATCGGGCGTGGCTGGTATTCATCGGATCGTTCCTCTGCCTCTTTGAAAGTGCCATCGATGCTCATCTTACCGCCAAATCCGAGCTTGCTGCAACTGTGATCCAGGACGTCCATGGGCCCGGTGGCAAATGCCACGTCCTCTGCGGGGTTCAAATTCTTAAACACAGTTTGGGTCAGCGATAGGTAATCTTGGATCCGGGTGTGTTGATCGGCCATGACCAAGATTTTATTGAACATCATTTGACCAGCACCCCACATGGCATTCATCACTTTTTGGCCCTGACCCGCATAGTCCTTCTGGATCTGAGCGATCACCAGGTTGTGGAATACGCCTTCCACCGGCATGTCCATGTCTAGAATTTCAGGAACCAGTGTCATTTTAATCGGGGCCAGGAAGATTCGTTCGGTTGCTTTACCGAGCCAAGCATCCTCCTGTGGAGGGATGCCTACGATGGTAGCCGGATACACCGCATTCTTGCGATGCGTAATGGCCGTTATGTGGAATTTTGGATACCAATCGGGTAATGAATAATAGCCGGTGTGGTCGCCAAATGGCCCTTCCCAGATCAATTCGTCTCCGGGATCTACATATCCTTCAATAATGAAATCGGCATCCGCCGGTACTTCGATATCGGGCTGTGTGAGACAACGAACCAATTCCACTTTTTTCTTCCGTAAAAATCCGGCGAGCATATACTCATCCACATTTTCGGGCAACGGGGCAGTTGCTGAGTAGGCATAGACGGGATCGCCGCCCAGCGCTACGGCCACCGGCATCCGACGGTTCAATTTTTTGTATTCGGAAAAATGTTTGGCACTCACTTTGTGTTTGTGCCAATGCATGCCGGTGAGTTGGGGACCGAATACCTGCATCCGGTACATGCCCACATTGCGTGCATTCGTATTTGGGTCTTTGGTATGGATGACCGGCAGGGTTACGAATGGTCCGCCATCTTTTGGCCAACAAGTGATCACCGGAATGCGAGTCATATCGGGATCCAAGTGCACAACTTCTTGACACGCCCCTTTTCCGCTGCGGACTTTCGGCATCCAGCTGGCGAATTCTCCCAGTTTGGGGATCAGCTTCAATTTGTCGACTATGGATTCTTTTGGAGTAGACAAAAGCTTAAACAAACCTTCGATTTCGTGCGCCACTTCATCCAAATGATCAACACCCAAAGCCATACACATACGTCGTTCGCTGCCGTAGGCGTTCATGAGAACGGGGAATTCGGTACCGGTGTTCTCAAACAAAAGGGCTTTGCCTCCCCCACCCGATTTGCTGACACGGTCGGTAATCTCAGCGATCTCCCATTTGGGATCGACAAAGGTTTTGATCCGGATCAGTTCACCGGCTTTTTCCAGTGCTTGAATGAATTGTTGTTGATCGTTCCAGGCCATGCGTTGAATTGTAAAAGTATAACAAGGAGCGAGCCCGAAAGTTGGGATCAGAACGAAAGGTTACAAGTAATTCCCAGTCCCGGTGCTTCCGGGATCGAAACGCGCCCAAAATCATAGTTCAACCCACTGGCAATGTCTTCGGCCAACAAAAGCGGCCCGTCCATGTCTACTTCGTCGATAAACGGCAGGAGATGCGCAATGGCGGCACTACCAATGGTGGACTCATTCATGGAGCCGACCATAACCTTCAAGCCCAAAGACCGCGCCTGTCGGATCATTCGTCGGGCCGGGGTAATTCCACTGCATTTGGTAAGCTTGATGTTGATGCCATGGAAAAACGGCGCACATTTTTCAACATCGGATTCAAAGACACAAGACTCATCCGCATACAACGGAATGCTGGAAGCCGAACGAAGTATCTCCATATCCGACCAGGCATCCTTGGCGAGGGGCTGTTCGATCAGTTCTACGCCCAACTCTTCAAGCGCAGGAAGCAGTTCCAATGCTTGAGACAGCGTCCAACCGGCATTGGCATCAACCCGAAGCCGGGCTGTTGTTTCTGCCCGCAGCGCGCGCAGCATGGATAGATCTTCGGGGGTTCCTACTTTGATTTTGTAGATGGGCCATGGGTGCTCCTTCATCTTTTCAAGCATGCGGGAAGTGGAGTCGATCCCGATTGTATAATCGGTATTGGGCAATTGGGTCGCATTCCCCCGCCACAATTTAAAGAGCGGCATTCGGAGCATTTGTCCGTAGATGTCCCAAGCGGCCATATCGAGTGCACATACCAAGAAGGGATTGTTGGGAAACAGATGATGCAGATAATGCCAATAGCGTTCGGGATCCGTGAAGGCGAATCGCTCAACCATTTCTTTTTTCTTTTCCAGGTCGCTGATCATCTGCTCCACCGTGATGTTGTAATACGCGATGGCCGGTGCTTCCCCGTAACCGATCAGGCCTCGGTGTTCCAACCGAACGATGAGGGAAGGCTGATGGGTCTTGGTTCCCTTGGAAATGGTGAAGGGGTGTACAAACGGTAATCGGACTGCTTGATATTGAACCTGCATGGGTGCAAATTAGCCAATCGGATCAGACGGCCCGTCCGGCGAGTTGCACGGAGCGATGAAATTCCTCGTTGAAGGCCTGCTCACAGATCAATTGCTCGATTGGAAGGTGCATGCGGTATTGCCAATATTGATCGGGGTTAGCTGGATCATTGATGCGTTCTTCTTGAGGAAGGGTGCGACGAAGTTGGTCGTTGCAACCGAGGATATCCTGCACTTGAAAAATGCTCCACATGGCAGGAGAAAGCAGGTGCTGTTCCAACACTGCACGGTTTACCCAGGCTTCACAATATTGAGGAGCTTCTCCCCATTGTTGCATTTCGTGATTGTAGAAATACTGGGTGCGCGCGGGCATCTCTTCCCACCAACCTCGGATCGTACTCATGTCGTGGGTAGACGGTGTAACGACCGATAAATACGGGGCGTCTTGGGGATGAAAGAAGGTGCGGCTGGGATCCTTGGGCATGCGTTGTATTTCCAGACTCAGCATCCCGAGCTGTTTCATCACATCGGGAACACAATGAGGAACCATGCCTAAATCTTCTCCGCAAACCAGCATATTGGTAGCAGCCTTGAGCGAGGGGAGTTTTTGCATGGCCTCGCGGAACCAAAAATCATCTTGACGACGGAAGAAATAATCCAAATACAGCTCTTGCAAGGATCGTTGGATCTCCGCAGGCAGACAAGCAAAGGAATAGGTCTTATCCATCGAGATGCGAAAATGATAAGACGATTCCTGTCCCTCTTCAGCAATCAAGATCACATTGGCAACCAGCTGGTACAGTTTTTCCCGTGTGCCATTGGGCCAAGTATCGTTGTATTGGAAATACCGTTCGATCTGTTTCTGCGTGACGTAGGCGGGCTTGAGGGCATAGGTGCCCATTTGAGCCGGTTCGAGAAAATGATTTCGGATGGAATCAGCATCGCTGCCAAAAAGCTGAGCTAGGTAGGTGTCGTTGATGTAGGGTTTGCCATATCGGTCGGCATCAAACGCAATACCTCGTTGTATGAACTCGGAAGCGTGCACCGGAATGGCGGGTACGAATCTTCCAAGCAGCCCCTCCACCGCATGGGTCGGAATGCTCCAGATCCGGAAAAATCCCAGGATGTGATCGATGCGGAATGCATCGTAATAGAGTTCCATTTGTTCGAAGCGTTGGCGCCACCAGGTAAAGCCATCAGCTTGCATGCGTTTCCAGTTGTACGTAGGGAAACCCCAATTCTGTCCGATCGCCGTGAAATCATCCGGAGGCGCGCCCGCCTGCCAGTTCATATGATAAAGTTCCGGAGAGATCCAAGCATCGCACCCATGTCGATTGACTCCAATGGGTATATCGCCTTTTAGTATGATCCCTTGCTCGTGCAGATATTGAACAGCCGACTTCAGTTGTTGATGTAAATGGAACTGGATGAAACCATAAAAAGCAATTTCCCGAGCCGAGCGGGTGCCGGCTTTGAGTAAAGACTTAAACGCCTCGGCGTCGTAGGTGTTGTGTTCCGGCCATTCGGAGAAATCAGCTGTTTGGTGTAGGTCGCGCAAATAGGAAAAAACACAATAGGGCTTCAGCCAGTGCTGTTGTTCTTTCCAATAGGATTTATATTCAGAAGAGGCGAGACAAGCTTTGCCAAGTCGTTCGTAAAGGATGCGCAGTAAGCTCCACTTGGCTTTCATGACGCCTTCATAATCCACAACTGGACTGGCATTCAGTCGCTTCCTTTCTTCTTCCCATTCTTCTAAGAGATCAGCATGTTCGACACCCGCAATGGCTCGAATCGATACGTAGATGGGGTGTAAGGCAAAAGCAGAGATGCCGGCATATGGATATGAATCCTTCCAGTTGTGATACGCAGTTGTATCGTTGACCGGAAGCACCTGAATCAAACGCAATCCCAGTTGTTTCCCCCAATCGGCCAGCAGGTTGAGGTCGGCAAATTCACCAACCCCAAAACTTTGCTCCGTACGGATGCTGAATACAGGAATCGACAAGCCGGCAGCACGCCAGGTATCGTTGGGAAGACGAATGAAACCTGCGTGTATGATCCATCCATCCCTGATTTCTTCATTCTATAGATCCAAACTCCGATCGGCGCCTGATTCGTACCGAACCCACTCATCCGTTCGATCGTTCCAAACACCATATTTGTAAACGACCGCAGCGGTAAGCTCGATAGCCGGAATTTCAAGTTCCCACCAGGGGCCATTCGAACGCATGGCAATGGACTTGCTTTCAGTCCATGCACCCAATGCATCTATTGACCCGATTAGACGAACCGATTCTTCGGCTTTCAATAAGGGAGCCTTCACTCGAAACAACACCGATCCAG
>Ga0102920_1000214_pt1 | contig 14187 bp, 31 predicted proteins | sample Colrivmeta1568A3_FD_78204 | JGI IMG/M metagenome (GOLD analysis project Ga0102920, IMG submission 78204) | Estuarine microbial communities from the Columbia River estuary - metaG 1568A-3 | ecosystem: Environmental > Aquatic > Marine > Intertidal zone > Estuary | place: USA: Columbia River...
TGCTGGTCATATGAACTACAGGGTGTAAATATCTTCCACTTGCTAAATACTGGTGACGGTTATGAGTGGATAGATACAGACCCTATGGGTACTAAAATAGAATATGACGAGTTTTTTATGTACAATGCTTTTATGAGGTTAATACAACAAATAGAAGGTAAGTACCAAAGCGAGATTATACAAGTAATTAAATATGATTCATTTTCCTATTAACAATGAAAAAGATTTTATTTACTATACTAGCATCTGTTTTGATTCTGCTACCCTCTTGTAAGAAAGAGGAGGAAGAAAAACCTGTAGAAGATAACAAGCAGTGTAACTGTGGTACTATTGCCAATGATGGTATTGACTCAGCTACTAACTGCTATTGGTTAGAAATCCGTAATGAGTGCTCCGGAAACAAGAAGAAGTTCTGTTTTGATGAGGACATTTGGACAAATAACTTTGTTGGTGACAGATTTTGTGTATCTAATGTGACCTCTTGGTAAAATGTCAGCCAGAATAAAGGTAACATATGTAGCAGTAGGTGCTGATGGGTGTAAACCCATAGCATCTGCTGAGACATTAGAAAGTCTAAAGCAAGGCTTAGATGAATACTATGGTGCAGTCATAGGAATGGCTAAATGTTTAAGCTGGAATCCATTTGACTCTAAGTACCCTGATAATTATGAGGGACACTATGAGTATGAATGGTTGAATGTAGTACGTGATAATGTTGAAGTAGAAATAGATACTGTTAAAGTATATTGTATAGATTTCTACCCAGAAACTAAATATGAAGTGTAATGCCGGATATATCAATGTGTAGTGGACAGACATGTCCTCAGAAAGATACCTGTTTTAGGTATCTAGCAAAACCTAGTGACTGGAGACAGACTTATTTTTTAGGTATCCCATTAAAAGAAGATGGTACCTGTGAACACTATTGGGAGGTAAAGCTGTAAAGCATATGAAAAAGCAAGCAAGAAAGTTTAAGAAGTATTTCGGTGACTTTTGGTGTTTGTTTTTTCATGCTTTTATCTTAGACAGACATGTCTACCGTGAGCCACGCGGACCACAGAAATGTACAAAGTGTGGTAGAATCTGGGACTTTTAAAACTTAAACAATGACAGAATCATTTACAACATCATTAGTTGAGTGTGATATATGTACATACAGCTGGGTTGCTGTTAGACCTATTGAAACTACAGAACTTGAATGTCCTAATTGTCATCATATCACATTTATTGAAGGAGGTAATTATGAGTAAACAAACAGCGGTTGAATGGTTGATTGAACAGATAGTTAATCATAATGGAGTTAATTCAAAAACATTTGAAAAAGCCAAAGCAATGGAGCGTGAGCAGATTATTGAGGCTTACAATAATGGTGATTTAAGAAGTGCTGATTTATACTACAACGAAACATACAAAGGAGGTGAGCAATGAATAAAATTCAAAAGGCAATATCAGATTGCAAATTGCAACTGGACAAGAAAAAAAAGGAAAAGCTAATTCTTTACAGCCAAATAGACATACTAGAACAAATGTTATATTTTCTAGAAGGGATTGAAGTTAACGAAGATTTTCCTCACATATTAAAAACACAAGAAGGAGGTGAGCAATGACACCAAAATTCAATGATCTTAAAGAAGGTGATAGAGTTAAAACAAATTATTCTGGTATGGCAACTGTTGTTCAAACAGGATGTTACTCTGGTAAAATGATAAAGCTTAAGTGTGATGTTCCAAAATGGTCTTGTCCTTACTTTTTTGAAGATGAGCTTGATTTAACTTATAAATTAGAAACTGATGAAAGCTGTACTAGAATTTAATCTTCCTGAGGATGGTGATGATTTCCGTCATGCTATTAATGGTGAGCAGTATTTCATTGCTCTTCACAATATTAGAGAAGATGTCAGACAAATCTGGAAGTATAATAGCCTACCCGAAGAACAGTTTGATTTGGTAGATAGAATTTACCAGATGATTAACCAAAGAATTAACGAAGCAAGTAAAGCCAATGATTAAAGAAGGTGACCAAGTGGTATGTGTAGATGATGTATTTGACCCAAAGTCAATAGAGGTAATACCCAATAGACCCAAAAAGGATAAGATTTATACTATTAGGGAGATGAGGTATTATGATATGCATGATAAGATGGGTGTGACTTTAGTAGAAGTAAAGAATGCTCATAATGTTAGAGACTTCTTTGGTAAACTACAAGAACCTAGTTTTAATATTGTTCGGTTTGTTCCAATAGATAAAGTTCTAGATGAAATATCTATAGAAGAAATAGAAGAAGCATTTGCACTATGAGTTTAGTAGAAGAAGTTACCCGGAAGTCTATGCAGATCAGACCTTCGGGTAGATCTACTGACTTTATAGCACCCAGTTTTGGGTATGGTTGTTTGTATAACTGTGGTTACTGCTACATGAAAAGGCATAAACCTGAGGGATTATCAGTAGCTAAGAATATAGAAGATGTTCTTACTGCTATTGACCATCACTCTTGGTTTGCTGATGTAGAGAAACCAAATCAGACTCATGATGAGTTTATTACCTATGATATAGGTTGTAATGAGGACCTAGCTCTTCATTATAAGTTTTATGAGTTTCAGAAGATTGTAAAGTTCTTCAAGGAACATGATAAAGCATACGGTTCTTTTGCTACCAAGTATGTAAATCCTAAAATGTTGTCATTTAATCCTGGATATAAAATGAGGATTAGATTTAGTCTTATGCCTCAGAAGTATGCTGATTTACTTGAACCTGGCACTAGTAAGATTATTGATCGAATTAGAGCTATTGATCTATTTGCCAGAAAAGGTTGGGATGTACATATAAACTTTAGTCCTGTAATAGTAACTGAGGGATGGGAAGCTGAGTACGCTGCTCTGTTTCAGTTAGTGGATAGAAATGTTATGCTTCAACATGATGTAAAGGCTGAGGTTATATTCTTGACTCACAATAAGGATAAACACGAGTATAACATAAAGCATGGTATACTAGGTGAGGAACTATTGTGGCGTCCTGATATACAAGAGGACAAAGTATCTCAGTATGGTGGAGAGAATATTAGATACAAAAGTGGTCTTAAGGAAGACTACATTAGATCGTTTAGATCTATCCATGATTTAATAATACCGTGGAATACAATTAGATACATTTTTTAATTATGCCGGAAAAACTTACAGGACCTTGTTATCATCTGTTTTTAGATGATGATAGATTAGCTAAGGATGCTTTTGAGTATACACAGAATCCTCTTTATGCAGATAGAAAATGGCATACAGTTAAGACCTACGAAGAGTTTGTAGATTATGTAGCTAACATGTATGCTGAAGATAAATTACCACTTATTATATCCTTTGATCATGATCTTGGTGATAATACTCTTAGTGGATACGACTGTGCAAAGTGGTTAATAAATTTTTGTATAGACACCGACAGTCCTTTACCAATATGTATGGTTCATTCTATGAATCCCGTAGGTAAAGCTAACATAATAAGCTTGTTAAAAAGTTTTAAATGTGAATATTGTGAGGGCGAAGGCTACCACAAGATGAGCTGTGTTAAAAGTAAAAATCCTACTTTATATTAGCAAAATGAAAACAAACACATCTTCACCTATTACTAACGGTATTATGATGATGGCAGTTTCTGCTGGATTTGCATTTATCGGAGGTTTAATAACCGAGTGGTTATTTTACATAGGATTGGCAATGGGTCTTTTATTTGTTGTTCTTTGGGCTCTTAGTTACAAGTTTAACTTGTTTATGGAAGCTAAGATTAAAATTTTTAAATACATCAAGTTTGATTTCAAGAATGATCCTAAACATTATATAGGATTGATTCTTATCTGGCTTGTTGTATTATTCTGGTTATTCAAGGATATCCTTGATTACAGAGAGATAGGCACTGATGTTTTTTTAGGTTTATTCAGTGTCTATTTAGTATCTTGTGTCATGATCCTTTGGGGTTACTTTAAAGATTATGACCGACTACCCTAAACTTATTTACATATACTGGGATGAACCCAGTATTCCTGTTAGCTTAACTGGTAAAGCTCCTGATATTCAGGAAAATGTAGGTTCGACTCCTACACAGGAAACCAAACAATCTTATGACTGAACTAGAAAAAGAGAAAATTCAGATTCTAAACCTACTTGTATGGTTACAAGTGTCTGTATTTAGTGCTGATGAGTGCTCTACTATTAAATGGTTTAATAGAAACCAAACCAAGATGTTATTGAACAGATTGGTGGATACTATTGACAAAGAACATGGCGTAGTTATAAAAGAACTATGGAACGTAGAAGGTGTCAATATGGATGATGCCATGCGTGAAGTAGTAAAGTTTAGTGAACTTGTATCTAGAGTTCCTTACTACAGGATACCGGATTTAACTCAGATTATCCAACAGTATATAGACACAGAAGGTAAAGACTAGTTCTTATCAATCTTTGCTTTTATAAACAAGTGTCTTTTTTCTTGTTCTGCAGCCATAATTGCCATTATACCTCTGAGTTCTTCATACGTTATCTGTACAACCATGTTTTCCTCAGCATCAATAACCTGGAATACCTCTGAGTCTATGTAAATCTCAGGAGTGTCAAATTCTCCATCCATTGTAAATGGAGGTTTGTATAGTCCAGCTTTGATGTATGTAGGCATAGTTATCTGATTTCGCCATTGTCAATGGTGAGATTTTGAACACTAAAGTTACCACCGGATTTCATAGTTACAACAGCAAATCCATGTACCCATTCGTTGTATGGCATGTAATCAGGAGATAGTTCACACAGACATCCTGTTGAGAATCCTCCGTGGTAATGTCCGTCCATGTTTTTATCTAGGTAAGTACTAGACCTGTGGTAGTGACCACAAAGTGTATTGACTTTTGATTTACCATAGATGTACTTGGCAGGGTATACTCCTCCGGCACCTCTGTATTCATGACCGTGAATAATATTAAGGTTGCCTGCTTTAATTACAGTGTACTTATCTATTAGTATTACATGATGCTTGGCAAACTCTAGTAGGAACTCTAGTCTAAACTCATCAGTATCAAAGATTTCCGGTGCTTTTACCTTTAGATATCTTTCTAGTCTCATCTCATGGTTACCAATCTTGTAGTATATCTGAGCTTTAGGAAATGCCATTCTGAGTTCATTAAGGAACCATTTACCTAGTTCTATTTCTTTACGGAACTTAGGTTTGCTAGGATCCTTATCAAAGTCAGAAAGTGAGTAGAAATCAAGTATATCACCATTAAGAATTATACAATCTACCTGTTCTTCTATACCCTTGTTTATTGCTGTCTTTAAAGCTTTAGCATTGTGATAAGGGAAGTGGATATCGGATAGAACTAATATCTTTTTGGTAGCAGTACCTAGTACATATGGCTCCCGGATCTCTTCAAATGACTCTGGGATGTCATCAAAAGGGTTGTATTTATACTGCGGTTCTCTTTGGATTTCTTTATTAGATGCAGCTTCTCTATTTGCTTTACCAGTAAGACCGGCATAGGTTCTTAGAGCACTTCTAGCATGTTCTACACTAGAAAAATGTAGTGAGTTTTCACTATAAATCTTTTTAGCTAGGGTAAGAATAGGTGTCTTTGGAAATTTCTTTAGAGCGGCTATACAGAGTTCCCCCTGTTTACTTGGTTTTCTTGCCATCAGTAAGTCTTTATTAATCAAAATACTATAAATAACTCAATAAACAATGAGAAAAGTGGACGTAAACCTTACAAGAGAAACTATTAGACTGAAGATCAAGAAGTTATTGAAACAATCAGTGTTGGATGAAAGCCCTTTGCTTGTAGACTTTTTTGTAAATACTATAATTAGTCAGTCATTCGGTGTAAAGAATATGTTATTGGCTGAAGCTGGTGAACTAGACAAAGACTATTACCCAATAGGTACAGTAGTGCAGTTCTCTTTCAAAAGAGTGGGTGAGTATTATAGTACAAGTAGGAGAGATAAGATGGAGAAAAACCCTGATGATTATGGACTCAAAGGTGAGTTCTTACAGGGTATTATTGTAGATGTGTATCCATTTAGTTCTAAACATGACTATACAGTATTGTATAAAGGTCTGAACTATCAAGATGAACCGGAAGATGGTCTAGTAGAACTAGAACTGTCTGATGTAAAAATTTATGAATATGAGTGAAAGAATTCAAGATCAACGCCCTGTATACATGGGCACATTTAGTAAGTATACCCGAGCATTTGAATCACGGGTAGCACTGTTGGAGAATGATGTAGAGCAGCATAAGAAAACTATCAGAAGACACGTTGATAGAATAGAAAAAGTAGAAAGGTTTGCAAAATACATTGCTATATGTAGTGGTACTATAGTAGTGTTAGCTATGATAATGCTGAAAATGTTTTGCTAATTTATTGATATTCACATAGTTTTCATTATATATCATACCTTTGATATAGAAACTATGTACTATCAGCTGCCTAATGGAAAAGTGGTGCAGATGTCTGTAGAAGAGTATCTTAATCTAACAAAGAGAGACATTCAATACTTGCTTAGCATCAACGCTGGGGATTATATTTCAAATCCCTGGACAGGCTCAGTCATCTCTAGTATGAAAAAGCAGATTGAGGAGTCAGAAGATGAAGAAGAATCTGATGCTGTAATCTTTGAAAATGCAGAAGAAATAGAAACATTCTTTGAGGAGTTCTTCCCCGATGAATTTGATGATCCAGATCCTAAAATAGATCTAGACTTTAACGCTTAATGTGTCCTAGCTGACACATTTTTTGTTTTGTAAACAATTGTAAATTAATCTATATGAAAAAGCAATCCCGTGTTCAGCCTACGGAGTATTCCGGTAAGCTGAGTGAGTATCAACTGTATGGTAGCCCTAACCAACGGTTTGTTGATTATGAGAGGGATGAGTTCAATGCTTATCAGAATTTTCTGTATAAGCGAGCTCTATTTGGTTTATCTGTATATTCAGCTGATGAGCTGGGTATAATGCACTGGGATAAGAAGAAACGTATCCAGAAAGTGCATCTGAGAACTCAGAATGTTCTAAATTTATGGAAGCAGGAGATTATTAACTCTACTGTAAACAAGATCTTCAGTACTTTATTTCACCACAGCTCTTATGCAAAAGACATGGTTGACAAATTTGGTAATGATACAGATCCTAATTACATTAGCAAGGTTAATTTTAAAGAACTTGGTGTTGATAAGAGGCAGATTGTCACTAAATTAATACAAGAGAAGATCTTACCTGTTAATTTTTACGAACTATCCTGAGTATGAGTAAGTACCACAATTTAGACAATGAGGAAGTAATATTTCTGTACATGTCCAACAAGAAATTTGTTGACCAGTACAATATTATCTTTGAGCAAGGCGGTATTGAGTCTGTAATGGACTTGTCTGATAGTGCCTATGTAGTAGGGTTTAAAGAAATGTCTGAGCAAGATTTGCTAGACCTTATGGATGACCCGCACTATAAGTATTGTTTAAGTGTGGATAGTAAATTATCACCTATTGTAGAGCTTATACGGGAAACACTCCCGGAGCTCTACACTAAGGTAGAAACTTCGTTTTTAAATAAAGCGTAATGAAATACCAATTTAACGTGAATGGGGTAGTATCACTAGTGTTAGTACCCGAGAGTGAGCTGGAAAAGAACTTGTTAAAGTCACTTAGTGTCCAAGCTAATGAGTTCAAAGAAACATCTAAGGGCTCTTCAGTTGGAGCTCAGTATCTGGATGGAACAATCATAATTTCAGGAACAGATGCAGCCAAAACTGAAAAAGTGTAGTGGTTGTGATCAGTTAAAGCATATTTGGAAGAGACACGAGAAGCAGTTGTACTGCAAGGATTGCTGGTCTCAGCATCCTGACAAGGGTAGTAAACCCTTACAAGCTAAGAAACCTATGAGCAAAAAGTCATCTAAGCAGCAAAAGCTGGATGCCTTGTATTCTGTACTTAGGGAATCTTATCTTAAGAAGAATCCATTTTGTAAAGCTCGGTTGTCTGGTTGCCAGATTAATGCTACTGATGTGCACCACAAAGCAGGCAGGGGTAGGTTCATGTTAGATGAAACTACTTTCTTAGCCGTCTGCAGAATTTGTCACAATCAAATTGAGGAGAATCCCGTAATGGCAAAAGCTATGGGATTCTCAGAATCTAGAGAAGAAGCACATGGAAACAAAGAACAGGACTGATGTCCAATCTGAAGCAGTAGAATCACTTTTGAAGAGTAAACGGTCTGGTGTAGCTGTATCAATGGGTGTAGGTAAGACTCTAATAGGTCTTAAGCACCTAGATAGTTTATCAGCGGCCAAAGTTTTAGTAGTAGCCCCTAAGAAATCTATCTTCCAGTCTTGGAAAGATGAGATGGTAAAGCACAACATGCAGCACTTAGAATCAAGTGTTACATTCAGTACTTACATCTCTTTAAACAAACAGGATTTAAACTATGATGTGGTATATCTTGACGAGTGTCATAATCTATTACCAAGTCATGAGCCCTGGTTGGATAAGTTTCAAGGTAAGATTGTAGGTTTAACAGGTACTCCCCCAAAGTTTGAAAGATCTACTAAGGGGAAACTTGTAAATAAGTTCTGTCCTATTAGATACAGCTATTTTGTAGATGATGCTATCTCTGATGGTATTCTCAACGACTACAAGATAGTAGTTCACATGCTAAAGTTAGGCACCGCTAAAAACATTATGGCGGGCGGCAAAACTAGAAAGTGGCCAACCAGTGAACTAGAATCTTACAGCTACTGGTGTGACAGAATAGAAAGATCTATGAATCCAAATGAGACTATGATGCTCAGAATTCAGAGAATGAAGGCAATGATGAGTTATCCAAGCAAAGAAGTGTATGCCAAAAAGCTATTTGATAGCATTACTGACAAATGCATTTTATTTGCTAATACTCAACAACAAGCTGAAAAACTCTGTAAACACAGCTATCATAGTGAGAATCCTGATTCTGAAGATAACTTACTAAAATTCAAAGTAGGTGTCATAAGCAAATTGTCTGCTGTATTGCAGTTGAATGAGGGTGTAAACATCCCGGAATTGAGACAGGGTATTATCCTGCATGCTTATGGCAACGAAAGAAAAAGTTCTCAAAGAATCGGTAGATTACTGAGGTTAAATCCTAATGAGACAGCTATAGTTCACATACTTTGTTATGAAGGAACTGTAGATGAATCATGGGTAAAGTCAGCACTGTCTGTGTTTGACCAAACAAAAATTATTTACAAATAAGTTTAAGATGAATATCAACAAGCACTTAATAGAAAAGATTAACATTTCTAAGATTAAAAGACTGAGCTTCAATAGAGATACTAAATCATCACAAGTAAGTTCAATTGTAAATTCTTTAACATCTCATGGCATCCTTAGATTGCCAGTGTGTGTAAGAACAAAAGTTATTAATGGTAAAACAGAAATTTATGCTATAGATGGTCAGCACTTAACATCTGCCCTTGACAAACTAGATGTAAAATCTACTGACTGCATAGTAGTAGAAAGCGAATCTATAAATGAGATAGTGGAGATGATGGCTGTGCTGAACAATGTAAACCTAAAGTGGAGCATATTAGACTATGTAAATGCTTATTTAGGTTTGGGTAAGATTGATTATCAGATACTTAAGTCACATTCTATTGCAAATGGCTTAAATATTACCACTAGCGCAGGTATATTGTCAGGAATATTTAACTGGTCTGGTATTAAAAAGGGTATTTTTAAAGTTCAGGCTGATGACTCAGATGTTCTTACTAAGAATCTAAATGATTTTATTAGTGTAACCGGGTCAAATTCTGCAAAAGCTCATAGGGCCTACATAAACTTTTACAGGATGAAGAAAGATGAGTATGATCATGTACGTTTCATGGATTCTTTAAAGTCTTCCAAAGTCTTTAAAAAGGATATGCCCCATGATACTGCATATATCATGAATGTTTTGCACGACCTGTATAAGTCTGTTAATTAGAACCATTTCCAAAAATTCCCATAATTTGGAAGAAAAGGAAATACATTCTATATTTGTCCTATTAATAAACAATAACATGACATCCTTCATCTCAACATTCATTACAGTCGGTATCTGTCTGGCTATCTATGCTTACATCAAAAGAAAGTACGGTAAAGAAATTCAAGAGCTCCAAGAGCAAATTGATTCTCTTACCACTGATGTTCTAAAAGAGAAATCAAAGTCTAGAATAATGGATGATAAGCTATTTGTTGCTGATAAACAAATCATTTCTTTTAAAGAAAAATTAGAGACTCTAACTGAAATTAACAAGGATCTTGTTTCTAAGATTAGCAAAGATGAAGTAATTAAAGTTACTGTTACTGGTGAGAATAGCAATGTTCAGATTACCGATGTTGATGGCAAAGCTCCTGTAAAAAAGAAAAGAGGTAGAAAACCAGGTTATAAAAAACCTTTCTACAAAAAGAAGTCCGGTGGTAGCCCATCGTGATTGTGTTTAAATGATATAAATGAGCAAAAAGGGAGGGTAAAACCTCCTTTTTTGTTTATATTATAGTATGGCTCTAGTCCTACTATCCCTATTTTTTATTATCTTGGGATCCTATTTTAAGGGTAGGATGGATCTAGTGATGTTTAGGGATAACAACTCTGGATGGAGAAAGAAATGGAAGTTGAGTTCAACCGGCAAATTAATCAGATATCATGGAAAAGATTGGTACTACTTTGGGTTTTATCCTACATATAAAGAGAGCTTTCCTTACAGCAGTACTGTTCTTGTTTGTTTTACTGATGATTGGCATAGGTATCAGTTTCTATTTCTTAGGTGCTTATACCTGGCTATTTCTATTCAAATGGTTGGGTTGGTTGGAGCTATCTTGTTAGCCTTCACCGTGTTTCCTGTACTATATGGTATAGGATTCTACCTTGGTTTTGAGAGATACAGAAAAATCTAGTTTATGAAACAATTACCTGTTAGTATTCTCTTTGAAATGAGAGAGGGGAAACTTGTCCCCAAATCAGAGCTGGGTAAACATTCCCTGGCTAATTATTTAAAAAATGTAGAGGAAGGTACACTTATTCAAGTGACCTATGAAGAACAAAGTACAGATGGTACTTATGCACAGATAAGTAAACTCCAAGCATGCACGAGAGAACTCTCAAAGCACTTGGGTTATACTCATGATGAGGTTAAAGACATAGTAAAGCACAAAGCTAACTTATATACTCCTGAGGGAGAACTTAAGTCGTTTGCTCAGTGCTCGAAGGAGGAGTTGAGTCTGGCAATTCAGTCTGCTCTTGATCTTGGGGAGCAGGTGGATTTTCCTCTTCTATGACAGCTCCTTTTTCAGTGTCATACTTGACAATTTTTGTCAACTTTTGATCCCTAGCTTCTTGTTCCAGACCTACAACTAGACCCATGATAGTTTCAAAGTTAAACTCATCTTCGGTTTTATCTTTACAGTTTGGGTCCATTGCTCTAGAAGTAAAGGTCTTAGGGTCAACATCACCAGGAATTTTATAATAGTTAGTTATAAAATTATTAAGACGGGCATAGAAAAAACCGCTGATTTCTAATTTAATCATAGCCTCTTTAGGTATGATTTCTATATCATGAATCTTTTGTTTTTCTTGTGTTTCTTCTGCTGGTTTGATTTCTTCTGACATAACTAAAATTATTTAAACAAAAATATGATAACTTCTGTAAACCTACAAGATGTAAAAGATAAACTTTACCTAGACCTTAAAGACACAGGTTGGGATGATAAACTTAAAAGTTTCCTACAGGGTACTGAGATGGATAAAATCTTAGAGATCCTTTTAAAAGAGGCTATGGATGGTAAGAGATTTACTCCTCCGGTAAAATATATTTTCCGAGCCCTGAAGTCATGTCATTTTAATAAGACTCGTGTTGTTATTATAGGACAGGATCCTTATCCACAAATAGATGTTGCAGATGGTCTGGCATTCTCATGCAGTAGACAAGACCGCACAGAAGTATCTCTGCAGTATATGCAAAAGTGTATTATGGATACTGTACCTCAGGAAGATAGAGCTCCTGTTCAGTCAAATGACCTATCTAGGTGGGCTGATCAAGGTATACTACTTCTCAACACAGCGTTTACAACTTCTATAGGTAAACCAGGTACACATCAAATCCTATGGAGAAACATGATTGTCAATATTTTAGATGCATTAGTCTGGAATAGTGACCCTCTTGTTTATGTTTTTTTGGGTAAAAAGGCTCAGGAATTTTCTGATTTGATACCCGATGTGAACTACAAAATTATAACTTCGCACCCCGCTAGTGCATCATATTCTGGTACCGAGTGGGATTGCGGTGACTTATTCAACAAAGTAAACAGTTACTTAGAAAAACAATCAAAATCCAAAATCACATGGTAAGAATAGAATCGTCTTTTACCTTAGACCAACTCATGGAGTTTTCTAAGAGTACTTACGAGGCATTTAGTGTTAAAAGTAGACTTCGTAAACATGCTTATTACAGACAAGTTGCTGCCTATATTGCAGTAGAAGGAGGCTGTAAATTAAATCATATTGCAAAAGCTTTTGGTGTATCTCATCCTACCATTATTTGGTCTAGGGATAATGCAACTAGCCGCCTTATAAGCAAGGATGAAAAGTTTATGACCTACTACATAGACTTTGTAGATAAATTTAATAAACACCTAAACCAAAAAACTGCAAATGAACTTCCTACCACCATTGATGAAGGAGAGCCAGTTAACGCCTAATCAGCTTTATCTGCTCTATTGTCTTTATGTAGATGAAAAACCTTTGTATGTAAATATGTACACAGAACTGCGTGGATTAAAGGTTGCTGGGTATGTTTCTGCTGATGGTAAGATGACGGACAAAGGTGTAGAGATTGCTCAAAAGCTTCCGGTCAGTAAAAAGACTGTTAGGAAATCCAGTGTAACTATAACTGATGATTATATCACTCAGTATCTTGATTTATTTCCTAAGGGTAAACTACCTAGCGGTAAGCTGGCAAGGTCAGACCGAAAGAATATCAAGACCAACTTTGAATGGTTCTTTAAGACCTATGACTATAGTTGGGATGTGGTTATACGCGCTACAGCATTGTATGTAGATGAGTATGAGAAAAAGAACTACATGTATATGAAGACCTCTCAGTACTTCATAAGTAAGATGAATCCCGATAGAACTCGTGACTCAGAACTTGCTAATTACTGCTCTTCAGTAGTTAACAATGATTATGAAACTGATGAGAATTTCTTCTCGGAAAAGGTAGTTTAATTTATTATATTGCAGGATTATAACAAACATGGAAACACAGGTACTTTGGAAAAGTCAGAAAGAATCTTTTGCTCAATCCCTAGAATACATGAAGGGGAGAATGGATGGAAAGATTAAAAGTATTAAAACCCCGTGGTCCAAGTTTAATGATGCAACTACAGATGGTATAGAATGGAGCTCACTCACTGTTATTGGTGGACGACCCGGTGCTGGCAAAACCCTGATTAAGGATCAGATTATTAGGGAAGCTTTTGACCAGAACCAAGGTGAGTCTTTCAGAGTGCTAGAGTTTCAGTTTGAGATGCTGGCTAGAACCAGCGCTATCAGAGAGTACTCAAGTGTTATAGGCAGAACCTATAAATACTTGTGTAGTGCAGATGGAAAATTATCAAATGAAGATTTGGTAAGGTGTTATGAGTACGCTAAAAAGAGAGTAGGTTACCCTATTGATGTAGTAGAAGAACCTATTACAGTAAATGAGTTTAAGGAACAGATATCTCTGTATATGAGACAGCATGCTATCCGCAATGAGGATGGTACTTTTGACTATACAAAGACTATTGTTACCCTTGACCACTCTCTTTTGCTTAAAAAAGCTCCTTTTGAGAAGGACAAGTATGATACCCTGTATAATCTAGGTGAGGCTGTAACCGAACTGAAGAGAAGGTATCCTATTGCATTTATTATTCTGAGTCAGCTTAACCGTAGTATTGACAATCCTGAAAGGAATGAGGACGGTAAGTATGGTAATTACATTCTAGAGTCTGACATCTTTGGTTCAGATGCTCTGTTACAGCATGCCGATACTCTTATTGGCCTGAACAGACCGGGTAAACAGAAGATTAGATTCTATGGCCCTGACAGATATGTAATAGAGAATGATAGAGTCCTTGTTATGCACTTCCTGAAATGTAGGAATGGTGATAACCGAA
>Ga0102920_1000218_pt1 | contig 14125 bp, 11 predicted proteins | sample Colrivmeta1568A3_FD_78204 | JGI IMG/M metagenome (GOLD analysis project Ga0102920, IMG submission 78204) | Estuarine microbial communities from the Columbia River estuary - metaG 1568A-3 | ecosystem: Environmental > Aquatic > Marine > Intertidal zone > Estuary | place: USA: Columbia River...
ACAAGTAACGCATCTTCCATGGGCTCGCGACTATTGACTATTTTTGAAGAATAAAGGTTGCATAGACATGGGAAAGGTACATATTTTAATTTTGTTTGTTTTTAATTCTTGGCTCGTCTGTTTGAATGCTTGGGGGCAAGGGAATTCGGAAATTCGATATCATGCAGTGCTGCAACTAAACGATCGAAGATCCATTCCTTTTGAAGTAACGTATGTATCGGGTAAACAACCGAAGCTTTCGATACATAATGGCGAGGAGCGTATCGATTTACGGTTTTTAGTTGAAAAAAACGATACTATTTACATGGAATTCCCTGAAATTGCGGGGAAAATTAACTTTCATAAGCAAACCTTAAGCGGACGATGGATCAATTTAAATAAATTGAATGCCACATCATCTCCCTTCATGTTTTATCCCGTAGCAGAAGGTATAGACGCACGTTTTGAATTAGCTTTAGACCGCGTTGGTTCGAAATTCGAAGGAACCTATGACGTGATTTTTACAGATTCAGAAGGCGACGCTCAGGCAATTGGTATATTTAAACAAGAAGGCAGTAAAATAGACGGGACATTCCGCACAGAAACTGGCGATTACCGGTATTTATCTGGCGGAGTTTTTAATGGGGGAATGAAGCTGAGTTGCTTTGATGGGGTTCATGCCTTTTTATTTGAAGCTGCTATGGATGCGGAAGACTCTACCATATTGCGTGGAATCTTCTATTCAGGAAGTAAATATCATGCAACGTGGACCGGCGTATTAAACCCCAAGGCCAAGCAGACATCACCAAATGCAATAAGCTGGCCCACCGAAGCCTTTGCGGCATTAAATATTACTGTAAAAACCAACAGAGGAAAAGAAAAAAAACTAGACAGCGAGTTCTTTCGGGGAAAACCAACCGTAATTCAACTCATGGGGACGTGGTGTCCGAATTGCCTCGATGAAAGTAAATATTTCATTGAGTTAAGTAAAAAAAGCCCTTTTAAGGACATTCGTATTATCGGAATTGGGTTTGAAAATGGCAACTCAGATAAAGACCGCATTGCACGGCTGAAGAAATATCAAAAAAAAATGGGCTTTACTTATCCCCTATACTTAGGTGGCGGCGCTTCTACTAAAGATGCGCATGCTGTTTTTAATCAACTAAATGGGGTTTTCTCTTTTCCTACCACTATTTTTCTTGATAAACAAGGCCGAATTGTACAAGTGAATTCGGGATTTGACGGACCAGCTACAGGTGAATTTTATAAATCACTACAAGAGGATACAGAACGCATATTATTAAATTTACTCCAAGCGGATGAATAGCATATATATTCTAATTCCTACCTTTGAACAAAAAGAAGCAGTATGTGGTCAATGACGGGTTTTGGAAAAAGTAGCGGTGTGTATGAAGGCAAGAAACGCTCCATTGAAATTCGCTCATTAAACGGAAAAGGGTTAGACCTAACCGTAAAAGTTCCCTCTGCTTTCCGCAGTATTGAATCAATCATTAGAACTGAAATTGGACAATCCTTAGAACGTGGTAAAATTGATGTGGGGTTATACCTTGAAGACAACCCAAATGCAAAAATCAGCAATGTAGATTTTGCCCTTGCAAAAGCATATATAGCGGACATTAAGCACCTATTAAACGAGGAATCGCTCGAGCCCGCGGAGTGGATCGGAACGCTCACCGCATTACCTGGTGTAATTAAACAACCCTCGGATGAGATTTCGGCGGGTGAACAAGAGTTTATTCTTACCTTATTACGTGACGCGATTCAATCAACCCTCGGCTTTCGAAAGGCAGAAGGCAAGACCTTAATGGATGATTTAGAAACTTCATTGCTTCATATTGAAACCTTGGTTGCTCAACTTGAACCCTTTGAAAAGGAACGTATCTTGGCCGCTCGAACGCGATTAGAACAAGCAGTAAAAGAAATCGACAATCAAGACATTCAAAATCGCGTAGAGCAAGAGCTCCTGTTTTATATGGATAAGCTTGATGTTTCAGAAGAAAAAATTAGATTGAGAAGTCACATTAGTTATTTTAGAGAAACCATGGCATCTAATGAATCAAGCGGGAAAAAACTTGGTTTTATAGTACAGGAAATGGGAAGAGAAATCAATACCCTGGGCAGTAAAAGTAATCATGCCATGATGCAACGAATGATTGTGGAAATGAAAAATCACCTAGAAAAAATCAAAGAACAGGTTCAAAATGTCCTCTAAACCATTACATCTTGGGAAGTCCATTATTGTCTCAGCACCATCCGGCGCGGGAAAAACAACCATTGTACACCGATTAATGGCAGAGATACCGGAATTGGCCTTCTCAATTTCAGCATGCTCAAGAAGTGCACGACCGATGGAAAAAAATGGGAAGGACTATTATTTCTTGGGAGTAGAGGGATTCAAAAAAGCGATCGAAAATCAAGAGTTTATTGAATGGGAGGAGGTGTATACAGACCATTATTATGGCACCTTGAGGCATGAGGTTCAACGCTTATGGGATGAGGGCAAGGTTGTAATTTTCGATGTTGATGTGGTCGGTGGTCTTAATTTAAAATCCCTATTCAAAGAGCATGCGTTATCCGTTTTTATAAAGCCTCCGAGTGTTGAGATTCTTGAAAAAAGACTGCGTGCTCGAGAAACAGAAAGTGAGGAGCGCATTGCGTTAAGGATTAAAAAAGCTTCTTGGGAACTGTCACAAGCTGATTCCTTTGATGTTTGTATTCTTAATGATGAATTAGAAAAAGCTGTATCTGAAACGATTACATGCGTAAACCAATTCATTTCGTCATGAAAATAGGGTTGTTTTTTGGTTCGTTCAACCCCATTCATACTGGACATCTTATGTTAGCCGAAGGGGTAATCAATGAAACAGATTTAGATCAAATCTGGTTTGTCGTTACACCACATAACCCAACCAAAAAAAAAGGGAATTTATTAGCGGATCATCACCGGTTAAACATGGTGAGGGATGCGATTCATGACAACTTAAAATTTCGGGCTTCTGATATTGAATTCCATCTAACCCAGCCCAACTACACGGCCATTACCCTAACTCATTTACGAGAAAAAAACCCTGAACATACCTTCTCTTTGATTGTCGGTGAAGATAATTTAAGAGGCATGAAAACCTGGTTTAACTCCGAATTTATTCTCTCCAATTTCAGAATCTTGGTATATCCACGAAGTATTCAAGCGGATGAGTACGTTAGCATAGACGAAAATTCAACAGACGGAAACATAGAGTATTTATCAAATGTGCCTGCCCTAGAATTATCTTCAAGTCAAATTAGGACATTAATCAAACAGCATAAAAGCATAAAATACATGGTGCCGGAAGCCGTAGAACGGATGATTACGGAAATGGGATTTTATCGCTAATCCGCTTTTAGTGCAGGATTCATTAGGGTGGCGCATTCCCACAAAACAACACCCACACATACACTCACATTTAAGCTGTGTTTAGTTCCGAATTGAGGGATTTCAAGTACACCATCACAGTGGTCAATAACTTCTTGATTTACGCCGTTCACTTCATTACCAAATACGAGTGCAATTCTCGAATCAACGCTCTTTTTCAAGTGCTGAAGCAAGATGGTTTTTTCCGCCTGCTCTAGGGCATAAATCGTATACCCCGCTGATTTTAGTTTCTTTATTGCATCTAATGTTTTGGGAGCATAGCTCCAAGTAACGGTTTCTGTTGCCCCCAAGGCGGTGCGATGAATTTCTCTGTGAGGAGGCACGGGTGTAATACCACACAAAATAATTTCTTGAATGCCAAACGCATCGGATGTTCTGAATACGGAGCCTACATTTTCAAAAGACCTGATATCGTCTAATACCACTACCACCGGTAACTTTTCTTGTTTTGAAAATTCTTCTGGCGAAAGCCTATTTAATTCCCAACGTTTAAGTTTCTTATTCATGTTGAAAAGTCCTTTGTTGTTAATTTTGATATTCGGTTAACTCAAGCTAATTTAGATGCTAAATTCTGAAATCTAACTCATTTGGCGAAATCTACATCCAGCGAAGAAACCCCGTTGATGAAACAATATCATCAAATTAAAGCAAAACACCCCGGTGCGTTGTTACTTTTTCGTGTAGGGGATTTCTATGAAACCTTTGGTGAGGACGCAGTAAAAACCTCTCGGATCTTAGGTATTGTATTAACTAAGCGAAAAAACGGGGCAGCTGCAGAAATCGATTTAGCAGGATTTCCTCACCATTCCTTAGAAACCTATTTACCTAAGTTAGTTAGAGCCGGGCAACGAGTTGCGGTTTGTGACCAGTTGGAAGACCCTAAAATGACAAAAACCATTGTTAAGCGTGGGGTAACAGAATTAGTAACGCCTGGTGTGGCATTCAATGACCAGGTATTAACACAAAAAAGCAATAATTTTCTTGCCTCGGTTCATTTCGGGAAACATAGTGTTGGCGTTGCATTTTTAGACGTATCTACCGGTGAATTTCTATTGGGAGAAGGAAGTATACAGCGCGTTGAGAAACTCTTATCTGTATTCAATCCAGCTGAAATTGTATATCAAAAGCAAAAACAAGATGAATTTCGCGCGCTACAATTCACCATTGATTGTTTTTATCGCTTAGACGATTGGGTTTTTACTATTGATTTTGCTGATGATCACTTAGCAACGCATTTTGGAACAAAAAATTTAGCGGGATTTGGCATAAGCGAATATTCAAATGGTATAATTGCTGCATCAGCAGCACTTCATTATGTAAAAGAAAACCAACTGCAATCGTTACATCACATTCGTTCGATTGCGCGAATCGAAGAAAAAGAACACCTTTGGCTTGATCGATTTACAATCAAGAATTTGGAATTGGTTTACCCGCAGCATGAACGGGCCAAGACATTACTTGACGTGATTGATTATACCTTAACAGCGATGGGAGGCCGCTTATTAAAGCGGTGGGTATTGTTGCCTTTGACGGATCTAAAGCAAATTCATGCTAGAAATCAAGCGGTATCTTGGTTCTATTCATCACCCTCATCAACACAGGCTATTCGGGAGTTATTATCCAATTGTGGCGACCTTGAACGCCTCATCTCTAAGGTGGCTGTTGGGAAGGTTAATCCGCGCGAAATTAGACACATACACCGTAGCCTCGAATTAATTGGTCCAATTAAACAAATCCTGAGCGAAGGAAAAGATAACACAATGATTTGTGAACTTTCTAACTCCTTTCAAGCTTGCGGGGAGTTGCTTAATCAAATTGACACAACAATAGATCCCACCCCAGCCATTGCGGTAGGCAAAGGCGACGTAATTAAAGCGGGCGTTAATCAAGAACTTGATGAGTTACGTAATATTTCAAATAATGGAAAGCAGTATCTACAAGAACTGCAAGATCGCGAGGCAGAAAAAACAGGAATCACCAGCTTAAAAATCGCCTTTAATAATGTATTTGGATATTACATTGAAGTACGAAACACGCACAAAGACAAAGTGCCTTCGGAGTGGATAAGACGCCAAACCTTGGTAAACGCCGAACGATACATTACCGAAGAATTAAAAGAATATGAGGAAAAAATATTAGGAGCAGAGGCTAAAATCTTAGCCATTGAACAACGACTTTACCAAGAATTATTAGCGGCGCTGGCAATACATGTAGGTGTAATTCAACAGAACGCAAGCACTTTAGCCCGACTCGATGTACTTAGTAGTTTTGCTGTTTTAGCCAAGGAACAGCAATACTGTTTGCCAGAAGTAAATGATTCTTTGGTGATTCACATCGAAGAAGGTCGACATCCAGTTATCGAGAAACAACTAAAAAGCGGCGAAATATATGTTGCTAACGACTTGTTTTTGTCCAATGAAGAGCAGCAAATCATGATGATTACTGGTCCGAATATGAGTGGAAAGAGTGCTGTGTTACGACAAACCGCATTAATCGTAATCTTAGCGCAGATCGGGTCCTTTGTTCCCGCAAAAAAAGCAACGATTGGTTTGGTTGATAAAGTATTTACACGTGTTGGTGCGTCAGATAATTTATCTGCTGGAGAATCCACCTTTATGGTAGAAATGAACGAAACTGCAAGCATATTAAATAACCTATCCGAACGCAGTCTTGTTATTCTTGATGAAATCGGTCGAGGAACAAGCACCTATGATGGGATTTCTATTGCATGGTCAATAACGGAATACCTTCATGAAAACAATAAACACCGTCCCAAAACCCTTTTCGCCACCCACTACCATGAATTAAATGAAATGGCAAGTCGATTCGAACGCATTAAAAATTATTCGATTGCAGTAAAAGAACTAGGGAAAAACATTTTATTTCTCAGGAAGTTAGTAGCTGGAGGAAGCGAACATTCCTTTGGAATTCATGTGGCTAAATTAGCAGGAATGCCAGATTGGGTCGTTAAACGAGCCGAACACGTCCTCAAAGAGTTAGAAAATAGCCACCAACAAGTTGGTCAAGTAAACCCTAAGCATAAAGCAAAAATGCAGAAAAACTCGAATGATGCACCCATGCAACTGAGTTTTTTTCAGCTAAATGATCCGGTGTTAGAACAAATACACGAAACGCTAATAGCTATAGATATCAATGTATTAACCCCTGTTGAAGCCTTGATGAAACTTCATGAGATAAAAAAACTCACAGGAGGATAAAATCCATTTTGGATAAAAAATTGTTTTTTGTACATTTGCAACGCACAACAGGTTAACAAATAGTTAACTGATGTATAAGCGAGAATAGCTCAGTTGGTAGAGCGCAACCTTGCCAAGGTTGAAGTCGCGGGTTCGAATCCCGTTTCTCGCTCAGGATTGCTCGAGTGGTGGAATTGGTAGACACGCCGGACTTAAAATCCTGTGGGCATTAGCCCGTGCGGGTTCAAGTCCCGCCTCGAGTACAAAACCCTGACGTTGAAGTCAGGGTTTTTTGTTTTAATCCAGTAAATCAACCCCGATATCATAGGGGTTTTCACATTCTGCCCAATGAACCCGTTGAAATTTGTAACTTTGTTGAGTTTTTTAGGTAAACAATTGTCATGTGGAGTAGAATAGCAAGTATCATATTAAGAAATCGGTTATACATTCTAACGATAATCTTTCTGCTGACCTTATTTTTTGGGTATTTCATTTTTACCGATTTAAGAATAGATAACCGTTACGGGATTTTATTACCAAAAGACCATCCGACTCAAATGAACTATTTAAAGTTCAAAGAACAATTTGGTGAAGACGGAGCGACCTTGGTATTAGCAATATCATCCAAAGATCTTTACACCGAGAAAAAATTCAAGGCTTGGAAAGAACTTGGTGACCGAATCCTGGCTCAACCCGGTGTTGAAACTGTTATTTCTGAAGCGACATTGTTCACAATTGTCAATGATACTAGCAATAAAAAATTCGAGATTCATCGTATTTTTTACGACACAACATTCAAAGACAAAAGCATTGATTCCATTCAAAAATTAATAAAACGAAATCCGGCGTTTGCTGATGTGCTCTACAACGATACATCCAAGGTGTCGTTAATGCTGATTGGATTAAATGAAAAAGTGTTAGAGGATAAAAAGAAATCCAAAGTCGTATTTAAAATTGAAGAAATCGCACAAGAATACGAGCCGGTTTTTGGGAAATTCAGGTATTCAGGGCTTCCACACATACGGGTCATGGTGGCAAAAAGAATTTTAAATGAAATGTTTTTGTTCCTTGGTTTATCTGTAATCGCATCTTCCTTATTACTCTATATCTTTTTCCGTTCATTCAGGATTGTTATTCAATGTAATTTGGTGGTTTTTGTATCTGTCATCTGGGCATTAGGCACTGTGGCGCTATTTAATTATTCACTCACCATCATGATGGCTTTAATTCCACCATTACTGATTGTAATTGGAGTGCCTAATTGTGTTTTTATTGTCACCAGATACCATCAAGAATTCAAACGGGTTGGTAACAAAACAAAAGCATTGTTTACGATGATCCGAAGAATCGGACCAGTAACCTTCTTGACCAATTTAACAACAGCCGTAGGATTTGTCACGTTTACAAGTAGCGAGCGGCTTGCAGAATTTGGAGTGATTTCCAGTTTGAACATCATGGTTGTTTTTGTGCTTTCCTTGTGCATTGTTCCGATTATGGCTAGCTACAGCGCAGCACCTAAAGAACGTCATTTAAAGCATTTGTCTCGTGTGTATTCGCAAGGTTTTATTGAATACATTATTCTTATTATTAATAGATACAGAGCCGTCGTTTATATTGTTTCTGCGTTGATGCTAATAATTGGGATATACGGTATGACAAAAATCGTTGCCACAGGTAATGTTACGGGTGATATACCTGAAAACGATCAAATATCAAGGGATTTGAAATTTATAGAGCATCATTTTGGTGGGTCTATTCCTTTTGAAGTTACCGTAAATTATAAACAACAAGGACGCTTATTCAACGAAACCACCATGAATCGAATTGAAGAAGTTCAAGGGGTTTTCAAAAATGATACGCTTTTTTCTAAAAGCCTTACGTATATTGACTTTCTCAAGGTAATTAATATGTCATACCACCAGGGTAATCCCGCATATTATAAAATCATCAAACGCCGTGATATGCTTAATCTTAAAGGATACCTTGAGAAGTTTGATGTAAATAATGTAAACTCGGGGAATTTATCCTTAAAAGACCTTGTTGATACGGCAAACACCACCATTCGGATTAGAACCCAAATGAAAGACTTGGGTTCATATGGGGTTGCTCAAAAGGTAGATTCTATGAAGCTTCTCGTTGATTATGTACTTAATCCGGATCGTATTACTTGGGAGCGATTGTTGAAAAAGTATGAAAAAGGAGATGTTTCTTGTTTCGATTCATTGGTAGAGTACCCTGCAATCGCAAATGATTTTATTCAATTAATTGCTGGAAAGGACGAATCGGTACAATATGCATTTGATCTGGATCCAGAAAAAATTTATGCCTACCGAAACAAACCATTGTCCAAAAAACGACTAAGAACGGCCATTGATAATCAATATTACGATGTTACGTTTACGGGCATTTCTGTTGTGGTTTCTGAAGGGACCAAGTACCTATTTATAAACTTGCTGCAGAGTTTATTATTTGCAATTCTTTCTATTGCCCTGCTCATGGCTGTATTATTTCGTTCAATAAAAATCATCGTTGTTTCGATGATTCCGAATATTATTCCCTTGCTTTTAACGGCAGGTATTATGGGGTATTTTTCAATTCCATTAAAACCTTCAACACTACTCGTTTTTGGTATTGCATTAGGAATTACCGTTGACAACGCCATCCTATTCTTAGCTAAATATCGTCAAGAATTAAAGGCAAATCAACACGATATGAATTACGCCATTATTAAGTCGCTGCGAGAAACTGGGCTTGGGATATTTTACACCTCTGTTATCTTGTTTTTTGGATTTATTATGTTTGTTTTCTCTCAATTTGGCGGAACAAAAGCGCTTGGATTATTAGTCTCAATTACCATCTTAGTTGGAATGGTCACCAATTTAATTGTACTTCCTTCCTTATTACTGACACTTCAAAAACGAGTAATGTCAAAATCCTTCGAAGAACCCTTTTTCGAAATATTCGACGAGGAAGAAGATTATGATACTGAAAAACTTCAAATTGAAGTATCAGAAGCGTTGGGCGATAATTCCTAATTAAACTTTTTTAGGGCCGCATTAAGTTCCTTGTCTTCTGCTTTGATTACTTGAAATACCCCTTGTTCGTCCCACAACTGTCGTGCGTATTCAACTTTAAGTCGTTTTTGTATGGACTTTTTCTGAGCAGCGGAAAGTGTCTCAACATAGTATATATTATAGCGCTGTTTACAGAAAGAAAGAAATGAACTCCATTCCGAAGTAGGGATTTCATAAGCAACAATGGCATTTATGGATTTCCATCGGCCTCTGTTTTGTTGAAGGGATTTAAATACAAATGCACTAAACACTTGTTCCATATTTAATTGAGTAAGCACAAGTGAAGACCCCGTTGTATCTAACGGAATAAAAACATCGGGTACAATACCACCACCACCAAATACCTTGCGGCCATTTTTTGTTTTATAAACCAGTCGTTTGTCAATAGGAATTGAATCCTCGAAGAACAATTCTCCCTTCATAAAACGTTCTTCATCCTGCATATACGAACTATAATCCCCCGAATAAGGTCGTTGAATAGAACGGCCAGATGGCGTATAATACCGTGAAATGGTCATTCTAACGCTGCTCCCATCTTTTAAAATTTGATCTTGTTGAACCAGTCCTTTCCCATAGGTTCTTCTCCCATAAAGCAACGCTCTATCATTGTCCTGCATTGCTCCCGCAAGGATTTCAGCTGCAGAGGCAGAATTTTCATCAATAAGTACGGCCAGTTTAATTTTTTCGAGAACACCTCCCGGTTTAGCCTTCACGACTTCATTTTCTACATTTCTACCTTTTGTTGAAACAATGTTAACTCCCGAAGGTAAAAACTCGTCTGCAATTAATATTGCCGCGTCCATTACCCCGCCTGGATTACCTCTTAAGTCCAACACCATTTTTTTCATCCCTTGATTCAATAGGCCATCCGCTGCTATAACAAACTCATCATGCGTTGGCACTGAAAACTGATCGATTCGAATATACCCTGTTGTTTTGTCCAACATACAAAAGGTAGTTATGGTCTCCATTGGGATTTCACCACGACGAATAATTATGCGTTTTTTCTGTTTATTTCTAAGTATGGTCACTTCAACATCCGTATCAATTTCTCCTTTAAGCGACCCCATTACCTGATCTGTATTAATTTTTTTACCTGTAAATGGCTTTTTATTAATCGCGATTATTTGATCGCCGCTACGAACCCCAGCAAAAAATGCTGGTGCATTCGACATGGCTTTAATAACACAGATGGTATCATTTATCAATTGAAACCGCACACCGATTCCCCCAAAACTACCCTGCATCGACTCTTGCTCTTCCTTCAATGAACGAGCAGTTATGTATCGTGAATGCGGATCAAGTTTATGAAGCATATCATTTATTGCCTGATCAAAAACTTTATTTTTATCAATCGAGTCAACATATTTTTTATCTAGTGCATCAAGTACTTCCTCAAATTTCGAAGCGCGTTTAGAGTCAACATCAGGATGCAATAGATACCCCATTCCAAACCCAACAATCACAAGAATTGAGGCTATCAATGGGTAAAAAAACCGCTTATTATCAGACATGGTCTATGGTATTAAGTTGTGTTATTATAACGCCTGCGTTGGTTAAAAAATCCAAGCCACTTTTATCCTTGTAGGCATCCATATATACTACGCGCTTGATTCCTGATTGAAGAATTAATTTACTACAATCCTTGCACGGAGAATGCGTAAGGTATAAGGTTGAGCCTTCGGTGTTGTTTGTAGATTTAGCAACTTTTAAAATTGCGTTGGCCTCGGCGTGTAAGACATACCAATGTGTTTCGCCTTCTTCATTTTCGCAACTGTTTGAAAAACCGGAAGGGGTGCCATTGTACCCGTCCGAAATAATCATTCGATCTTTAACGATAATTGCCCCTACTTTTTTACGGGTGCAATGTGACAGCATAGCCCAGTTTTGTGCTAGGCGCAGGTATGCCCTATCGTATCTCGCTTGCTTCTCTTCAATTTCGATCATAGGTACAAAGGTATCGAAAGTTACTTAGGATTAAAATCGATAGGGATAGAGATCAGGTAACAACGCTGTTTGATGAATCAAGGTCTTACAAAGCATCTTAGAAAGCGATGGCGCAAGCATATAACCTTTGGCTCCTAGGCCATTGAAAATATATAACTGATCATACACCGGATGTTTTCCCACCATCGGTCGGCGATCAGGAGAGGTTGGACGAATACCTGCCTGATGCGCAATTACTTCAAGCGCGTCATTCGTAATTGACCTTGCATTAGCTAAAATTAATGCCCTCCCCTCAGGCGTTGGTTCTGGTGAAGTATTATTCCATTCATACGTTGACCCAATTCTAAACAATTTATCTCCAACGGGTAAGGCAAATGCCTTGCGGTGTAAGGAAGTATTTTGGAGTGGATTATCCCATTTCACAGTTAATAACTGTCCTTTTGTTGGGTTCACGGGAACCTCAGCAAACCACGGAATCAGATTGTTTTTATAGCCTAAAGCCATCACCACCTCATCGTATTTTACTCCTTGAAACTCCAAGGTTTCTGGGTTAAAATTATCTGGCGAGAGTGTATCAATTGTAAGCGACTGATGTGCTTCAAGGTATTTGTGGCTTTCGGTAATAAACACCTGTGCATCGATCCAAAACCCATCAACTCTTCCCGAACCAAAGGGTTCAAAAGCGATGTCATCAGGGGTAATAGGGTGCATAAAAGGCTTGAATTCTGTTTGTTCTATCCGTTGATTCCAGCACACGGACTCTTCCTTTGAAGCAAAAAGTCTACGAACCATAATTGGATGGTAAAACGTTGCACTTAGGATGGCTTCCATTTCTAAATAAAATGACTTGGCCTCAAAATAAAATGGATTAGCATTCCATGAAAGTAACGTTCGCCGAAACGACATTGGGTGCACGATTCCAGCTGCAACGACAGAAGAAACATTCATGCCATCATCTACCAACATTATGTATTGGTTTTGCTTTTTTAACTGATGTGCAAGACATACCCCAGCTACTCCGCCACCAATAATGAGTATTTTTTTATGCATTCTACTTTGTTACGGCAAGCACAAAGATAGTAATTCGAATATCAGGATCCTTCGATTTAATTAAGTCTAAAAGGCCCTTTAATGTTGCGCCGGTCGTCACCACATCATCTACCAATCCAATATGCTTATACGTAGATATTGCGTCTGGATGTAATTCAAATGCATTATAGACATCCGTTAAGCGATTAAATTTGTTTTTACCCGTTTGGCTTTTGTTGTTTTTCTTTCGAATAATCGTATCTAAATCGACTTGAATTTCAGGGAATTCTGCTTGAATGCCTTTAGCAAGCAACTCACTTTGATTATATCCCCTAGCAAACTTTTTTTTAGGGTGAAGTGGCACCGGAATTAGGCAATCTGGCATTTCTATGGCCTCCTTTTTTATTGTTTTAGCTAAAGTTACGCCCCAATCAAAACAAAGCTCGCGCTCATGTTTATATTTTAATGCATGCAGTAAGGCTTGTGCAACATGTTCTTTACGGTAATAAAACAACGCATGTATTCTGATTGATTCAGCAATTAAATGCGGGGGTAATTCAATTTGATTAAAGGTATATGCTAATCCCGATTCGCAAAAAACGCAAACGCCAGATTCTTGTGCCAATAACTCAAGGCCGCAGCCATAACAACGAAAAGGAAAAAAGAGATGCAACAAGGGTTTTAAATAGGGCTTGATCATTGAGAAATAATTTGCAAAAGAATTAAACATGATTATGTTGATAATGAGGGAAATAAATCATAGATAACGTACTATAAAAACACTAAGTTTAATGGCTGATTGGCCGAACAAAAGGAGTGAGCAAAATTTGGTTGGAATAGTTCGGTTTTGGCTTATTAATAACTTTTAAAAGTTGTTGATAAATCATACAGCAAAGTACTACTAAGGGATAGCGATAGAATTGTGGTTTCTAAAACGTATGGTGGAGAAAAATCGCATTGTGATGAACGTTTTTTTTGACAAAATTTGTAAGCCTTTTTACAAACTTCAAAACAGCAAAATTATTGCTTCCGTAAGTACAAAGGAAACATTGTTTTTTGTTAGCAAAAGCGGAACCGAAATTAACCGGTTGTAGCCCGAGTTATCGCATAAAAAATTGAATTAAAATATAATAATATAACCATGAGCCACGAACCAATTTTAGCAGAGAATAAAAATCGATTCGTTCTTTTTCCAATTGAACACAGCGATATTTGGAGCTTTTATAAAAAAGCAGAAGCAAGTTTTTGGACTGCAGAAGAAATTGATTTATCTCAGGATTTAGTAGATTGGGAGCGTTTGACAAATGACGAACGTCATTTTGTTAAGCATGTATTAGCCTTTTTCGCGGCATCAGACGGCATTGTAAATGAAAATTTAGCAGAACATTTTTTATCTGAAGTTCAATATACTGAAGCAAAGTTTTTTTATGGGTTTCAAGTAGCAGCTGAAAACATACATTCGGAAA
>Ga0102920_1000219_pt1 | contig 14086 bp, 10 predicted proteins | sample Colrivmeta1568A3_FD_78204 | JGI IMG/M metagenome (GOLD analysis project Ga0102920, IMG submission 78204) | Estuarine microbial communities from the Columbia River estuary - metaG 1568A-3 | ecosystem: Environmental > Aquatic > Marine > Intertidal zone > Estuary | place: USA: Columbia River...
ATTATTAGTTGTGTTATCATTAGTAGTTGTGTTATCATTAGTAGTTGTGTTATCATTAGAAGTAGTTGTGTTATCATTATTAGTTGTGTTATCATTAGAAGTAGTTGTGTTATCATTAGTAGTTGTGTTATCATTAGAAGTAGTTGTGTTATCATTATTAGTTGTGTTATCATTAGTAGTTGTGTTATCATTATAAGTAGTTGTGTTATCATTAGTAGTTGTGTTATCATTATAAGTAGTTGTGTTATCATTATTAGTTGTGTTATCATTAGAAGTAGTTGTGTTATCATTAGAAGTAGTTGTGTTATCATTAGTAGTTGTGTTATCATTAGAAGTATTATCTAAAATAGGTATTAATCTATTTGTATACCAATTATTATTTTCTCTATAAATAGTACAAATATCTTTAAATTGTACATCATTATTCATATATAAATAAATATTATGTGCTATAAAAATATCATTATTTTTTATAAAATATATCATATAATCAGTATCTTTATTAATTTGTTTTGTATCAATATATATTTTAATACTACTAGCTAAGTTATTAAGTGATAAATCATATGTTACTTCATTATCTTTATTTTCTAATAATTGAAATCTATATTCTATTAAATTATTTGATTCATCATAACAAACAATATAATATTTAAATGATAATAATGGTCTTTTTTCAGGTATTTTAGATTCATATATACATTTAGTAATATAGTTTCTACTGCTATGATCAACAATTCCAATAGTTAATTTATTATCTAAATAAATTTTATTTGAATCCATAAATATAATTTATTGATTAGTATATATTTATGTATATTTTGCTTTGCAAAGAAGGTGTTATATTAAAACAATATTATAATGATAATTTTATCGAATTTAATGAATTTGATACATATAAATATTTAGGATTAGTTTATCCATATATGTGTATATTTAAAGATAATATAAAAAAAAATGAACCAGCATTACTAATGTTATCTTATGATACAAAAGGAAGATTACAATATAAATATAATGATATTCATATAAAAATGTCACAAGAAAATAAAATAAAAAATATTATAATATTACTAAATAATTTTGATAAAGCAATGAATATAATATATAAAGATCTTAAAAGTAATGATTTATATATAAAAGTTTTATCTTGTATGTCATTAATTACATATAAAACTGGAATAAGAATTGGTAAAGATATATATTTTGCTAAATATAATAGCATTGGTTTATCTACTCTACAAAAAAAACATCTAACATTTACAAATAATAATTGTAAAATAAATTTTATAGGTAAAAAAGGTGTAAAACATGAATATATAATAAATGATAAAAAAATTTTAACTATTTTACAATTATTATATAATAATACTTTAAATGAAGACGATTTTATATTTGAAATAAATATAAACAATAAAAAATATAAAATTACATATATAGATTTTAATGAATATGTAAAAAATTTATTTGGTAATGAAAATATTACAGGTAAAGATTTTCGTACATTATTAGCCAATATTATTTTTATTGATAAAATATTAAATAATGAAAATAATATAGATTTAGATAAATTAATTAGAATAAGTATAAATTTAGTTGCAGAAGAATTACACAATACTAAAGCTGTTAGTAAAAAATCATATATTTTTGATATGATAATCAATTATATAAAAAATAATGGAATCGATAAAATAAAAAAATTAAGTTCAGTAGATGCTTTAAAATATATTTGTAATAATAATATTAAGAAATTATAAAGTTTGTATATTTATAAATAAAGATTTCATGAATATATTTATCAACTAATTGTTCATATAGTCTATTATCTATATTTATATAATTATCAATTATATATTCTTTAATTAATATAGGATTTAGTTTATTAATAATAATTTTATAGTCATTTTGGTCAAAACTATTAAAAATATATTAATGGAATATAATTTATTTCACGAATAATTTTAAAACAAGTATTAATGGAATATAATTTATTTCACGAATAATTTTAAAACAAGTATTAATGGTATATTCTTTTAATAATATTATATTTTTATTCTTTTTAATATGTTATAAAAATATTTTTATTATAATCTTCTAAATAATAATTTAATTTGTTATGATCAGCTAGTTTATTTAATGAGCTAATAAATTTAACTATATATATATGTTATCATGAAATATTTTATTATTAATTATATTTTTTAAATATAATTTAATACGTTTTAATAATTTATCCATTATTGTATATAATATTAAAATTTACTTTTTAACAAATTAAATATTCATCATTTTTATTTACTTCAATAATATTTTCATTTACTTTTTTTTGTGATTCTAATAATCCAATTGTATATGGTAATTTATTTAAAAATATATCATCTAAATAATATTTATTTTTTATTTCAATTAAAGAATATAATATAGATATATATAAATCGTAATTTGTTGTATCTAATAATGTAGCATTAACTAATAAATGTGAATATAACAATAATACAGAACAACAATGTATTGAATTATATATAAAATATTGTCTTTGTTTTGATAATTCAAATAAATATATTTCTATATTATCAAATTTAATTTTAACAAATGTTTTAAATAAAGAATTCCAAGAATGTCCTAATTCAACTTGTATTTTATTATTTGTTGACAAACTACAAATAATTGGTAAATAATAATTAATATCTGTTACATATAATTCAATTTTATTATATTGTGTAATATATCTTTTAAATTTAGTAGATAATATATTGCAAACAATTGATCCTGTAAAACAATAATCATTATTTATATTTATATATTTATTATAATATGGAAGATCATTTTTTATTCCATTAATATTTAATTTAATAATTTGAAAATTATTTTCAATATTATTAATATTTAAACAATTGCCATTATTATCAAGAAAAATAATTGGATAATTTTTTAAAATATTAATATAATTAATTTTGTTATCATTATTAATAGCTGATGATAAAGTATTATTTAATTTATTAATAAATTCATCATTTATTAGATTATTATTATTAATAATTTTATCATTTACTGATAATGGGAAATAATTTTGTATTAAATTTATTTTTTCAATTGATTTTTGTAACATATACTTAGATTCATGATCTGACAAGATTGATATATAATCTGAAAGTGATAAATAGTAATTACAAAATTTAAAATTATTAAACTTATAAGTCAATATATTATCATATACTATTTTATCAATATATGTACAATCAACAAGTTTACATTCATTTACAAATAATGTAAATGTTCCAACGTTTCTTGCCATTATTATTTTTGCAGACCAACAATATTCTTTTTGAATAATTAATTCATACATATTAATAATATCATTTTTTGGTGTTGTACTATATATATCAATATCATTAACAACAATATTATTTTTTATATTATACATTTGTAATGACAACTTAATAGATTTACTTCCATATATGATACATTTATTTTTTATAATATAATCTTCAATTATATTTATACAATTTTCTTTCCATTTATTCAACAAAGTCTCAGTATAATTTGATGATTCTATAAATTTTTGTAATTGAATATTTGAAAACATTTTAATCATAATATTATATTATTGATTGTTTCTTTTTAATCATAATATTATATTATTGATTGTTTCTTTTTTATTACTATTATGGTATATAAAGATTTCTATGGAGGTAGTGATATTGAATATACAACAATTACAAAAGTATCTTCAGCTAATGATAATAATAATAATCAAACATTAGATATAACATCAACACAAGGTAATATACAAGTATTTGATGATATTGGTAAGAATACAGAAGATTTATGTAGATCATTACATTTAATTATTACATCATTTTCACAATTAATATGTGCTAATAATAATAATTATGATTATGATGCTATTAGATCATGTTCATTAAAATTAAAAAGTAAAGTATTACAAGGAATATCAGATCTTAATACAATAATAACTGCATTAATAGAATCTATGAATAAAATGAAAAAAATGAAAGTTGAACCAAATGATATATCAAAAGTAAGAAATTGTAATGAAACATTTGAAGAAGCACTACAACCTATTATTGAATATTTAAATACAATAAAACCAGAATTTGTTTTAATGTTAAATCAATATATAGATATAGTTAAACAAAAAAAAGTTGATGAACATAACTTAAAATTTCCATCAAATAAAATTACAGTTAATCAATTTGAAACTTCACCTGATATAAATACAGATGGATTTAAAAGTGAAGTTAATACAATTTTATCAAATACACCTCTTTGGTTTATAATAATAAATAAATTTCCACTTGGATTATTTGTAAATGGTCGTACAAAAATTAAACATGATTTAAAAAATATAATTCATTCATATAGTAATGATAAAACAGAAACTGATAATGATCTTATCAGTTGTTTAACAAAAAGTGGATTAGGAACAGAATTAGATTATTTTTTAACATTAAAAGAAGAATTAAATTTTGTTTTAAATAATATAAAATCTGGTAACTTTAAAATTAATACTAATAATAAATTTTATGGTGGTAGTAATACAAAATTACCAGAACCAACTGATAATTTAAAATCATCAGATTCAAAAAAACAAATTTATAAAGAAGCTGAAAGTGCAATTTATGAATTAAATCAATTAATATTAGATTTTGTAAACTTACGTCAAAAATATGTAAATTTATCAACAAGTTTTCACAATTTACTTACTAATATTTCAAGTATGAGAAGCTGTTTAGATAACAGTACAAAATTATTGCTTGAAAATAGTAAAGATTTTGAAAAGACTATATTTTTTACAAAAAATGATAAAGTATATACTCAAATAATGTATAACAAAATGAAAGATACACCAAATTATGCATCTTTAATTTCACAATATTTACCAACTTTAAATTATATTTTAATAATTTTAAATAAAATGTTTGAAAATGATAAAGATGACAAATTTATTTCAAAAGAATTACTATCACCAACAATTGAAGATGATTGTAAAAAAAGAAATATAAATAATTTATATTTTAATGTAGGTGAAGAGTCACAAACTATTCAATTTGCTTTATTATTAATTGATTGTTTAAATATGTTAATATTAAAACAATTTTTAGATAGAAGTGGAACTAATGTAACTTTATTTTGTATAATTAACGATTTTCAATCTAGTACAGTTGATAAAATTATTTATAAAAAAACAATAGAAGAGGATTCAATGTTATTAGAAACAATTAATCACACAGATTGTGATAAAGTATTTCCGACTGTTGTTACAAATACAAATGTAACACAATTACAAACATTTAAATTACCATTTACATATATTTTTGATAAATGTGAACTTGAAAAAATACCTTATTATATAAAAATTGGTGAAAAGATAAAAGAACATCAAAATAGTTTATTAATTACATTTGGATATTCAGGTGTTGGTAAAAGTGTTACAATTTTTGGTAAAAAAGACAAAAATACAGGTGTTATAATACCAGGTTTATTACAGTATTTTCTTAAAACTTTAAATACATCTTTTAAAGTTGAAGTACTTGAAATATATGGAAGAGCATTGCCTGCATATGAATCATTTAATATAGATAATATGGATAAAAATGATGGATATCTAAAAACCATTACATGGATTAAAAGATATACATCTACTGAATCAGTTCAAAAAACTGGTAAATATGATTTTGTGAATGATACACATGATAAATATAATGAAAATACATTTGAATATGAAACAGATAATACTAAAGAAGGATCATTAATTAATGATCCAATTAAAATTAAAGAATATTTTAAAAAGAGATTGACAAATGAGTTTATAGAAAATTCAACTGAAATGTATTCAGTATCTGAAGATTCAACTATATCATATTTAGAAGTGTTTTCAGAAAATCTTGTTGAACCAGTTGAATCTAAAAGAAGATTATTAAGATCAATATATTTTACACCAAATAATCCAGATTCATCAAGAAGTATTTTGATTTATACATTTGCTTTTAAAACTGATAATAAATATACAGTACTTACAATAATTGATTTTCCAGGTAAAGAAGATCCAATACCTACTTATATATACGATGAATCAACAAGAAGTGTTGATGATTTTGTTTTAAAAATTACAAGTGGATATTCATTACCTGGATTAAATTATAATGAACCATATATTAGAACTACATTACAAAGATTTTCTAATGATCCAAATATTAAAATTGATACATTTTTTAATATTTTACCATTTATTCCATTAGTTTTATTAACTATTGATTATAAAACAAATATAGCTATAATTGAAGAATTAAATAAATATTTAGATAAAACTAAAAGTAGTAATTCAGCTTTATCAACTCAAATTAATGAAGAAATAAAAAATATATTAGATAATATATTAAATGAAAAAATTATCGACAATAAAATACCATTTAATACATTTGTTAGTGTTCAAAAATTTGACAATTTATCAGCTAATAGAACAATATTTCCAAAGATTGAAAAATCTGATAATTTCTTAATAGAAGATAATAAAATTTTAGATACTAATGTTGATTATAAAAATTCATTTGTATTTTTTGCATCTAATGGTGATATTATAGATAATCCAAATATACTAAGATTTTATTATATTATTTTAATATTTAAACAATTATTAAAGTCTAAATTTTTTAGCAATAATGATGTTATTTCAGTTTTAATTAAAGTTATTTTTAATGACTTAAACAATAACACTAACTTAAAAAAATTTATTCCTTTACAAAGTAATATATTCTGTAGTAAACTAAATAATATTTTTGAAGCATATTTTATAAATGAAACTATTGCATTATTAATTAGAAGTTTAATTCAATTATCATCTGATGAACCAAAATTTGATATTATCAATAAAATGTATCAAGGTGATAAATTAACATTAAATTATCTTGGAGATTATTTAATTAAAAGATTAAATACTGGAAATTATACATATACTGGAGCTGATGAAAAATTTAATAATTATAATCCATTAATTAACCCAAGTGATGCAAGTAAGGGTAATAAAATATATTATATTAGTAATAATACTAATGATAAGTATGATCAAGACAAACTTAAAAAAATAAAAGATGAAGTTAATGATTTATATAATTATTCAAAATTAATATCTAAACCTGATAATAATAATGTATTAAAATTATTAAATATTTTACCTGAAAAAAGTAAAAATGGAAAATTAACAATTTATATGTTATATCTTGTATCTAATGTACAATCTAATATGAAATGTAAAGGTGCAAATTCATTACTGCTATCATTAGAAGAAATATTACAATGTATTGTTAAAGGTGTTTGTAAATAAATTATTTATTTATGTCTAACCTTTTAACATGTTTAATTACTGAAAATTTGATAAATTATTTAAATTTTGTAAACTCATATATTGAATTAAAAAGTGGTATATATAAACTTTGTATTAAAAAAATATCAGATGAAAATTTAATATGGGAAAATATTAAATTATTATTAGATTATACTATTATTGATAATATAAGTTCTCTAAATGATTATAATGAACAATTATTTAATTTTGCATCACAATTTGATAAAATTGGATTAAATATAACAATATATGTTGATTTATTATTATTTGATAATGTAAATAATATTGTATCAAATTTAAAACAATATAAAGATGTACATTTAATATCTTCTAAAATTATTAAATATAATAAATTTAATTTTATAAAAACAGATATATTATTAAGTAATATAAAATTACAAAATTGTACAACAGAGATGTGTCAAAACTGTTTAACAATGTTATTTAGTAATGATCAATATTTTAACTCAGTAAAAAATAATTCATTGTATCAATATGATAATTCAATAATAATTGATGAAAACAATATTGTATTAGATGGTAAATATAAAGTTATGTTACTAAAATTTATATCTAATCAAAATCAAACAATATCTTGTATTAAATTAAAAGATGTATTTTCAAATAGACAACAATTTAAAATTGATAATTTATCTGATTTTTTAAATATTAAATATAATCAGTTATTAGATTATTTATCTTTTAAATATAAAATTGATGTATATGTTGTTAATAATATTATTTCTAAAGAATTTAAAGATATATTTAATACACATATGGAAAATTGGATAAATAGTTTATAAATATTATTTTTTTATGAAGATAGTTTATCAACAAAGAAATAAATTAAAAAATACATGTATACTATTTCCAATGACAACAGATAATAGTGATAATATGTTATATTATTATTATTTAATTAATAAAAGATATTCAAATGTTGATTATACTTGTGCAAATTCAACAAATTTAGAATTAGAAAATATTTTTAATTTAGTTGTTAAAATGTCATCTAATTCTACTATATTAGATATAATAAAATTATTTATTAAAACTACAACACACAAAAAAGTATTGATTATATTAAATAATTTAGTATTTGACAATTCAAAAAATGATACACAAAAATTACTATTACGTTTACCTAAAGAATTACCAAAAAAAGGTATATATTTTGATTTATATAATAAAGATATTACTCATATGAAAATTAGTAATAGAAATTCAATTTTAAAATATTATCAAACATATAAATATACTTCAATATTTATTGATATTGGTAAATTAGAATCAAAAACAAGGATGAAAATATGTAATAAACTAGAAGATATTACAAATATTGATCATTTAATAAAAATCAAAACAAAAATAAATGAATTAAATTGTATAAATGAAGAATTACCTGATTTGGATAATATTTATAAAACTATAAAACGAAAAAAAGTTCAAATTAATAATAAAGAAATTAAAAATATTATAAAAGTATCATCATTACCTATAGATAAATATGGAATAAGATTATTTATTAATAAATCATATGTACAACTAAATGAAAAATTTTCTAAATATATTCTTACACATTATTCATATTAAAAACATTTGTTAAATATATATGTAAAGAGTTGTTTAATTATTAATTTTAAAAGTTGTTAAATAAGGATAATGATCTGATAAATTTAATTTAGAAAATTCTAAAGCTTTTTCATTAGTATATGTCAAACAATTAGTATATGTTAAATGTACATTATTATTATAAATATGATCAATTGATGTTTCTGTATCTTTTGCTTCTTTATTTCTTATATCATTATTAGTTATAGTTGTTGTTTTACAAGGAGAATAATTATTATTCTCTTTACATTTTATTTCGTTACATACATCATGTAAATTATATTTAATTAGAATATTATCAATAACTTTTTTATCTTTCTCATTAAAATCTCCAATAATTAAAATTTCATATGTTTTATCTGTTTCTTTTACAATTTTATCCATTATTTGATTTAATTGTCTTATTCTTACATCTGGATTATTTCCAGATTTCAAATGAACTGTACATATTAAAAAATTTTTATCTTCAATTTTTGTTTTAACAAATCCAGAAGTTTGATTATCTTCTAAATTAATTATATCAGATTTACAATCTTTAAACATACTTCTTTTTAATAAAACTAAACTTCCATGTTTAAATGGAAATGAATTTACTGGTTTTTGTTTTAGAAAAAAATAAACAAAATATTCTTTTTCAAAACGATTTTTCCAATATTCAATTTCAGATTTTATATTATTATTGTCATAAAAATACTCATCAACCTCATTTAAAACAACAATGTTAAAGTCTGAATTTGATATTTGATACATATAATCAACAATTCTATTTCGTCTATTTCCCCAAGATTCTTTATAAGAACTATTACTTAATGTTTGTGCCAAAATATTCCATGTTAATATTTTAACTGAATCGGCTCCACTTCCTACTTTATTTTTATCAAATAAAAGTTCATATGTATATACTAATAAAGTATTTTCCACCGTTGATTGATTAGAATTATTCATAATTAAATATACATATATTTATTCTATCATTAATGTTTCTTCTTGAGTAAAATATTGTTTTATTTCATTATAATTATTATATATATGTAGTTTAAATTTGTCTTTATATTCTTTTTTATTTTTACAATTTATACAAATTAAATTTAAATATGTTTCTCTGTTTGTTAATAAATGTTTTGATTTAATTGTAGTTGATACATTTATATAATAATTATCTTTATATTTAAAAAATGATAATGGATAATCATTATGTTTAATATTATTATTATATAAACCAATTTCACCTGAAATATGATGATGACCAAATATAAAAATTTTATTTGTAAATTCACTCATTAATTTGAATGTTCCATGTGATAATATAATATCAGCTTTATTTATCTCAGTTTTTAATTTTTCTAAATCAATTGATTGACAATAAATATTAGTCGATTTTCTAAAACTTTCACTATAACATGTTAATAATATATTAAACTCCTTTATTTGTTTTGTTATATATTTTTTATTAATAACAATATTTTGCTCTATCAAATTACTATCATTATACAAATTTTTTAAATTATTTAATACAGTATTATTAGGGTTATCATTATTATTACCATCATTATTTCCAAATATAAAATATATTTTATATATATCTATTGTTTTAAATATATTAACAAGTAATTTATTAACTATATCATAATATATATTATTTCTTAATATATCACCACAAAATACAAACATATCTATTTGGTTATTTAAATTGATTGTTATTTTGTTTATATAAAAATTAATATCAGTTTTATTATCAAGGTGAATATCTGAAAAAGATAATATGTTCATAAAATTAATCTGTATTTTCATCTTCAAGTGTTTCAAGTTTAAATCGTTCCTTAACTGTTATATTATTTTCATCAAATAATAATTTATATATAACTAATAATAATTCATCCATAATATAAATTTATTTATAATTGATATACTTCAATATTTTCAAATTTTTTATTATCTTTTTCTTTATTGTCTTTAAAATTTTGACCAAACAAAAGTATTTCTATATAATATAATAAAATTTTGTCCATAATATTATTAATATATTTACCAGAATTTGTTATCATTCATTTGGTCAATTAAAAAGTTTATTTTATCTGTATACATATTATAATCTTTACTTTTAATACATTTATCTATTAATTCTCCAAATGTTTTAATTAATTTGTCACATTTGTTTTTTAAAGATTCTAGTTCTGATTTCTTATCGACATTTAATTTTGATACTTTTTTATCAAATTCATTATCATTCAAGTATATTATTATATTATTATATTCTTTAATCAAATTTTTTTTATCAAATTCATTATCATTCAAGTATAAACTTAGATTATCATTTAATATTATATTATCATATTCTTTAATCAATTCTTTAATATTTAAGTATAAGTCTAATAATTCTTTATCAAATTCATAATGTTTAAATTGTATTAATTGTTCTAAAATCATAAATTTATTAATGATTTTATCATTGTTTATAATATCATTTTTATTATTATCGTATAAATAGTAGAATTTATCCTCATAATCTTTGATTAATTTTGATTTATGTTTATCATTATAAGTGTTATTTTCAAAAAAGATTTTTGTTAGTTTTCTTTCTAAATTATCTAATAATGTTTTTATATTAATATCTTTTTCAAAAACTAAATTGTCATTTAGTTTAGAATTAATTACTAATTTTTTTTTTTTATTAAATAATATTTTATATATATTTTCTAATAATTGATTACTCATAATATTTATAATTTATTAAATAATGCTCCAGCCATTAATGATTTAGACATATTATTATTATCTAATAAATGTACATAAATAAAATTATTAGCTGTATGTGGAACAGCATATATTTTATTTTGTGTTGGTGAATATGATCCACCAAAAAATGATTCAGTAACATAACCAAGATTATATAATTGATTATTATCTGTGTTGATATATTGCAATTGTCCATTTTCATATGGTATCATATATATTTGTTTATTAATATAAACACCTCCTGCATATTTTGAAGTTCCAGTATAATGTATTGATCCAACAATGCCATCATTATTACAATCTATATAATGAATATTTAAAGTTTGTTGATGTGGTATTAAATATATATAGTTATTTGTTGGTGAATATACACCTCCAATATATGCATTTTGATTTATTGCTACATTACTTACATATTCTACTACATTAGTATTTGAACAATCTATATAGCAAAATTTAGTATTTTGAGCATATGGTACAAAATAAATTTTATCTTCAGTTGGTGAATAAACTCCACCTGCATATGCATTATTTAAAATTTGTAATCCATGTAAAAATGTTGATATTGATCCTACACTACAATCAATATACATCAATTGTGAATGTGATGAATGTGGAACAAAATAAATTCTATTTTGTTTTGGTGAATATACAGCACCATATGAAACTGCTCCTTGTGTATCATATTGATATTCTACAACTGTTCCTGAATTACAATTGATATAATGTAATGTATTATTTTGATTATATGGTGCAAAATAAATTCTATTTTCAGTTGGTGAATATGCTCCACCAATATATGCATTTGTAACTAAATTTGAAATTGGTATAGATTGTATAGATTCTGTTTTACAATCAATATAATGTAATTGAGTAGTTTGATTAAATGGTACAAAATATATTCTATCTTCATATGGAGAATATACACTTCCAGCATATGCATTATTATTTAATGATAGATTATTATTAAATGAAAATAATTTTGAATCTGATTGTGATGTTGAAAAATAATTACGTAATGAAGGATAAGAAAAATTATTAAAATTAAAATTTGGAATATTTAATTCTGTTTTATCAGTAATAGTTAACATAGTTTGTCTTGATGACCAAATATTGTATTGTGTAACAATTTCATCATCAATTTTATATGATGAATCTATTAACATTCCAGATGAATTTATTATTGGTAAATTATTAACATTAAATGTTTGTAAAATGTTAATTTTTCTATTTAATTCATTATTTACAGCATTTGAAATAGGTTTATTTAAATCTGATGTATTATCAACATTACTTAAACCTAAATCTGTTTTTGTTAAAATAACATTACCAACTTTTGAATTTACTGAACTAACTAACTCATTATTTACAATTCTTTGCCATATAGATCCATTATAAATTATCCAATCTCCAACATTCCATGTATTTGTTTCATCTATTGATGTTGTTCCTGCAACAGATACTTTATAATAATTTCCATTAGTTCCAACACCATTTAAAATTTGAGGAATATTAGTTTGTGCATTCCAAGTTCCAAGATATAGTAATGAAGAACCTATAATTGGAGGCATTAAATATAATGGTATTTTACCATTATTGTCTAATCCAGCATATCCATATGGTGAATTTTTATTTACTAATTCTTCTTTTGTATTTAATAGTTGTAATACTTGCAATGATACTGGTTTATTTAAATCTGACGTGTTATCAACTTGATCTAATCCAATATCTGTTTTAGTTAATGTAATATTATCAGTTAATGAATAGTTATTAATAGTTACAAATGAATTAGCTTTTGAATCTAATATATTTGAAGTAACAATTATTGAATTATTTATTGAATCTAATTGTAATTGTGTTTGTGTAGATATAGGTTTATCTAAATCAGAAGTATTATTAACTTGATCTAATCCAATATCTGTTTTAGTTAATGTAATATTATTATTTAAGTCATGTCCATTAATTGTGAGAGTTTTATCAACTTTTAGACTAAGTGCTGTTTGTTGTGCAGTTGAAACTGGTTTATTTACATCTGAAGTATTATCAACTTGATCTAATCCAATATCTGTTTTATTTAAATTTAAATTAGTATTTAAGTCATGACCATTAATTGTTCTCGATTTGTCAACTTTTAAATTTAATAAAAGTTGTGTTACTGTAGATGTAGGTTTATTTAAATCAGAAGTATTATCAACTTGATCTAATCCAATATCAACTTTATTTAAATTGACATTAGTATTTAAGTCATGACCATTAATTGTGAGAGTTTTATCAGCTTTTTGATCAAGTACTGTTTGTTGTGCAATAGAAACAGGTTTAGCTAAATCTGAAGTGTTATCAACATTGTCAATTCCAATATCATATTTAGTTAAA